>Ga0209589_1001401_pt1 | contig 39667 bp, 21 predicted proteins | sample CowpeawhiteBW_FD_187525 | JGI IMG/M metagenome (GOLD analysis project Ga0209589, IMG submission 187525) | Root nodule microbial communities of legume samples collected from California USA - Cow pea white BW (SPAdes) (version 2) | ecosystem: Host-associated > Plants > Roots > Nodule | place: USA...
TGTTGCTATAAAACAAGCTCGTATTTTATCTTCGTTACCTTTTCTTAATAACGAAAAACAATTTGAAAAAAGCGAGTCGACTGCTAAAATTACTCCTTTAAGAAAAAAAAATAGAAATTAAAAATTTGAAATCCAATTTGAATTTAGATTCGAATTAAACATGGATTGATGTTTTGTTCAAAATTAGGATAATTCCATTTGAAATAAAGTAATTTCATGCGTTGATTATTTTAAGTCTGATTGGCATGCTAAGTATGGTATGATTATGTATGAATTGTTGTATTCCAATTAAAGTTGTGGTTCTGGGAAATTTCCAGAAATTGTCTGGTCGGCGATGAACTGCCGCCAGACGATTCTTTCCTCTTTTAGGAAATTTAGGGTTCCTATAGAAGAACCACCTGCTAGATATAGTGTAAAATAGCCTGTTGGACTATTGACCAAATCTTTGCCCAGACTTGACTGGTTGACCAGTGCTGACTCGTTGACTGTCCAACGAGAGGCTGCCACGTGTCAGAGCAGTCTCTCTCCCATTTAGGGTTTGGCTGCCGTGAGGGTTGACGCAAGGTGCGTTTCGCAGATTCGAGGTTGGCCACTGTTTTTCGATGGAGGACGTGTTCGGAGGCGCGTTTCGCCGCTGTTGCGGTACGGACGGCACGAGGCATGCATCCTAGGGGCAGTGGTGGTGCTTATGGCCGCAGATCAGAGGTCCGCGAATGGCGGAGGCTCTGCGTTGCATCACAGAATCGTGGTTTCCCTCACGGTGAAGGAGATCAACAAAGGTTTGGTGATGGTTCCATGAGTGGTCGTGGTTGTTGCAGGTCCCGCGAGTGTCGCTGCAATGGTGGTTCTAACAATATGCTGAACGAAGACGATGGTGGCGAAGGCAACACAACGGAGCTTTGAGTTGGCCACTGCAGATCTCGCGAGCAGACATGGTGCAACAGTGTTTGGTCTTGACGTGTGCAAGAATGGTGCATGTGCGGTGATGTCGGCGTGATGCGAAGATGGAGGGGGCTGCGGTTCTGGCGTGTGCGCGCTGGTGGTGGCTTCGTGATGAAGAAGACGCAGTGGTGGTTCACGGTGGTGCGGGAGTTGCAGGTTCGAGCATGGTGGTGGTGGCTGCGGGAGGCGCGGAGAAGACAATGCAATCGCGAGCCCACTGGTGCAGTGTTGGTCTCTTGGCAAGTGTACGAAAAGTTAACTGTAGTATAATGATTTAAAGTAGGAGTGTCGAACCCACGAGGAACGGATTCAGTGAAAATTAATACTTATCTCAATCATCATATGTACAAAGATTTTAATTTGATTTGACATTAACTATTGCATAAAATGAATTCAGTAAAAGCAGAAAAGTTTAGAAAAATACAGTAAAAGAAACTGGGATTGAATTTCATCTACCTCCCTTGTCTGTAATTTGGATGAATATAATATATAACATCTGAAAATACCAATATTGATGCACACTCAAAAATCATTTATACCGATCCCTTGCGTATCAAATTCATAAGATTAGTTCCTTGAATATTGATTCCTCACATATTCAGCAAACTATCCAGCATTACGGTCGAGTGTTAAAAGCAATTGATATATTGAGATCTATTCCTAGCATCACATATATCAAGTATCATTGTTCAAATCAGATTTTCAGAAATACTTTCCAGTCAGATCTAAAAATCTAAATCAAAACATCTATTGATCAGATAGAATCAAACATTAAGAACAGAACAATAATACCAATATTGAGTAAAAACAGAAATGCTATATATAAATATCACCATATTACATCCAAGTTTGAGTAGATTACATTCAATCCCAAGGAAAGAGATTAGCCACCCATGGTAGCCAACAAAATCCTATGAGCTAAGAAGAAGAAGAAGAAGAAAATGAGAAACTGTGTTATGCTTTCGTGGTTGCAGCTCTCCAGATCTTCAAGTGTGAGTTTCTTCTCCAAAATTCCAAGCTCATCTGCAGATCTGAACCTCCAAAATATATATACAGCCCGAACTCTCGCTTGGGCTACTGAATCTCGCTTGGGCGAGATAGAGTACTTCAGCATGAAGGAAGGGTCTCACTTGGGCCACTCATTCTCGCTTAGGTGAGATAGAATTCTTCAGGTTGAAGAAAGGTCTCGCTTGGGCGACCATGTTCTTGCTTAGGCGAGAATTGAAAAACTGCTCATGGCTTCTTCACGAAATCTCGCTTAAGCAAGATCAAGCTCGCTTGAGCGAGAAAGGCGGCAAGTGTCTCGCTTAGGCGAGAAGACTTTAACTTTGGGCGAGCCTGTCCTAGCTTGAGCGAAACACCTTAGCTCTGAGCGACCTGTTGCAGATTTTTCTCCTTTTCTTCTCTATTTCTTGCTTTCTCCTTCACTCTTCTTGAGTTCTCTTTAATATTTCCTGAAAACACACAAAATAGGAACAAATGATTTCTTTAAATCAAAACTTGGAAGCATTTGATTGAAACTTAGATTTAGGGAGAATCAATATGAAATGAACACAAATTAAAAGCATAAGTGCCAGATTTTGTTATGAATCTTTACTGAATTTTGGCACTTATCATGCAGCAACGGAGACGGTGTTTTTCGGTGATGGTGCGACGAGGTGGCTACGTTCCGGCGTGAGCAGCGGTGGCCGGACGTAGTCATGGCGGCCATGGGGGATGCTGGGGGCGGAAGAGTGATGGAGAGGGAGAAGGTGATTAGGGTTAGGGTTTTGTTTGTGTGAAGGAGAGAGAGAGTGATAAGGTGGCATGTTTTGATTGGTGATTTGAGTTAGTGGGGGATTGATGATGTGGCAAACTGTGAATGGTTATTTTAGTGAGTGGGGAATTGAGGACGTGGCAAGCTTTAATTAGTTAATTTAGTAAGTGGAGGATTGCCACGTGGCACAATCTGGTGGACGAGAGTTTAAGTGATATTAAGGGTGGAAATTAGTAAAAAGAAGGGGTGCAGAAAAGAAATAGAAAGTCCAATTGTAGAAGGGGTGTAAACCTGAAAACAGGGGGTGCAGTTAGCTCTAGAAATGTCCTTTTTCAGAAATAGATAATCTAATTGGGAAAAGAGGTGTAAACATGAGAATTGGGGGTGTATTTAGTATCTGAACTATTCCTCTCCAAAATTCTTATTTTTGGAACTTAATTTATGAATTAAAATATTCATTATTTACACTCTTAAGGACTTAAATTAAATTACAGTGCATTATTAAATTCAAGAATATCCAATAATATAGTATGCAACTAAATACAATTTTTAAGCGCAAAAATAATATTAAATTCCACAAAAATTAATGATTGAATGTGAGCCAAGGTTCGACTCATCATACCTTCCAAGCGGTCTGGAAGCGCGCAACGCCGGGTGGTACGTGTCCCCCGCCAGGCGATTGTACTGCAGCAGTATTGGGTTTCTTACTCTTGACGTGCGTGATCTACAAAGTTTTAGTGATACCTTAAAGGTCGGCTTACTGGTGTTCCTTGAGTTGAGCTCGGAACATATCCCTTGAGTTGAGCTCGGGATAGGGGTTAAGCACGTGGCATTCCTCGAGTTGAGCTCAGAATGGCATCCCTCGAGTTGAGCTCGGGATGGCGGATGAACACGAGGAACCCTTGAGTTGAGCTCGGGTTGGCGAGTGTTGCTGGTGTGAGTGTGCTGGTTGTGGCCAGTACAGATAGGTCCAGATAGATTGCCCTCCTCAGCGATTAACTTACGAGTTTGGTAGTCTTAGGACGTTACAACCTTTGTTCATATTTAGGAACTCCACCTAGCGTTGCGGTGTGTGATCCATAGCATGGTTTCCCACACGTGCTCTGTCGGTTGTGGCCGATAGGTATGGCAGCGAGACATCTTGAGGTAAACGCTATAAGACGTAGAGCACAATTATCATGGTAGTTGCCATGTGGTGTGGGATCAAAGGAAGAGATTCCTTTGGTGTGATTGTGTGATATATATAACTGTGCAATATTTATATATATATATATATATATATATATATATATGTGTGTGTGTGTGTGTGTGTGTGTATGTGTGTATGTAATTTGTTAGCTCACCCTATCTGCTTGTGTTTAGTGATGATCTACGCGGTACACGGGAGCAGATGATATGCATGTGGATCTGGTGAGGCCTAGAGACGGAGCAGGGCTAGTATTGGGAGAAGATTTTATCAGAACTTTTATCAGAGTTTTTATTTTGTTTTGGAACAATTGTAATATTTTATATTATTAAACTTGGTTTTTATTATGGATTTTATGTTGGAGTTATAGTAGAGGTTTTGACATTATTTATTACTACTATAAGATTTTATTTTCCCCGCGTTTTGGGAATATAAGTTATAATAAATGAAGTTTTATTATTTACTTCTTTATTTTATTATTTAAATCTGTAATATCCGGTCGGGATGTTACATTATGCGCTTGAAAAAAAATGAAAGGCAACTTAAAGATACCCGAGAAAGACCTTTCAAGGTATCATCCTAATATGATCAAGTATCATCGGATCCATAAAAAGATCACCATGTATCACCCTAAGATGATCAAGTATCATCATATTCATAAAAAGAAAATCATGTATCATCTTAAAGGAGAAAGATTCATCTAATCGAAAAAAATATTATCATGTATTGTAGTGTTAAGCTCAATGTTGATTGGGTCATTAGGCCAAAAGTCGACTTGACATCAAGTCCAATACTGATGAGTGTGAAAGGCTAGGTCAGAAGTGGGGAAGATACGAAGAATACTTCATAATAGAAGGAAGAGATCGAAATTGGGAGACAACTATTAATTGCTTATGGCTAATCAATCTTAGTACTTTTTTGCTATAACAAGTATAAATATTGTATAAGTGTGATGTTAAATATTGTTTTTTAGCCTTAAGCTTTATAAAAGTTAAGGTTAAGGTTGGGGAGCTATGTAATGTTAGGGTCGATCTAGTCTTTAACTATCCAAAGTCTGATACTGTCTTTAACTATCCAAAGTCTGATTTAGTCTTTAACTGCCAAAATACTAGTGGGATTGCTAAGACAGAAGTATGAGGTAGTAAATGAGGACTTTAATGTTGATAACTCAAGTAATTGTCCAAAACATGACAAAAGACGTGAATTAAATAGAAAAATTTAATAAGCATTGAAGAGGAAGAGAATCCAAGGGGTCAGAAAGATGAACATAAAAGAGAACCTTAAGGGAGGAGATGGACAAAACACTTTAAGCGCTTTAATTGATCTCATTCTCAACCTTTTGGCTAAAACACAAACCAAAAGAATTCAGGTATTAGGAGTTAAAAACCTAAGGCTATATTTAAGATTTACACCGTTTAATCGAAATATATTTAAAAAAATTCTCATATTTACTATTTCTTTATTAGAATTTTATAACTTCTTCGAATATTTCTTTCTTTCAAAACCTTTTTGAATGAAAAAAAAAATACTCTCTTAAAAAAATTATTCCTAGGGATTCTTAACTATAAAGAGATAAACATGAAGTTTAATGTCAAAACATCTAACAATACATATACCCTTCCATTAAGAGAAAAAAAATATAGCAATATATATATATATATATATATATATATATATATATATAAAAATATACGTATAATTAGATTTATAAAAATAATACAAGTTTTTATCTAAAATATTCAATAGCATAGCTAAACCTTGTTTTCAAACTTTTTCATTTTTGAAAGTTATTTTATTGATCAGGTGTTATGTATGAATATGAATTGTAAAGAGTTATAGAAGAAAATCTAATGATATATTAAAAGTAAACTACGTGTGAAAAAGGAGTTTGACTAACGGAGAAGAAAATCTAATGTAAACTACTTGGGAACAATATAATGGTTGAACAACGTCTGGAACATATCAATTAAGTGACAGATCCCACATTGGTGAGGACTCTGACAACAAGCTGAAGGTCAGAATATAAAAGTTCAACATTTGGTGAGTTTAAAGCATACCTTTCTCGGCCTTTTGGCTAAGATCAAGTGTAGTATCTTTTCTTATCAGTTTAATATCTGATATGTGGATCATTGGTCCACACGATATTAAATTTATTTTTTAAGGGAGAGGGCCAACTGCAGTGGCTTGCTACTGCGGCTCTTAAGCATCATCTTTGTTTTGCACTGCTGCAAAGTTTAGGTGCATCCCTCTTATTTTAGTTCACTTTTTTATATAGATGTGTTTTGATTTATATTAATAAGGATAAACTAAATAAATATGAGAGAGGTGATGTCAATTAGGATGTTGGGATTAAATTTAGCCTCTTAACTTCAACTATATTGCCCTTTAATTATCTATATATTAAGTTCTTTATCTTATTGTTCGTGGAAGTATGCTTACTTGTAGAACTAACCACATGTCTGTGCGTTAGAACCTAAGGGTGTTAAACTTAGGATTTCCCAATCTAGGTGGAGGAACCTTTGCTTTGAGAACAAGACTCTTTACATAAATTGAGCCCACATATCCATGTCTGATATATGCTAAGGGTCAGGATACTTGATTGGATCTAAACACTAGACTAGATGTCTCTACATCTAGTGCTGATGAGGTGCGATGATTAGCCAAATCACCACAGAGTAAAATACAAACCAAGTAACCAACATGTAAAACAAGAACACAATAGATATATAATCAAGTGCAATACAGAGAAAGTTTAAAAGTTACATTTAATCTCAACTATGGGGGAATTTGCTCCTGATGATGAATACAAGATGAACATGGAGAAGCATCCTTCCTTCCATAGCCTTACAAGATATTTACTACAAACTGTACTAATATAAGTGTATATCTCTCTAGAATATATTATAGAACTAATATATAAGTTAGCATCCAAAATCAGCATGAAAATAACAGAGGTCATGCCCTGTATTTATAGATTTTAAAGTGTTGAAAGTTTAGTCATGGAGGTTTCCTTCCAAGGCGGGTTTCTTCTCAAACTTCGGCATTCATCTTTTGAAGTTCAGCATTGGAGGTTTCCTTTTCGTGCTAAGCTTCAAATCTAGAGCTTCACGTTTCATTGCAGTGAAGTTTTCTTAAAATGTGGCTTAAGCACCAAATTTCGTTGCTCGGCTGCAAGCTTAAAATTTAACTTTCTCAGATCATCTTTTGGCTTGAGCTTCAACTTTTGGAGCTCAACACCAATTTTATAATTTACTTCATTTTACCTTCAAAATAGCACAAAATGTATTAAATTCTATTTTTTCTATTTTCTCATCATCTCATTCTGTAATTATTAAAATTAGAGCAATTCTAATGATTTTTACATTGATTTAGTTCAAGATAAGTGTCTAAATGATATGTAATTTAACTAATAATTGACACTTATCACATGTCCCAACTTTAAGTCTTTGCTTGTCAAGCAAAGCTTGAAACAGTTCGACAGAATGGATTCAAAAAGATTTGATAATGGTTGGTTTAGAAATTTATAGTTCACACTTCATCGGAAAGATAGGAGAAATGCAATCAAGTACTTGAATTGGAACCAATGAAATCAGTTTGACACAAATGCAATTCAGTTTTTAAAGCTAAAAATCAAACAATGGTTCTCTCAAATGATTTTCTATTTAAGTGCAGAATTGCATCCTCCCAAGTGGTCAAAGTGTTTGTTCTCTTAGCATCCTCTGCAATTGTCCACTTGGCTTTGTATTTTCATGCATTAATAAAAGAAACATGTCTTTTACTTGAATATTCCAATGACATGTTTGTTGAGTTTTGTAGACGCTGGTAGCTCTGATACATACATCTGGCGGTTGTATGTGGTCTGTTATTTATAGTGTTTTTTGAACGGATCATGGACACTTTGAATGACTTGCATGTTTTTGAATTCCAGATTCTTGAACAATAACAATTGTATGCTCGATTTTCCAAATGCTCATTTTTAGTGCAGGAGATTGAACATTTAGGACATATTCTACTATAAAGGCCTGGCTTCAGCAAACAAATGTGAAAGAATTAGATGGAGTTCTGGAGTTAAGTGGATATTATTGACGATTTAGATTTATAAAAGCATACGACAAGCTAGAAGCACATCTAGTAATAAAGTCCCACATTAGTCAAGACTGTGACAATCAGATGGAAATCTTAATATAAATGTTCCACGCTTACAATGTTAAAATTATACCTTTCTCGGCCTTTTGGCTAAGATCAAGTGTAGTATCTGTTCTTATCAGTTTAATATCTGATATGTGGACCATTGGTTCACACGATATTAAATTTATTTTTTAAGGGAGAGGGCCACCTGCAGTGGCTTGCTACTGCGGCTCTTAGGCATCACCTTTGTTTTGCACTACTGCAAAGGTTAGGTGCATCCCTCCTATTTAGTTCAGTTTTTTATATATTTGATCATATATGACTATGTGGCTATATGATTGCTGAGTATTGTGATGTGTCTTTTCATTTTAAGTCCTTATGTGTTCTCATTCTAAAAGCATAGCAAGGAGATACCTATTCCTTATGTGGCTATATATATATATATTTAATGTACTCTTTTATGATGAAATTGGAATCTCAAAACTCTGCTACTACTTTCCATTTGTATATGTTTACACAGAATGTTTGTTTATGCCATAGAGACTTATGTCAAGCAAAACTGTCTGATACAGCTAGTCCAATAGACTCATTTTGCTGTGTTAGCTTCAACAAAAGAATACAAACATCTAAGGACTATAAAGTATAAGATCCATTCTCTTTTTTCTAGATTAATTCAATTATTCTCTGTTTCATCCATAAAGATAGCACAAGCTCTCCCAACAACATTCACAATTTGGGTGCAGTTGCGTTTTTGTTTCCAACTTCTCATGAAAAAGTGATTGTTTTTAAAGGAAGGCAATAGAGTGAGATTGAAACAAGGAGTTTGGAGAACCAAAAAAGAAAGAGGCAACACTCACAAAAAGAAAACAGTACAAAGAGAGAACTTAGAGAAATAAGTAAATGTCTTAAATTTGTCATGATTTTCATTGTCGTTTCCCAAATATGAAGTATAAGCATTCATTGGATTGTGGTCCGTTCAGTTGTCTTTTGTTTTCTTCTTCTGTCCTTCCCTTGCATGAAGTGTGTCATGGTCGTGTGTTCATGTTTTCATGCGTGAATAAAAGGCACGTGTCTTCTACTTGTATATTCCAATGATGTGCTTGTAGAGTTTTGCAGACATTGTATGTGGTGAGTCTGTTATTTATAGTGCAGCCTTTTATACTTCATAATATTCTTTTAGCTTTTTCAAAAAGCAAAAATTGACAACTCGATCATGTTTTAGATTGAACTAGATGCCTAAACAGCACATTATATATTTATAATGCCATATCTAATCTATATTCCTATTGATAATATGAATATACTAATAATAAACTGGTTTTTTCACGCATCATGACATTTTGAATGGCTTGTCATGCTTTTTGGCATGACAAATGGTTTCAAAGCTTAATGAATGATATTTTTAAAGATATGTTGAGGAAATTTGTTCTCAATTTTTTCAATGACATCTTAATTTATAGTTCATTATAGAATGAGCATATACATGGTTTAGAAGTGGTTCTCCATATTCTTGAACAATAGCAATTGTGTCCTCGATTTCCAATATCCTCATTTTTCCTGCATGAAATCGAGTATTTAGGACATATTCTGTCGGGTCTAGGTGTTGCTATGGATACTTTAAAACTGAAAGCTATAAAGGACTGGCTTCAGCAAACAAATTTGAAACAATAAGAAGTTATAGAAATCTGAATATAAATGTTCTAACACTTACCGTTAGGAATTCAAGTGAGTCTAAGTCCCACATTAATTAGAAATGAGAAAGTAGAGTATTATATAAAGATAGAAACCCATAAACACATCATTTTAAGGTTTTAGGTTAAGAGTGATGTCAATACGTTATATAATTGATATTACTTTTCATGATATTTGTGCTTATGGCTTAGTTTAATATATTATGATTTAGTCACATGCACCGGTCAAGTGAAATAAAATTGTCTAACAAACTTGTTCAACATGCTCTTTTTGTCAGATTAAATTGGATATATATTTCTATCAGTTGTTGAATAGACTAAACTTTAAAATTTTCTGACTTTGGTATCTCTAGTATTTAGTTTGGCTTACAAACTTTATTAGCTTTTGTTTTAGAATATTTATGAACTTCGGTGTTGAGAGGGACAACTGTGCAGTGCTTTGCTACTGTGACTCTCAAGTATTATCTTTGCTTTCCGTTGCACCAAGGACCTGGTTCATCCCACCTAGATCAGTTCATTTTTTTATGATGCATTCCCACCTACAGTAGTTCAATTTTTTTTATGATGTTAGGTTTTATTTCTACATTCTTATTCTAATATGGTCAAATTTTGGTCAGAACTAACTCGACCGAATATAACCAAATTTTGGCGAGAACTAACTTGACCGAATATGGCCAAATTTGGGTCAGGACTTACTTTGCCAAATTTCAATCGCGGTCGAGTCAAGCGAATACAGTCAAATTTTGTTTAAGATCGACTCGGCCAAATTTTGATAGGGTGACTCGACTGAATTCGACTCAATTTCGATTAGGACCAACTTAACTGAATATTACCAAATTTCGGTTGCGACCAGCTCGGTGGAAACGGACAAATTTCGTCCAGAGTACTTCAATTACAATCGTACAAGTGATAATGTGTCCTTTTTATAGAGGTTGTTGTGTTTGCCCTACTCATGGTGATGGGCATAAGGTTTATGGGTAACACTCTATTGCAACTAATGTCTCCATCTAGAAATTCACGGAGGTTCTTGTTGAACTCAATCAGGAGCGACAATAGGGTAGTACCGTGAAAAATACAAAGTCAAAAGTTTAGGTTTTTATTCCAATCAGAAGTTAGGAGCTCTACACCGGAGACAAGTATAGAAATTGAATAATCTAATGTTTCAAGCCAAAAAATCCAAGTGCCTTATTCTTGGGTGGGTCTTTCTAATTATAAATAAATTGGTTACAAATCATTTATCTTCTAAATAAAAAGATTATATTTCAGTTACAATACAAAGATAATAACAATATATAAACTTCTTTATCTTTTACTAAAATATCTCCTATACTATAAGATTGGTTAATTAAATTAAAACTGGTTATATACTGGTTATATACTGAGCCTATAAACTTTAGAGCTAGTATGTCGATTTTAAGCCATGTGATAATTTGTTGTAAGTATTGAAATGGATAGTTTAGCTAAGAAGGAAGGTTTGAATTGACCTTTTAAGATTTTGTTTACCTTTTAGAAACTTAAAACCTCTTTTTTTTTTAATCAAAAGGACCCTGAAATCATAATACAAGTATTGCAGAACTGTACATTTTTAATCAATTAAAACAAAAAATAGTTGATTGATTTTTTCATGTAATGTAATTTCAACAGATTAAAATACAGAAACAGTCATGTGAAATACTGAGAATTCTGCATAATTACGAATTTAAAGATGAACTCAAAACCAGTGTTCTAATCATATCAAGATTGATTTCAATCAACACAATTAATACAGAAACAAACCCAAATAATGTCAGATCACTCAAGAACCATTAAAAGACTATTAAACCCCAAATTCTTGAAACTTTATGTTAAGGACCAAGGATAGAAAACAAGAAACAAGCATAAGTACACAAATGTTTATATTGGTTCACTCAAAACTAAGCTACATCTAATTTATCAAGACAACATGAGCCTAATAATGTACTATATCAAAAGTTTTACAAAATCTCTCAAAGATAATACTTTTGAATAAAGCAAAAAATCAAGATTCTTGAATCCCACAAGAATTTTATCCCTAACATTGTAAAATTCCCACTTACAAACTTGGAATCACACCAAGAACAACGCAAAAGAACAAAAACAACCAAACCTGATGAAAGCTCTCCCTAGCCAACCAAACATGTGTTCTTCTAGCTTCAACCAAACAAAACTTTGCTCCAAGACCAACAAAGATCTTCAAATACCAGCTACAAATTGTGTAATCCAAAGAGTGAGAGAGTTTTCCAAATTTATATCACTGTTTTCGCGCTCACAAATCTCAAATGTTACTCATCTCTCTGAAAAATCAGCTTATATAGCTTGGTCATAAATGAATTCAACATGTAGATTTGTCCGTACAATTTGTTGATTTCACTTGACTTAAGTGAAATAAGTAGATTGAATAATAATTCAACTCTTTGAATACATTCATACCAAAACTATATGTAACAAGCCTTTTAACCTATTTTTTAACATATTGAAAAGGACACACCCAAGACAAAATGATGTTTAACCTATGTCATATGGTCTATGAATACAATACAAAATATAAGTTCCATGATCTTTAAAATGGGCCTTATAATATAACTCTTTATCGTTTACTAAAATATCTCCTATCATATAAGATCGATTAATTAAATTAAAACTAGTTATATACCGGGCCGATAAACTTTAGATAGGTGTTTGGCATCCCATCCATCTGAGTATCAGGTCGCACCCTGACAACGGGACGATACAACTTCATTCATCCGATTAAAGGTGTTAGCGCGCGAGGCCAAAAAGAAACGTAAATGAAGAAAGGAGAAGACGTTGAAGCAACTAGAAGAAATTAAGAAGCAATTAGAAGAAACGGTGAAGGAACGCGACGTGCTGGGATTAGAGATTGGGAATTTGAGCCACATGGTCATTGAGAAGATCTCGGCAAAGGTGACCAACTTCGCCCACAATGCAATGTCGCTTCCACAGTCACAAAAGTACACTAGCGTGGCAACGGTGGCATACAACATCATCAAGCGCGTGAACAAGATTGTGGAGGAGCTTTTCAAAAAAACGAGGAGGCTGTTAAGGCTAGGAACGAGGCCAATGAGCAAATGGAGTAGAAGAATTAAGAGATTGCCATTTGGATGAATAACAGACAAATTTTGGACGAATGAACTATGAACTTTAGATAAACTATATATGAATGATAAACAAACTTTGAACGTACAAAAAACAAAATTTGAATGAACGACGGAAGTTTAAATGAATGATGGACAAGCTTTAGACAAATGACAGACGAACTTCAATCGAATGATGGACAGACTTGAGATGAATAACGGACGAATGAACTACCAACTTTAGGTAAATGAACATTAAATGAATTTCAAACGAATAATGAATTCACACTTCAATTTCCAACATGAATGAACTTAAGATGAACAAGGGATGAATTTTAGGTGAATGCCACAAGCTTAAGATGAACTTCAAAATAGTGGATGAATGATGGACAAACTTTGAACTTTAGAACCAACAATGGACCAACTTTAGAAGAATGACTAATGAACTTTAGAACAAACAATGGACAAACTTTGGCAGAACGAAAGACAAACTACAAATGAAAACGTCGGTAAAACGAAAGACAAACTACGAAGAAATAATGGACAAACTTCGATCAAACGATGGACAAACTTCAGATGAACAACAGACAAACTTCTTATGCTTATCCATGATGGCGGCACACGTATAGTGTGTACGTAAATAATTTGGATGATATAAGTTTATGGAAGAGGAAACTGTATGATCATGTTTACGATTTTCTTTTTCTGTAATTCGGTGTGCTAGCTACAAAACATTACCCACCGTTACCAATAGTTATTGCACGTAACCTGAATGAAATGAATTTGTGTCCTCACCATTAACGCTGTCACATCCCAATGTCTTGCAGTAAACTGCGAAAGATATCTGTTAAAAGAGCATAGGTAAGCTGAACATCTCATAACATCAGTTATAAATTGTGTATTACATTAATTTGACATGTTAATGTGGTCTGGAAACAATTAGAATTAACGAGTCAAAACAATTGAATATCAAAATCACTTTACACTATACACCACTTGATTGTGCAGGGCAGATCTATTAGAAAATCATCTGGTATTTGGCACCTTACAGATCATCCTCATCCGTTAGTAATGTAAATGAAAACGGAAAGAACTTGTAGCCATCTCCCTCGTAAAACTTGTTCTGGAACTCTACCCAGTGAAGTCTCAAAGCATGCAAGAAAGCACTTAGAGTTTCCATTAACAGTAACACACCAACAGTTGCAAAGATAAAAACAAAAATGCCAACAACGAGAATAACAGTGTTATTGTACCTGCATTTGTCACGGAAACATTCAGGGTTAATGCATCAAATAACCAACCTTCTTAATGGCTCGCCACTTTCCAAAGCACAACTAAAGAACTTACCCCCAGGCCAAAAGCAGAACTCTGTCGTAGAAAACACTGGACAGCTCCGAATGAGCTAAGCTGAACAAAACAAGAAACCAAAGAAAGAATTATAATCAAAGAATGTGATTTATTTAAAGTAGAACGGTTTACAACAAAGGGTTGAGGTAAAAGTATCTTAAATGTTGAGGAACATCAAATATGTACTAAATGCTTCTGATTAATTAAACCGTCGAAGTGTTTACTTTTCCCACAAATAGCTTCGTTTAGAAACAATTGAAGCATTGTCGAATACTACATATAGACATTTCCAAATGAGTATTCGAACTTTAGTTCACCATTTTATAATAAACAAATCTGATGTGAATGTGACTTGGTCAGATCTCTTTTGTTAGATACAAGTTCATCTAATGGAAATGATATTGCCATTTATTATATTTCAAATATATTAAATATTTTCGTATCTAATAAAACTTTTTCCATTTTTACAGGACACTAGTTACTATTGAAATAAAATGGTACGAAAATCTTGTAGAACACAAGTAGCTGCAACTCATGCGTGGATGATAATAAAACCGTATCAGTTTTTTTTTTCTTTTTTCATTTAACAACCCTGACTAGAATTGCTAAGCAACCAACCCTCGAAATTACATAAAACGGATTGGATCCTGAAACTTGCTGGTGCAGTACAAAGGACAAGAAATTAATATCGACGTTTCTTTATCAAAGTATTGATAATATTTTTTATCAAATCAATAGCACATATATATGAACCAAACCATGAAAATGTGGGTTTACTGACTAGGGAGTTAATAGATATAAGGTTTTACTGTTTTTCATGGTTTTACTAGATATAGGTTCATTTCCAGAAACTGGTCAACCACAAATGGTTCGATCCAATCTAACCTTAGGGCAATGCATTCAATTCACGAGGGCACTGATCTGTATAATCATGAGAGGATGGTTTCCTATATACTTGTTTGAATACAAAGTCATTTCAAAGTTTTTTGCATTAGCCAGGAAATTTCTTCCTGCACTCCCATGTTTTCTTCGTGTAAATTTACAGACAATTTAGTATTTAAAATACATTTCAGATTATAAATTCCAAATTGTACAATCCTTATACAAATTTGGAAGACAACTTGTTGCGCAAATTTTTTTAATAAAGGGTAACTAAGTTATTTCACTAAGATTATGGGGCTGCAAGAAGAAATCCCATTCACGAGTTGGAAGTTCATCAAAAAGCCCAAATTGCATGTCCAAGTTTAATTTTGATTCACCGGAAGAAAATTTCACACACTAGAATCATAGGGTTTTACCTCCACCCCATCATTACTAAATCCATCCTAGTAAATATTAAAAGACTAAAATACCCCCCTCACTGTATCACATCATTGCCGCCACCGTCGTTGCACATTTGCTGCCATCACCTCTGTAGAGGAAGAAAAAGAGAGGGAGAACATTCGAGAGGAAGAAGAAAGAAAAAAACACATTGCAGAGAAAAAGCCCGTTATGGAAAGCTATTTTCGAAGCCCATGTCTTTAAGTTTATTCAAGAAAACTCATTCCACAAAATATCATATCTGAAAAGCTTATTCTTTGTTTAAGAATGTATTCCGAAAATTCTATTCCGAAAGTCCCTGTTCTGAAAAAATTTCGCATGTAATTGGGAAGTCACTTCTACAGAGGGTGAAATGCTCATTTGAAAAAAAAAAGGGGGTGCAAGAAGAAAAAGCCGAGTCACATGCTTTCAGCTACATACCTGAGGGCCCACAAACGTAGATACGAAGCTGTATTAGACACAGCTCCAAGCACAAATTCGATTGTATGTATAAGTTGGTGCACAAAAACCTCGCTGAAATCAAACTCATCGTCAGTGTCACAGGGAACACTTTGTGACTCTGATTCGTCAGGATCATCCTTGTTGAACAACAAAGAGTAAGATTGACCTTGATGCCTCTGAGGAAGCATGGTAATGGAAATTAGAATGTGATTTACTAAAAATGATAAAGAAAGAAACAAAATAGTGGTTGAGTGTACTTCTCTATGTTGCTTCTGCAGGAGAAAGGGCTTTGGTACTAGCATCCATGGTACGGCAACAAGTGCCAACAGTAGTAACACAAGCTAACATCAATGAAGCAGTAGGAAGTTCAGACGAGGTATCTGGCTAAAACAAATTTATCCAAACTGAAATTGCTTACTTGAAGGAGCTGTTGACCAAAAAAAAGCTGGTTTTCACCTAAATCATCAGTTGGGCTAAGGAACATATATATAAGTATATGATACAGGTCGGCCTGTGATCCAGTGCTCCATTTTACAATTATGAGGAGTGAAAGGTAGCCAAACATGCTATTTAAGAATATCATCTGGGGAACGAACTGGTACCTGAGTCATTATCAGAAAATCAAACAATGAACACCATACACTACAGACTAAAAAAAAACTAAAATTGTCTTTTGCTGTTACCAGATATTTATATCGTTTTCGAAGTATTTTGCATTATAGTAACTCATTATGATTCCAAGATTCATCTGGGATACCCCCAGCAGAATTGACATCTTCATCTTCAAAGAATTAAGAAATGGGAGTTCACTCCGAGTACCGTGCCATTTGGGATCCACACCAAACGGATATGTGTCACGCACTTTTATTAAACCTATGGTAGAAGCATCCCTAAAAATGGAGTAATAAATATTGCACACACAAATAATGTAACCAATTAGTAATAACATAAGAGAAAAGTAAAATCTAATAATATTAAATAAACTGTACTGATAACCACCCGCATGAAGAATCACGACATCCATAGGCAGATGGAGCAAATAATTCAAATGGAACGGAGAAGAACTCATTATATATCAACCCGGTATAGATTGAAAAGAGTGCCATCATCATAATAATATAGCGTCCACCGAAAGCCATTTCCATTATGTCTCCAAGTTTCTGCCGTTATTAACAACATTGAACAAAACTAATACTGGCATAAAATATAATAGGAGGAAACATTCAGATTGAATACAAAAAATCCACGACCATTAGTAAAGTACCTGACTTGAAAATTTTTTCTCTCTGATTACGAGATACAAAGCCGCCAGTAATAGGCATATGCCATGCCCCCAGTCACCAAACATTACAGCAAAAAGGAATGGAAAAGTGATAATTGTGTACACACCGGGATTCGCTTCCCGGTACTTGGCGATTCTGTCAAGTAATAACGATTATTATAGTTGCAGGTCGATTATCAATAAAGCTAGAAGCAACTAAGAATCGGTTATTGAACTTTGATAACGTGATAACTGAGGTAAAAAAACTTCAGCAATATTAGATATTACTAGAACGGCTAACCAAACACACTCTAAAAGAAAACATAAATCCTAATTTAATCATATCAAATCCATTTGTCACCACTCTCATCAGGTCTGTAAAAATTGTGTTGGCTACAAGAGTTGATAAACTTACACCAGTCCCCAGATTTTCTGAAAGTATGTTCTACTATAAATTTAACTTCAACTTCGGGTGGCAGCGTATTTTTGTGTTGGCTACAAGAGTTGATAAACTTACACAAGTCCCCAGACTCATAATGCAGTTCCAATGTCTTGAAAAGTTACAAAAATTATTATGTATAAAATAAACTATATATAATAATTAGATGAAATACAAGTTTGTGGAGGCTTAAGTTGTGATATGTGATATATATATTGGAGAGGTCCATTTTTAATTGAAAAAAATTATTTTTAAGAATCATTGATAGATTAAACTTTCTGTTTGTAGAATATGTCTGAAAAATTCAAATGAATACCCAGTTATTTTATGCATCTGTACCGGTCACATTTAAAGAATAAATAGTGACAAAATGTTGCTGTCAGCAAGCTACCAAGTATGACACAAGTTAATTTTGTAGTGATTTCACTTTCCACATATTTTCTCAGCTTTAATAAACAAATAAACAGATGAGTAGAAGTTGTACCGACCCAGAGGATAAAAGTGCAAATCAGATCATCATTACCTGCTAGGGATTATTTTTAATAAGAGGGGAAATGAAATTTGAAATGCTCATGCTCAGGGCCACATAACTTACCCATAGGCATCTACAATTTCTTGAAAAGCAGAAGTGAATTTGTTTGTGCAGAAGTAGGTAGGCGGTGATTCCTTTGTCTCTAAGACCTGAAATATGGCCTCAACTTGAGAACTGCATTCCACAGTTGCCTGCTGCAATACTTTGTGAATCTGTCAAGTATTGAATCAAATTAGTTAGCTATGCCAACCGGTAAATACGGCATTGCATATATGCTTCTGCACAACGCATCAGAAATTAAATTCATAGTTCAAGGGCAGACCTGGCTTGTCGCAAAAACAGGACACCAACCTTCTGCAAGGAGACATTTCTTTGTCACATTAATGCTAAGCATATTTAGAGTGTGATAAATTGACTTTTCCTTCTTCAACTATCAGTTAAAATTGAAGAAAGGAAAAGTTAGCATTGGAACGAAAATTAATTGCAGAAGCTTAGCAACAAAGCTGGAAAAAAAAAACTTGAATAAAATAGTATATTGGCTATGCTCTGCTCATACAGATACTAGATGTAAAATGAACCAAACCTGAAGGCTCCACTGCTCATAGTGATCTGCAATTGTCTGCAACAGAGTGCTCCGGTGAAGCAATCCTGCATCTATTGTAGTCTTCAATTCTGAAAGTCTTCCTGAAACCTATCAACATAGTACACAGTTATTATTTTCTGCACATTTTGTGTAATCAGTCTATGAAGAGCTGCTACTGTGGATACAGTAGACCAACCACTTGGGCTTGGGGCAGTGGGAAGAAGCTCGCATCATAAAATCCGAAATCTCTAATATGGTGAATAGTTATACACGAAATAATGTTTTTTCTCACTAATGTTTTTTCTTTGTTTTATTTTCTTTTATGAAACTGATTAATTTACAAAGTAAATGGATGATATTTATGAGAATGCACATTTTTCCCCTAATACTTTGCTAATTATTTCCCTTTTGTTGTTCTCCTTATTTCTCTCAACATTAAAACAATGTTGATCACTTTCAACAATTTTTCTCTCACGCTTATTTTAATTTGTCTTCATACTTTGATCAATAAACGATCATCTTTTGTTCGTTATTCTTGCATACCAACACTTCAGTAGGCCAATAGTTACTATCTTGAATCTTTTCCTATGTTAGCACCTCATTTTTCAGAAAATATTTGATGAAGTGATAACAAAAACAAATGTACTTTGTTATTGAATGAAATGTCGAATTTTTTACACATGTATTACATTTTGACTATCATTGTGCAAGGTATATTTCTTCTGAGTGAATCCTAGTTCTGTTAACAACAATCTTATTTATAAGCAATATTCAAGTAATAATTATAGTATCAATCGTAAAAATTTAACTAGTGGTACTTCTGTGATGATTGACTTCACCTCCAAAGTTTTCATTTGCATAGTCTTGTATTCTTAGTTCTCCTTTACAAAAATAAAAACACTTCTTTAGTGTTTTATGGATATCTCAAAATCCATTTCACTACTTCTCAATGAACTTTATTTGTATTTGACATCAACTTGTTTACAACTCCCATTAGATGGCTAATACTTTTGGTCTTATACAAGCTAGCGCGTACATCAAACCTCCTAAGATGGAAGCATATTGAACCTTAGTCATGAACTCTCTTTTTCTCTCAAGATAACTTATCCTGGAATAGGAAAAAATGACTAGACAAAAATGTGCTAATTAGCTTGATATCTTCCATGTCAAAACTTTGCAAAATACGATTGATGTATCCCGAGATAACTGCAAAACTCATCTTTATTTATCCCTCGTCATTTGCTTTCTAAGAATCTTCTTCACTGTACTTAAGTCCTTCATATCAAATTCTTTTGACAGTTACACTTTCAAGCATTTTAATTTTACATATGTTCAAACTTACCACCAGCATATGATCTATATAAAGTAACAAAAATGATATAACTGAATTTATATATCTTTGAAGAAACAACATTAATCAACATTGCACTTTTGGAATCCTTCCTTCTGCCAGAAGCCATCAAACTTCCTAACTATTTCCTGGTGTTTGATTCAAGTTATACAAACTCTTCTTTGATATACAGAGTATATTCTTCTACCCATTCTCTTAGCAATCTCTAAGTTGGTATATATATATATATATATATATATATATATATATATATATATATATATATATATCCTCATCTAAATCACCATTAAAATAATGCAATTTTCACTAGCCACAATGCTCAAGACAAACTTGGTAGTGTTTAGCTTCACAATTGGATTAAATACTTCAATATTCTTCCTTTTGCTGAAATAATATTACTAGTCTGTTTTCTATATTGGAGCCATCATCATTATCTTCCCTCACCCGATAAACCCATTTGTTGTGAAGTTTCTTTTTTCCCACAGATAACATATTTAATTCTCAAGTTTCATTATAGATCAGCGACTTATCTTTCATAACAAGCTCCCAGTTGTTATATGTTTCGTCACTGTTTCAAGCTTTCCCTTCATCGGAAAATAACATATAGTTTATGTATCTCCTATTAGGGATATGAGGTCGAGAACACGTACATAATATAAGAACTGGAATAGAATACCCTGACATGCTGAGGACTCTCAATTACAAGAGTTTCTGAAAAATTACTTACCTTTACAGACAGTTGTTTATTGGGTTTTGAATTGCTAATAACTATATTATATTTATCCATAAATGTTATTCTTCCATTAAAAACCATATCTCTACTGTGAATAAATTTTTTTGTTTTTGTTAACCTAAAGTTTAAATACATCTTTATCCTAACCAATAAAAATGGTTCTAATCTGAGAGTAAATTTATTTCTACCTTTATCTCTATCTGTAATATGAATACAAGCTAAATATTCAATAACTTTAAAATGCATAAATTTGATCTTTTTCACTACATAAAACATAATAGAATAGTGATAAATATACCACTCATTCTTACTAAATACTCTATCAATTAATGGGTGGTCTGTTTAAGCCTAACTCAATCTCACAAAACCAGCCATTTTTAAGTATGGCTCTGATACCCTGTTAGAAGTGGAGTTTATGCCTAATTCAACCCCACAAAATCGGCTTGTAAGATGAGGTTTGCAACCCCCTAATTATATGCTATGAAATTGTTTTATTTAATCGATGTGGGACTTCTAACAGTATCTAATGCCATAATTGTTAAACCAAAATTCTCTGATGAAGAATACCAAGAATATTTGAGATTGAAATCTAATAGCTTGGCATAATCATTTATAAATCCCAGCTTCTCAATTGCTTGAATCTCACAGTCCATGGAAGGACAAAGTCCATGGACAATTGACTCAAGTGCTTCTTACCATATTACCTTCATGTTGTCATCCGTTTCTTTTCCAAAAAATCCTCATTTCATAACCTTAGCCTATGACTCTAACATATCCTCACAAGGAGTAAGTTAGGTTTCACTTTCTCCTTCCTTAAACAAAAAATTGGTTCTTTTTGTTCCTTCTTGTCCTTTCAATGTTATTTCTTTGAGTCCATTAACGAATCCTTTAAATTATTTAATAACCTTTGGTGTTAATTCCTTTGTTAAATAGAATACGATACAAGACAACTGATTGTAGAAGGATATGAATCTAGAGGTTTGTACTATTTTGGAACTAGTTCATGTGTGTCTAGTTTTGCTTCCCCATTTGCTAAACTTTTACATGATCGTATAGGACATCTGCACTTGTCAAAATTAAAAAAATGGACCTTGAACTTAATAGTCTTCAAACATTAGAATGTGAGTCATGCTAGTTAGGTAAACATGTTAGATCTTCTTTTCTAGAAAGATTTGAATCAATGTGTAATTCTGGTTTTTCTATTATTCATTATGATATTTGGGAACCAGATCATGTGTCATCTTTTGGCTTTAGCTATCTTGTTACTTCTCTAATTTTTCTAGAATTTTAAGTTTACATGGCACTTTACATCAGTCTACTTGTCCTCACACTCCTCAACAAAATGGTATTGCAGAGAGAAAGAACAGGCAATTGGTTGAGATTGACCATACCTTATTGCTTGGCGTCAATGTACCGGTCCATCGATGCTATCTTAACTACTTGTTTTCTAATTAATAGAATGTCATCCTCTTCTCTCAACAATAAAGTTCCTTATTCCATTATTTATCCAAACGATATTCTCTTTCATGTTACTCTTCATGTGCTTGATTGTATATGTTTTGTTCATGATGTATGTCCAAGATTGGATAAACTCTATGTTCGTGTTATTAAATGTGTCTTCTTAGGATATTCTTGACTACAAAAGGGGTATCGTTATTAATCTCTTGAAACCAAGAAGTATTACATGTTTGTTAATGATTAGAAAAATGCAAGCTTTTGATCAAAATAACACATGGGAGTTAGTTACCCTTCCACTTGGGAAGAAGATTGGATGTTGAAGGGTTTATGGCATTAAAGTTGGACCCTTTTTTTCAAACAATATGTTTTCCTCTTGTATGTGACTTTTCTACGCTCTAGGCATATCTTTATGATCATAAAATCATGCTCTAATTGTTGATCAAACTGTCTTTGTGTAGATAGAACTATTTTAGCTTTTGAAGTTGTATAAGAGAAGAACAATATTAGGAATCTACTTTAAGATAAGGGAAGCTAATTATTTAGAAGGTGTTAATTTTCTTAAAATATTGAGTCTTGGTTTTGAGATTTAATTTGGGGTATTCATAATTTTATCTTTTCCTAAATAGGTTAGAGGTGACAAATTTATATTAGAAAAATTATGATAAAGAGTAGAAGAATTGATTCTTTTTACAAGAGGAATGTTTGTGATGAAGATGAAAAAAATGCATTTATGTCATCTAAACTTGAAAAACTTCACGATAATCCAAAAATTGAAGAAAATGAAAAACAACTCTCTAAAGTTCTTAGAGTTACATATAATGAATGTGAAAATGCTTTAGAACGTGATCCGGGTAAACGTCCTCAAATTTGGCAATACCCACCAAATCAAATTGATGAGGTACGGAGGACTTATCTAAAATGGGGTCCATATCAAATGCATCGAGAAAATTATTCGTTGTCTAGTAAAGATGGTTATCCAAGAAGATTTCAATACACATGATTTAGCTTATTTTCTTCATGGTTAGAGTATTCGGTATTCGTCATTAAAAGATGTTACATATTGTTTACCGTGCTATCTTTTTAGTAAAAAACCAAACAGGTGAACTAACTCAAATGTTTTCATTGTTACATGTAATTGAGTTGATTTTCATTGAATTCTAATTGGCATTGTGTTGATTGTCATCAACATATTTTATCTTTTTTTGAGTGTTTTTTTATAGGTTTTAAAAGTTTTTATAGCAAGCAATAAGAAAATTTATATTGCAAGGGATATTACAACAAACTTCATTTTTGTTTAATTATTTAAGTTTTTAAAAGTTACCTATAATAACTTTTGTTTTTTTTAGTATATGATTGTTGATAATAAACTTTATGTTACACTTTCATGTATATTATTATTATATTTTTTTTGGATTCTATTATCACATGTACTTATTTTGAATAGAGAAAATAATGTGAGGTTTTTTTAATATAAAAAAAATAATTTATATGTAAAAAATATATTTTGGCCCCGTTAAAATTTTGGTCCAAGTTTCGCCACTGGTCACCGCCAAGTCTGTTTTCTTTTTCAATTTTGTTTTTCTACTCCTCTACTTTCACTATAATTATTTTGCAAAAAATATTCCTATTTTCCAACAACAATAATGGCCCATGATAAGGATACTTCAAGAACATCTCATGGTAGTGACCCGAGTTGGAAACATTGTCATCTGATGGATGAATCAAATTTTAATACAATTGTTGGCAATTATTGTGGAAAAGTTATGAAAGAAGGAGTTACTAGAGCAAAAGAACATCTAATAGCAAAGAAGGGAAATGTTATTGCTTGTACCAAGACTCCAAAAAATAAGAGAGAAGAACTTCGGAAATTATTTATAGAAAAAGCAGACAGTTCCTTCGTCAATCCTGGATATAGTGTAGCAAATGATAACCATGAGCGAAGAGGAGGTTGAAATATCCATGGCTAGTAATGATAAAGGGAGAAATAGCGGTGGAAGAAAAGGACCAATGGATATGTTTTGTAGAAATCCAGCTGCTGCAATAGAGAAGAGAAAAAAGGAAAAAACTAAGGCAAGCTAACATCAAAGAGGCATGTGACAAAAATTTAAAGACCTTGGTTGATGAGTCCATCATAGACCCAACTCTAGGCCCACATGCATCTCAAAGCCCAAGCCCACTCAAAGGCCCAATAACAAGAGGGATGCTTAGAAAGATTCAAATGGGCTTTGCTCATGAGGATCAAAATCATCATAGGCTTCATATGTTGTTTTCATGGGCTAAAGAAGATATCAAAATATGATAGGATGCATGTAGAAGCATTAGAGTAGAATTATTTTGGGCCAAATGTTACGCCATGTTTTTGTAGAATAAAATGCTAAAGTACTTTGTTATTTAGCCTTCAAATTGGGCTAATTCAAGCCCAATTAAATAACTTGGCCGAGACTAGCATGGGAGGACAAATTTGGAGCGCACACTTCATGGTTGTGCCAAGTTTTGGAGCGCATTTTTCAGCTTGGTGCATTGCTTAGTGCGCATGCTTTTCATGGAGCAAGGCAAGGAGAGTGTGAGCGGACACATGGCTCTTGATCCCTCACTCCTTTGCATCTCACGACCACAAATTGAGCTTCTTCTCCAAGCTACATTTCCAATTCATTTCATGATACATTTACATTACATTAGGTCGGCCATGAATCCTATAAATGGGGCCTTCTTACTCTTGTATTTGGTTACTTTTGAATGGTAATAGAATTGTTGTTAAGAGTATTCCACCTATTGCCTTCAAGGGTCACTTGCTAGACTAGTTTCTACCCAAAACTCCTCTAGCCCCCTTCCCTAGAAAAGACTTCTTTTCTAGGCTTCATCTCCACTTCATCGTCATTGCTTCAAGAGCCTCCAAGCTTGAGCCCACTCCTCCATTCCAGCTCCAATTCCGCTGCAACCATGGACAATTTCCTCTTCATTTTGGCGCATAAAGGTCCATCAAGTGGTTTTCAGAGCCATCCAAGCCTTGGTACATCCATCCTCTTGGTTTGGGTAAGGTTTTGGATCCATTCTTGTCTTTTGCTTCCATTTCCGTGTTGTTCTCTTCTTCTCCATTGTCTTCAAGTTTTTCTTGCTTTCTACCGATTGACATTGAGGCTACATGAATCTTGTTGATTCCAATTGTAGTACTCCTTGACTCAATGGTGTATATGTGTTTTTAGGTTCCATTTTCTTGTTTCCAGCACTAGTTCTTTGATTCCTAGCTGTTTTTCTTCATTTTAATTAGTACATCTTTTAATTTTCAGTTCATTGTGTTGTGTTTTGTCTTAAGTCATGTTTAAGCACTTTGTTTAATCTTCATTTTTGTTCATATGGCTGAATTCTGCATTTGCTTGATGAGAACCAAGTCCTACATCACACAAAATGAGCTATAAACTTTCTTCTTCCATTCTAGTGTTATTCTAGGTTCCTTTTGATTGTGCTAGCCTTTGTTTCTTTCCTTAATTTCTTGCTTGTCATTTCTTGGCTCTCTTTCTAGTCATGTTTCATTTTAATTCCACTTAGTTTAGCTTCCTTAATTAGTTTTTCTTGCTTTATTTTTTTGCTTCATTCAAGTTTGTTGGCTTTATGTTTACTATGATATTGTGGGGATTAAGCTCTATGAATGATTTATATTCTAGTGGTAGCATTTTAGGAGGTGGAGTTTAAGGTAGACTTTAGTTTGCTTGATTCTTGAAGTACTTCCTCCTTTTTTCTTCTAAATCGTGTGAGCTTTGAGCCATATTTCATTGTGAGTGTGAGTGCTAACGTCTTGGATTGGTATAGTTTTTTTTCTTTGCTGTTTTTGGTACAGGTTTGTGTGACTGTTTTGTCTTCAGCCGTGAATGTTTTTTTGCTGTTTTTGCATCTCAATTTGGTGGCCTAAGGTGCTTTACAAGTGCCTTACTTGGTGGTGATTTTTGCTCATTCAAAAGGAGGCTACAAGCCAAGATATTGGCTCTCGGATTTGTGCAATTTGGCAGCACATTTTGGAGTTGCATTGCTTGTTATTTTGGCTTTATTTCTTTCTTCTTTTGACATCTTTGTGGGACATCTTATTTGGTACCATTTTGAAGCTTCCTTTACTTGAGAAATTGCTTCTTTTGAGCATCAAAATTTGGCATATTAAGTGGTTTTGGGTTGCTTCATTTTGAGTACCAAATTAGTGCACCAAAATTGCTTTAAAGTTCTCCATTGTAACTTGTGGCCTACTTAGGTGTCTTGGGGAGCCAAAGGTGTTCAATCTCATCTCCTAAGTAGAACCTTTTTATACCAATAATGCAACATTTTAGTAAGTGAGTGTGTTGAAAGTTCTAAGTTTTTTTTCACCTTGCTTTTAGGCCGCATAGTTAGATGCTTAGTGGCTTAAAATTGTGAGACCAAAGTCCCTAAAAGTTTTCCATTTAGGGGGTATGTTTTAGTGTTAGTCTTTTTCTTTTCTTTGAGTCTTGTTTGTGTTTGTTTGTGCTTAGTGCCTCAAGTGATTCTATTTACTTAGCACTTAAACAATTGTGTGCTCTTTGAAACCTTTTGCAAGTGCATCTTGGCAAGGATTGGCCTTGGTACTTAAGAAGTCTTTAAGACTCACCTCACCTAACCTGGAGGTCTACTTGTACTTGGTTTCTTCTTTCACACTTTGTTAAAGTTTCTAAGTTCTTTCAATCACCATGAGCACTAGAAGGGCTACTCGTACTAGTACCCAACATCAACAACATGTTGATGAAACCAACCTCCACACAAGTGGTGATGAGGAGGTTGAGGTTGATCCTAGAGTTCTAAATAACCTCTCTCAAGAGGTTAAAGACCTCAAAGATCAAATGGCTTCCATGCAAGCCAATCTTCAATTAATCGCCAATTAACTTACCCCTCCCACCCATAATACCCGTGCCTCTCCTAGGCCTTCTCGTGCTACTTCAAGGCATGAGTATGATTTTGAAGAGGAGGAAGATGAGCGCATTAACATCAGACAATCGCCTCATGTGAGAAGGCAAAGGAGCATACCTCCTCACCATAAGAAGTCAAAATTGACTTGCCTCATTTCCATGGAAGGGATAATGTTGAGGCTTTCCTTGATTGGGTTGCAAAAGTAGAACAACTTTTTGAAAGTCATGTTGTGGAGGAAGAGAGGCATGTGTCTCTAGCTACTCTTAGCTTTCAAGGGCATGCTCTTAATTGGTGGACCTTTTTAGTCCTCCAAAGAAGGAGAAAAGGACTACATGAAATTGAGTATTGGAATGATCTTAAAGAAGCCCTTCATGCCCGCCATGTTCCCTCCTATTACAAATATCAAAGAGGCATGTGACAAAAATTTAAAGGCCTTGGTTCATCAATATATTGCTCGATTTTGGTACCCAAGCAGGCTTGTCATTCAACCTTGTGAAGTTAAAAAATTTTCAAGATATGATTGATGCCATAGGTGCTTATGGACCTAATTTACCCGATCCTAGTTATCATGAAATCAAAATTCCACTTCTCAACAAGGAAGTTGGGTACACTGAAAAGTTGTTAGTACACTGAAAAGTTGTTGCAAGATCATAAATTGCAATGGAGCAAACATGATTGTTCTATTATGTCAGATGCATGGACTGATCGAAAGCAATGATGCTTGATTAACTTTTTTGTGAGCTCCCTTGCAGGGACAATGTTTGTCAAGTCCATTAATGGTTCAAACTTTGTGAAAACAGTGAAAAACTATTTGAGATGCTTGATTCCCTTGTGGAGGAGATTGGAGAAGAAAATGTTGTTCAAGTTATAACAAATAATGGGAGCGAGCAATTATATGTTGACTGGTAAGTTGTTAGAAGAGAAAAGACCCCATCTCTATTGAACTCCTTATGCTGCCCATTGTATAGATTTAATGCTTGAAGACATTAGAAAGCTTCCTTTGATAAAGAAGACAATTCAAAGAAGAGTTAGTCTTGTTGGCTTTATCTATAGCCATTCTAGTACCTTGAGTTTGTTGAGACAATTTACAAATAAGAGGGAATTAGTAAGACATATCATTACAGGGTTTGCTACCTCTTATTTATCATTACAAAGGTTGCATCAAGAGAAGGGAAATTTGAGAAAAATGTTCACCTTTGATGAATGGAGCAATAACAAGCTATCTAAGGAAGCCGAGGGGAGGGAGGATACAAAAATTGTTCTCATGCCTTCATTCTGGAATCAAGTAGTATTTACTCTCAAAGTCATGGCTCCTTTTGTTCATGTGCTTCGTCTAGTGGATAGGGAAAGAAAAGCAGTTATGGGTTATATATATGAAGCAATGGAGAAAGACAAGAAAACAATAATGAAGTCATTCAACAACGATGAAAGTAAATACAATGGCGTATTTACAATCATTGATAACAGATAGACATGTCAACTTCATCGCCCCTTGCATGTTGCTGGTCACTTTTTGAATCCAGAGTTCTTTTATTCCAACCTAAACATGGAATATGATTTGGAAGTTACAAATGGATTATATGATTGCATCAAGAGGTTGGTGTCACGTAAAGATGTGTAGCAAAAAACTTTAACTGAGTTTCCTCTTTATAAGAGTGCAAATGGACTCTTTGGTGATGATTTTGCCAAAGAATCAAGGAAAACCACAGTCCCAGGTGAGACACTTAAACACTTTTTAAATCGTGCTAAGATATAATGGTTACATTCTAAGCTACTTTCTTTGCTTGTGTAGCTCAATGGTGGAAGAATTATGGGCATGCACCTCCCAACTTACAAAAGCTAGCAATCAAGATTTTAAGCTTGACATGTAGTTCATCGGGATGTAAGCACAATTGGAGTGTTTTTGAGCAAGTAATAAGACATGACTCATTTCATTATTATCTTAGTTGTAAGTCGTAAAAAGAAATTAATTCACATATTACTTATTCACATTGTAGATTCATTCAAAGAAATGGAATAGACTGGACCACAAAAGGTTGCATGATTTGGTTTACATAAAGTATAATCAACAACTTGCTCAAAGATACAATATTAGGGATGAAATAGACCCTATTCTATTGAATTATATTGATGAATGTAATGAGTGGTTAGTGGGAGAAGTTGATGATGATAACGATAATGAAGAGGGGGGTAATGATTTGGTTTTTCATGATGATCCCACTCTTAATTGGGCAACTGTTTATGAAGCTTCAGGTATTGGAAAACCAGTAGTTTATATAAGGAGACAAGCAACTAATAAAAGAAAGCAACCATTAAGTAATGGTATTGTTATTGGATCTTCTCATGCTTCTAAGAAAGGTCCAGGTGCAACTCCAACTCCAACTTTAACACAACCTTAGAAGGGTAAAGAGAGGACTCAAATTCAAGTTCAAAAGGAATTGCATGATAGCTCTGATTCCAAGTTTGAAAAATTACATAACTTTGACAAGAGTCTCTCAGAAGGGAAGAGGAGGAGGGATATGCCCCATTGGATGATGACATTGAAGACAATTATGTTGGAGTTGAAGAAGAATTTGATGATTAGAAAGAAACTTAATACATACATTTTATGATTTGTTGTTATTTTATGTTTTAAACTTTAAATTTGTAGTGTTTTGATATCATGTTATTATTTTAATTGAATTTTTATACATAATATCATTACTTTTTCATTAAAATTATATGTGGTGATATTATATTTTTTTACCGCAATACTTCCGCTATAACCTGTTATGGTTTTTATTATAACTTTATAAAGGTTTTTGGGGTCGCCGATATTTTCCGTTATGTGATATCAATAACATTGCTAGCAATAGACCTTATCTACCTTTTGCAATTGTAGTTAGTCAGTTTATGTAGGTTCCTTGGTTCCTTGCATTGGCCATTGGAATATTGTCGTGTGTATCATAAGATATCTCAAAAAGACTCCAGGATAATGTTTGTTATATAAAGATAAAGGAAAAACCCAAATCTCAAGTTATTGTGATGCTGACCAGGCAAGATCCCCTACGGACAGACATTCTACTATGGTGTGTTTTCCTTGGAGGAAATGTTTTTTCTTGAAAAAGTAAGAAACAAAATCTACTTGCTCGATATACAGCTAAAGCTAAGTATAGGAAAATGGCATCTCTTACCTGTGAACTTATATGGGTGAAACACTTCCTTCAAGAACTTAACTTTTAGTGAGATTCAGCAAATGAAGATGTATTGTGACAACCAGGCTACCCTATACATTACTTCCAATCCAGTGATCCATGAGATAACTAAATACATTGAGATTGACTATCAATTTATGTGGAAAAAGTTGTTGTCCAAGGAAATTTGTAGTGAATTTGTTGGATCCAATGAGCAACTTGCAGATATGTTAACAAAATCATTAAAGGGGTCTCAAATTAATTTTATTTATAAAAGCTTGGTAAATACAATTTGTTTGCTTCAGCTTAAGGAGGAGTGTTAGAATAAGCATTAAATATAGTTAGTAAGTAGCTGTATTGGAAAAATGATAGTACCTATTAGCCGTACCTATCTTTGTACCTAAGTATCTATGATTGACCTCTTATCCTCCCTACCACATTGTATCAGAATCCTATCAATATAAATATGAGAACATATGAAGAGAGTTTTTAAACTCTAGCAATTACTCTTAAATATAGTCTCTTTTATTTATCTTAATTGTAAGTTGTATTGTACTTTTATTTAGTCTCAACTTGTTTAAATAACTCCCGCTAAAAATTACTCAAAAAGAGTTAATCTTGATCAGATACTTAAAGGAGAAGGAAATCCATGGAAATTTACCACTTTCCTAACAAATAATTGAGTCACATCTCTTGCAATATAAGGATGCACAAGTGCCAAAAAGTGTGCATATTTGGAAAATTTGTCCACGACTATAGAAATAATATCTTTTCCTTGCACCTTCGGTAACCCACCAATAAAGTTCATTGATATATCTGATAAAACTTGTGTGGGAATTGGTAACGACTGCAGCAATCCGACAGGAGATAAAGTCTCATTCTAGTTTTGTTGGTAAATGTCACACTGGATCACAAACTCTTTGATATCTTTCTTCATGCCCTCCCAATACACAACTCCTGTTGTCCTTTTAAAAGTTCTGAAATAACCACTATGTCCCCCAAAGGAAACTCATTGAATTCTCTAATGACAGGAGAGATTCATGAAAATTTCTTGGCAGCACAAGTTTTCCCTGATAATATAATCTCTCCCTCCCCAACTAATATTTAGCATGAGTTTTAGACTCGGGTAATTAGTCCTGTATTAAAGAAGTTAATTTGCCATTCTTTTGAATTTTTGTGTTCCCAGCCCTTCCATTCATCAGGTTGCAAGATAGACATCGCTGAAAATATTTCCTTCGGATCTAACGCATCTGCAGCCTTGTTTTCCTTTTTAGGTTTGTATTGTATCTGAAAATCAAACCCAATAAGTTTTGAAGCCCATTTGAATTGTACCTCAATTAGTAAATGTTGTTCAGTAAGGAAACTCAAGCTTTTCTGATCAGTAACAATAATAAAATGACCACACATCAAATAATGTTTCCATTTTTGCACTGCCTGGACTACTACCATTATTCTCTTCCATAAACAGACTTATTTTGACCCCTTTCAGATAAGACCTGACTTCAAAAAGCTAGAAGTTTGCCCTCTTGTAACAATACAACTCCTAATCCTTTGCTTGATGCATCAGTCTCAATGGTAAACGTTTTATAAAAGTGAGGAACAGCTAGAATTGGTAATTGAGAAACTGCCCCTTTGAGAGTGTCAAAAGCTTGTTGTGCTGTTATAGTCCATTTAAACCCTTCTTCTGTTAACAACTGTGTGAGGGGTTTTTCGATTTTGCCATACCCCTGCACTATTCTATAATATCCAATTAACCCCAAGAATCCCCTCAAAGCTTTAACATCTTTAGGAACAAGCCATTTCCACATTGACTCCACCTTTTTGGGATCAGCAGATACTCCTTGACTTGAGATAATATGTCCCAAGTACCCCAAACTACGCTGACCAAAGCTGCACTTCTTTTTATTGATCTTCAGTTGGTTTTCTTGAAGCACTGTTAGAACTTTCATCAAGTGTCGAACATGAGTTTCGAGGGATGGACTATAAACCAAAACATCAAAAAATACCAACACAAACTTCTTTAAAGAAGGCCTGAGTACCTTATTCAATAGTGACTGAAATGTGGCCAGAGAATTAGTCGACCCAAATGGCATGATTAGAAATTTGTAATGACCATCATGAGCCCTAAAAGCAGCTTTCTCAATATCCTCTTCCCTCATAAGGATTTGATGGTATTCAGATTTCAAATCCAACTTGAAAACTATTGTTGCTCCAGTCAATTCATCTAACAATTCCTCTTTGACTAGAATAGGAAACTTGTTAGGAATTGTAATTTTGTTAAGATCCCTATAATCAACACAAAACCTCTACCCATTAATCCTGAAAAACCTGTCCCCTCTCTCAATCCTATGACTATTTATAGCAGTCCGTTACAGATGTTTAATTACAGTTGTACTAACTACCTTATCTTTTCTCTCTTTTGTACACTATACTAAACCTATCGTGCAGCAATCTGAAGCTGAAAACTGAACAAAAGGCAACTGAAAACTAAGCAGAAATCTAAACTTAACGACAACTGAAAACTAAGCGGAAATCTAAAACTAAAGATTAAGTTTACCTCTGTTATTGTCTGAAGTTGTTTACTCAAGTCATCTGAGAAAGGATAACGATTTGCTCCAAAAGCATCACATATTTTCAGAATTTTACTTTTAACACTCTCTCCAGAATAAAAGACGACAAATACATTTTTATGAACCTGTAAAAAAAGGGAGGCTATGACTTTATGGACCAAAAAACTAAGAAGATAGAAGTGACTAGAAGTAGTAGCAATAGAAGAGTACATTTCCATAATCAGAAAAAAGTAATTATATATACAATCATGTCAAAGCAGGTTCGTCTCTGTTAGTTCATATGTTTTTAAATAAAAGGAGGAACTTAGATATCTAGTACATATATTACATATCTAATTGCAAGACTCTTGAGACTTAAATTTCGGAATTTAAACCTTCTCTTCTGACGAAAGATCAAGAACAGAATGATCAACCACAGCTTGTTTGAGAAACACGTTTCCCCTAGTAGCACGAAATAGAATTCTTTCGAAAGGAACTGATTTTTCCCTTGAAACAAGTCCACTGATGAAGCCCAGCTTAATTTGCTTTGCTGACGTCTCCTCCTGAGCATAAATTTACCAAGCGTCAGAAAGAGAACAAATCTGTAAAGTAACAAATACAAAAAACAAAGCTGCAGCGTATACCTGTTCCAATAGTAATGGGCTGTCAATAGACCTTTCAACAGTTATCTGTACTTCAAGCTTTCTCTGTTGAGCTACGGCATTATTTTTTGCTGAAGAGAAAAATTCACCAACCTGAAATGATAAATCAAAAAAGGCATTACCACTTTGACTGCAGTTTTCTTATCCAGTCAAGGAAAAAGAAAGAAAAGACCAAGCTATTTGATAAAATACACGCTACAAACCCAAGAAGAAGGACTAACAGTATGCATAAAAAGGTAGACAGAAATAAACCATAATAATATACCAAAAACTAACGCTTATACATTTCTATTTAGAGTTTAAACACAAGAAAGATGAACAGAAAACCAACCCAAAGTATCAGAAGTGATTATGGCATTTGTGGCAGTGAAGAACGTAGCAAACCATACCTTCTCTTGAACAAGCTTATACTCTGATAGCTCATTGTAAGTGTGCTTCAACTTCTCATTATTTGCATTTATCTCAAGGAGGTCGGCTTCAAGTTCTTCAAGTTTAACCTAAACATGAACAAAAATATTATTACCTGATACTGTATTCATGAGCTGAAGAACGCGTGACAAAAGTTCCATAGAATGTAATGACCTCCAAACTTTCCAGATCAACATTATCCTCTCTTGCTGTGCTCATTGAGGGTGACACGCCTGCTTTCAACATTTGGTCCTTAAACAACCGTAGCCTACGCGCCATTTCCCCACATCGTTTAATCTAGATGATAAAATGATAAGTTTTCCATTTCAGTAAATCAAAATCACTTCCATTAAATATGGTTTATCAGAATAAGGGTATGCTTTTACGAACTTTTTCAAACTGTTGAAAGTACAAGGAGTACCAAAGATGGGATATTTTAGCAACATTAATCACTAATTAGCATTACCATACAAAACCAAATTAATGGAGGAGCTTAAAGTTTCCTGAAAGACATAATACACTGTCACTAAGCCTCACCAATACCTCTGGAACAAATAGAAAGGGCAGAGAGAAGGGTCTCATTGTGACTTCCTTCCAGATGGATCAACTTCAATTTGAGTACATCCCCAATCAGTTCAACAATTCAAAATTGATTTTATCCGAATCAATTTCACTCTATTTTAATTTAATATAAATAAGTCCTAAGATTACCAATCTATATTTTGAAGGAATTCTCTAAGGTGCTTAAGATAGCAACAATAGAAATCAATTTGTCATTACAGGCTTACCATAGCATAAATTGAACATCCAAAACCTATTGAAATAAAACAAAATAAAAAATATGACATATCTTCATTTAGAAAACAATATATATACAATTCCGTTCGTGTTTTCAACAAAAATGTGAATCGTGAAAATTACTGTCAACTGAAGACAAAACAAGCTCAATTAGGCCATCACATAATGCAAGGACATCAAACTATTATGCAGTTTATCGAAATCTCGCGGCATTAGAGTTACGACCTCTTCGATAACACACAACAAATGCGCAAAGGATTTTTATTTTTTAAAACGTAACCAAAAGGCAAGCACAGGTAGAGATTTGATATGCACCTGAGAAGCATAAGTTCGCTGGAATGGACTTTTATCTACATTGAGCTGGAGAATAAATCCAAACAAACAGTTGTCAATGTAAGAAACAAATAACATGCGGACAAATGAAGGCATCAAAACAAAATTGAAAAAAAAAATTGAGTGAGAGCATCAAAAGAGTCACGGCAACGTAGGTTGAGAATTCATAGTAAAGGAATCTACAACAAGAATGAGGAATGAAAATAAGTCTCACATCTATGAATTGGAAGAGGCCGAGATTGCCAAGGTAAGAGATGGCTCGATGAGCTGATTCGGTTGGAATGATCAATTGAGCCATTTGCATAGGCTCCGACCGTAGCAGATCCATCGTGGGGAAACAACTACCTTCATTTACCATCAGGATTTCTAAAATGCACAAACACAAAATGAATGAACGAATAACTGTGAGGCAAATGCTCTTGTTCTATAGAAAAAGAGTTCGTTCTTAAATCAAATCTTGCCGCTATATGCATCCCGCGGTTTATAATGCTTCCTCTTCCTTCTAACGCTCGCGCGCATATAAATACATAAATAATAATATTTAAGTATTGACATTTTCTTTCTATTTTACCTTTTAATTGTAAACAGTATTACAAAGTTAACTTTTTAATTACAATAATTATTATAAGAAAATATACACAATAGTTTCCAATAATAGTAATAATAATATTGGTAGATGATAATAGTTAAAATAAAATATTCACAAACTTCCTTTTGAAATATATATTATTATATATGATTATTGTAGTCTTAGAATCGATTTAGTCTTTAACTGTCTAAAGTTTGATCTTATCTTTAAATGTTCAGATGCCGATTTGGTCTTTAACTGTCAAAAGTTCGATCTAGTCTTTAACTATCAAAAGGTCGATCTAGTTGTTAGACCAATACTAGTGGAATTTCTAAGACAAGAGTATGAGGTAGTAAATGAGGAGTTTAATATTAATAACTTAGGTAACTGTCCAAAACATGGCAAGAGACGTAAATTAAATAGATAAATTTGATGAGTATTTAATAGGAGGAAAATCCAAGGTGTCAAAAAAATAGGCATAAAGGAGAACTTCGAGGGAGGAGAAGAAAGACACTTTGAATGCTCTAGCTGGTCGGACTTTGAACCTTTTGGCTATAACATTTTGGCGTCCACCGTAAGGCTTTGGTAAAACAATTCCCAATGCCCAAGATTTTTATTTTTCAAGGCATAGTATCGCAAACAATGGGGTAAAACACCTATCATCGCCCTCTTGTCATGTGTTGCTAATCCATCCTCTCTTACTCATCATTTTCAAATCCTATCGCCCCTACGCCTTTTGTGTTTTTGCTTCCCATGGACACGCCACATTGAGATTAGGCAAGATTTTCTAGAAAAGGAGTGTGGCTTCCAACAACCAAGCAATCACCACAAAGTCCTCTTTACGTCCGATCTATTCCACCGTTTCTCCCTAGTGGAGATCAATATGGATTTGACACCACCAACTTTGATTACTTCGATTTCAACCATTATTCCACCTTGCAAGGCTATGCCATTCGATTTACTACCTATCTTAGAAGAGTTTTGTGTTGATTCATACATCTTCTTGGTTATTATGTTTCCGCTATGATTAGTCTTGTTGCTTCCATTTCTCGCCCTGATTTATTCCCCAATATCATCATGTGCTCTACTTTCCTTAGTTCTACTTTAGAGAGATTAAACGTAGTCAGTTCTCAACCTTAAGGAGGTTGGTCATACAGCTCAACCAAAAGGAGCTCAACATAAAAAGACCAGCCTCTAAGAGATTGATCTCAGGATTACGCACAAAGGTCGAGCATAGGAAGGTCCCTCATAAGGAGGTCGACCATAGTACTCGATCTTAAGGAGATCTTCCTTAGAAAAATTGGCTACAAAGGTTAATTATAGGAAGATTGACCTTAGTACTTAGCCTTAAGAAGATCAGCCTTAGAAAAATCAACTTCAAGGAGATCGACCATGAATTAATTATTTAAAAGAATGATTTGTAAAAGCAATTTTGTTGCATTAAAACTTAAACCCGAATTATCCTTTTTCCCAATCTCTCATTTTTCTTCTATTTGATTTCTCAGGATTTGATCACCAAATATGATCCTCAATGTTATATGTTTCTTTGTAGTGATATTTGAAAGATGTTTTGTCATTTATATCATCAAGCATGTTAAAGAATGATGTTTCCTTGTGATGATGGCTTATTGGTGTTAGGTCCAATGTTGGTTGGGTCAAAAAGCCTAATGTTGACCCCTTACTTGTAAAATGCATATGATAAGAAAATTAAAGGCTCTATCTATAAATACAGATATGGAAAATGTTGATCCCTTACTTATAAAATGCATGTGAGAAGAATATTGAATATCCTATTTGTAAACGCAAATAGGGAAAATGTCGATCACTCATATGTAAAATGCAAGAAAATTATAAATGATACAATTATTTTACTTTTTTGTATATATTTTTAGGTATATATGGGTTTCTTGTAGTCATATCTAAGGTCAATTTAAATCAATAACCTATATCAACTAGAGGCTGAAGAAACTAATTTAAATCAAGGCATCTAAAAAAGAAGTAAAGGCAATTTATCAAGGCGTTTAAAAAATTAAGGTAACCTTTCAAGACACTAGACCAAAAAATTAAGGTGACCTTTTAATGTATTGAACTTAATTTTTCAAGGTGCTTAGTGACCTTTCAAGACACTAAATCCAAAAATTAAGGTGACCTCTCAAGGCACCTAACCTATTAAGGATTGAAAAATATTGGTGACCTTTAAAGGCACCTAAGAAATAATGGCCACTTTTCAAAGTGCTTGAAGAAGATGAAATGCAACATGAAGATACCCGAAAGTGACCATTCAAGGTATCATCCTAAAATGATCAAGTATCATCAAATCCATAAAATGATTATCTAGTATCATTCTAAGATGATCAAGTTTAGTAAGATGCATAAAAAGATTATCAAGTATCATCCTAAGATTATCAAGTATAATCAAATGCATAAAAAGATGATCAAGTATAATCCAAAAGGAGAAAGATTCATCTAATCGGAAAAAAAATTATCAGGTATTGTAGTGTTAGGCCTAATGTCGATTGTGTTATTAGGCCAAAAGTCAAGTTGACATCGAGTCAAGTACCAATGAGTAAGAAAGGTCATATCAAAAGTGAGCAAGATGCGAAGAAGACTTCATAATATAAAGAAGAGATCAAAAATTGGGAGATCAATATTGATTGCTTCTAGTTAATCAATCTTAGTACTTTTTGGCTAGAACAAGTATAAATAGTATATAAGTGTGATGGTGAATATTTTTATTTAGCCTTAAGCTTTATAAAAGCTAAGGTTGGGGCTATGTAGTGTTAGGGTCGATATGATCTTTAAATGCCCAAAGGTCGATCTAATCTTTAAATGCCCAGAGTCCAATCTGGTCTTTGACTACCAAAAGGTTGATGTGGTCTTTAATTGTCAAAAGCCCGATCCAATTGCTAGGCTAAGGTTGATGAGGAGTTTAATGTTGATAACTCAGGTAATTGTCTAAGACATGGCAAAAGACGTTAATTAAATAGAGAAATTTGATGAGCATTGAATAGGTGGAGAATCCAATTGGTCAAAAAGATAGACATAAAGGAGAATATCGAGGAAGAAGAAGAAAGACACTTTGAATGCTCTGGCAAATTGGACTCTAAACTATTTGGCTAAATTAATCATCAGTAGAGATAATATATAAAATGATAATCTAAAATATAATTTAATACTTGGTATTACAATCATATTTTATTTAAATACGTACAATATTTTAAAATATATCTAAAATACCTTTTATTTTAAATGCATTTATAAAATAACTTTTAATAAAAATATGATACACTATTTATCAGATAAAAGTTACACTCCAAGTTATTTTGATTAGTGTTATGAAACAAAGTATTAAAAGTGAGACTAGTATTTATCTTAGCATCAAATTATGAAAAGTTACAAATAGTTTATCTAATAGATGAAATGTTTCGCCTCACGCCAACAAATGCAAAACACCTTTATAATATTACATTGTTTTAGACAAATCATAGAGATACATACGCTTAAGTATTTCGTATTCAACTCAAATATTACAAATTTTTATTTTAAGTTGTGAGGAATACGTCTTTTGGGTGTCTTCCAATAATCATGAAGATTTATCAATATTAAAGATTTCTAAAAAAATGTGTTAAAACTATTTTGCACCACAAAATTATTAATTTGTGAGGAAAATTAATAAAAAAAAATAGTTTTTACTAATTTATATATTTTAGTGAAGGATTACCACAAAAAGATTCTGTAATTAATTTGAAAGGAAAATTATTGAGAAACTCACTAATTCCTTGTTATTTCATCGACAAAAAATTTTCGTAACGATAAATGTACCTGATCGGTACTATTTAGGTACGGGACCAGACCGTCTCAAGTATCCTCAGTGTCGAACCTCCTCCTGCTCCTTCCTGAACTCCTCCTGAGCCTCCCAGCCGTCTGCACTCCGAGGGTGGGGGTACCTGCAGGCACTCCGACGCTCAAGTTAGAGAGTGTTTGATATGAGTG
>Ga0209589_1001402_pt1 | contig 39663 bp, 18 predicted proteins | sample CowpeawhiteBW_FD_187525 | JGI IMG/M metagenome (GOLD analysis project Ga0209589, IMG submission 187525) | Root nodule microbial communities of legume samples collected from California USA - Cow pea white BW (SPAdes) (version 2) | ecosystem: Host-associated > Plants > Roots > Nodule | place: USA...
ATATATATATAAATATATATATATATATATATATATAAATAATGTATATGAAAGTTATAAAATCTTATTCTTGATAAGAATGAATTACTAAATAGTTATTAACACGTATAATAGAATCAATTATCACACATGAAAATGAGAAAGAAAATAACAGAGAATGGAGAAGAACATGAAGATTAAAGATAATTCTTTTGACATGTGTGTGAAATCTTTAATTATAGATAAAGTGATAATGGAACAATTCTAAAGTCATCGAGTGATAAAAAAGACTAAAAAATATACAACAATAAGACCCAACATAATTAATTTAGCTTCACATTGTAATTAGTTCTATCTTCTTAGGTCATCAGATTTCAGTCTCCCTCATCTTTTGTTACAGTCCGCCTAATTTAAAACTTATAAATATTTGTTTACCATATCATATACTCTGTCGTCTGGGGAAGAAGAATGGGTACAAATGATAAAGAAAGAATTAATTTATTATATTTTACAATTAGTAGATTAGTTATTCTGAAGATAAATTATTGGATAAAAAGCCCATAAAATCATATTTTATAATAAAGCATACCATTTTCACCATCATGTAAATATATTACTTGGTTTTTCTATTAATCTAATTAATTTCAACTTTTACTATTTTTTTTTCTTTTTTATCTCTTACTTTTTCGTTTGAAGGATAAAACAGTCTTTTAATATATTTCGTGAGCAAGTTTTGGAACATCTTTCTTAATACTTCACTAGTATATTGGGCTGATCTTTGCTTAGACTTAGTTTCCTTTGGGTCTTACTTAGACCTGTGGTTGCTACTAATATATTGAAAAAAAAAATAGAGAAAAACATATATGCAATGTGAACAAGTAAAAGTGATAATCTGAACACTCAAATAATTCAAATCAATGGTATATATACCCAAAAAACAACGTACATTTTTTATTTTCACATTAGATCAAGTTGATTAGTCAATGCTGCAATTTCGATAATGATGTTCTACTATTTTCATGGAGGCATGTGATATTTGACACGGATATGTAAAATTAATGAGAATAGAATTATAAAATCATATTCTTCTGCACATCTCTGAACAAAGATACAAAATTACGGCGGAGACTTTGAAATATAAAAGAGAAAAGACAACCTATGGTTTACCTGAGATGTCTACGAACTGGAAGAAAACATCAACAAAAGGAAATGCTTTAGTTATTCTTTCTTTAACGTAACATTGAGCTTTTGGTTTACTTTCTGAATAATCATATGTTGTTACATTCATCAACAGTCTGGGAATGAAAGTGTCTGAACATGTTAGCATATCGGAACTAGCGAGAATGGCTTCCCGAATGTAGACAACGAGACATAAAATTTATGAGTATTTCTCTAAATTCACTGAATTGAAGGTTTGTTATTATCAATGGACAATACAGAATTTAACATGTTCTTGAGACCACAAGCTACTCCCAAAACAAGATATATAGCATGCATTCTCTACTTATCACTTTTCATGCATGATTAAGGGGATTCAATCCTTCATAGGTAACATAATTTTGTCTTATCATCATTACAACATCTAATTATCATCACAACGTTAACACAGACCAACCAAAACCAAGGATCAAATACTCAAAATTTGTTTTACTTTAGTTGTCCTTCTATCCCTTTTCAATTCACATTAAATGGGGCATTTTATCAACATTGTTTTTAAGACATCAGTGGTTATCAGTGCCCCAACCACTGCTTTTCTGATTGATATCTATTAGTCAGATTTTGTCATAATGAATATAAAAGAACAAACCAAAGTGGTTATAGAAGGATTGTATATCAAAAGGGTATGTAGTATTTGTTCACGTTCAATAAAACAATAGGACAAATTATGAATTACGGAACCTAGACAAAAACAAATACCCACCACATGATTCGTGATGGCTGTTGAATAATTAAGTTTCTAATTTTCAGTTTTTCATGTGGATTCATGGACCTAATATGTAACATTTTGATGATGGAGTTGCGCAGCTGAATGCATTTGTTTATGTTTGACTGGTCACGTACCTAATGGAAAAACAAACCCATGAAATTTAGTGAAATAGTCCTTGTTCCCCATTTCACAAACAATGTTTTTACATGTCATCTAACTCTCATCCTTAATTCATAATCACATGCACGTTCCCTAGATAGCAAAAGATGTGCTCGGTAGCGTCACGAAAAATTTGTCCAAATCATTCTAATGTATCTTCACTCATGTTGAAAAAAGAAGAAGAATTGCTTACATTGCAGAAAATGAGGCTGAATGTGAAAAGATAAAAAAAACAATATTTGTCTCTTTGTAACTTCGAATTGGTCAAGTGTACATGATATTTTAATTCCAAATCGAGTGATTGATTTTTGTTTTTGACTGAGATATTGAAGATTAAATTAATTAACACCTTTTTCTCTCGACTCAAGCATATTGCCCATTTAAGTAAAAACTCTGCAAGTCAGAGCATTGATAAAAAGAAAAGAAAGAAAGAAAAAACAGTACATTTAAATGCAATGAGTTAATGAATTCACTGCTATTTATGTTCGAATCAAACCTTGCGTGATTAAATGATCCAAAAGTCAATGTTTCTAAACGGTTGATGTCAAATGTTTTAGCCTACAATTTTCTAGATAGCAGTGAAAATATTGGAGTTTCCTAGAACCAGTTTTACACGTGTTTTGTGGGAGAGTTTTAAGAATGCAAGACCACATAGTTTAAATCAAGCTCCCAGGGTTTCTTCATTTGTGTTACTGCTGCATTCATTGTGAATTTTTAGGATGAATGAATGTGAATGAATGTCATTGGTCAAGCATGGTAGTAGAATAATTCGAGACCCTAATGACTCTTCAACGCACAATGGAGGCAAATTGAAAACCAACCAACTTGTTTTCTTTCATTGTTTAAGTTGTTCAAAGAGAGTGTATATATATAAAAGAAATTTGCAGAAAACAGTGTTAGTATGAAATATGTTTCCTAGTTCAACTTTTGGTGTCCTTGGACGGTCTAGGAAGATAAAAAAAACCAGTAGTATGTTGAATAGGAATGAAGTATTGGTCTAGTAAGGGTAGTAGAAAATGATTTTGGCAACTGCGAAATGGTTGAAGCAGAGCACTATGCACTGTTGTCTTGAATTATTGGTCTAAGTTCGTTGCATAAACATATTTGTGGCATGTGAATTAGGAAAACAAGCTAACCTTATCGTGAAGGACAAAATTGACAACATCATCAAGCCATCAACAAAGTGTAGTGTTGCCAAAAGTAGCTTATGTACCCTATTCCAAGGAGACTGTTGCATGTAATTTTGCTATCTTCGAGGTTTGTTTTTTAAAACTCACTTCATTTTCTTTAATAAAAAATGGACATAGATTTTGATCACAACATTTCAAACAGTTTCTACTTATTTACTGTTATGGTATTGATATAGTATCTTGTTTCTGTGTATGGTTTCATATAAGGTATTTAACATCATTTTTAATCAATAGTTTACCACCGATGGATTTATTTTATACAGAGAGTTGTTTATTAGGAAGATTTATATATATGACTTTAGTTTAACATATATAAAGTATTGACACCGTAAAATAATGAATTTATGAATTTTTCATTTTATATGATGTTTAACTTTACCTTTTCTATTTATTATAGGATTTGGACTCACACTTCTAACAAATATGAAAGATGGGTGAATCTTTAAGAAAAGTATTAGTTTAAATTGTAAGATTTTATGTCTCTTATAAGTACCAACTTGTTAATTAAAAAATAATAAATTAATAATAAGGGATAAAATAATAATTGAGTTAATGAGAAACAATTTCATTATTATTTGATGGGTTTAACAAAGTAATAGGGTTTATAAAGCATTAAGGTATAGACAAGGTTCACTCCCTAAGAAATAAGTATATTTCTTTAAGTAAATATCATTATTCATTTAAGTGGATATCAAATTATTAGAAAACATAATAAAGAGAAAAAATTGAGATATCTCGTTAAATATTTAGAGCACCTAAGGATAACTTATGTCTTTAATATAAGTAAAAAAGTGTAATTTAGTTAAGATTTTGTTCGAATTATTTACATTTCCGTAATGGTTAAAGAATCATAATATTTTTATATTTAAGATGAAAAAGAGTGAAAGATTGTGAAACAAATAACATTTCACCCTTAAAGAACAACAAATATAAGAAATTAACATCAATTAGATTGATCACAGTGTTAAGATATTTTTTTGTATTTAAAATATAATGTATTTTGATATCATTATTTCCTTCACAATCTTATTTAAAAATGTGTTTTCATTCGTTAAGAAAAAAAAAATTTCATTAGATATATCTTCAACTCTTAAGCACATATCAAATTTTCAAATAGGTGTAGGCCTACCAAAAATCCTTATATTATATTCACTTTGATATTTTGGTTACAAAGTACGCGTTATGGAAATGGATATGGTACGATATTTAATAAAAAAAAACTTTCTGATAAAAGGAAGTAAATCATAGGTTGTAAATTAGAATGAATCAAATGTTTGTGCATTTCAATGTCATTATTTTCTTGGATGTCGATGGTTTTCGAACTTCATTTAGTTTTATTCTGTAACACATGGCATGTCATTATTGGACAAAAAGTTTTACTAAATTATTAACTTTCCCAAATTTGTAAACAATATCAAGTAACCACCACATGCCGTACCCAATTTCTGATTTTTCAATTGACACCTCACATGGTTCGTGATTTGGTTCGCACAAGCCTCCCTTGAAATTAATGTTTTCATTTTTTTTTTTTTTCATGTAACATGCACTTTGACCAATCAAGTGAACAAACAAAATGAAAACACGACCAAAGAAATATGAGATTTTCTTTTATGCGTGTGTGCAATTACATAAATTAATGGTCATTAATATCGAAACATAAAATTACCCCATATATTGGTCAAAGAATATCATTGTCTTTTTACATTCTTTATGCATGTATAAGACTAACAAATTTGGTTGTGCATGTTGTTATGATTCCAAACATTTTTTTAGTTCTTTGAAGTGGATTGTCATGCTAGAGGAAAAGATTGTCCACAAATTAATTTAGTATTACAGAATCAAATATCCAATACAGCCATGCCAAGACAAACTTCATTATGGAATCCACAACGAGAATCGACCGAGAAAATGTTTCTGGGACTTTCTGTGTTTCCACAGTTCATGAACAAAGTTTGGTGTTGTTACTTTATTAATGGTTATAAATTTAAGATATTGTTTTGTTACAGGGAAGAAGAGGTGAAGGGTATTTCAGAATAGTAGACTTCGCAGAGGTAAAAGATTGATGGAGATTCTAGTTTTCATTATACTTCAAAGATTATAAACTAAGAGTTCTGTTGACTAATATCTAACTAAGAATGAGATATTTTAAAATTAAACTAATATGGAGCAAATTTTTAATTTGAATAAAAGAAATCATTCGTAACAAAAAAATAAAAATACAAAGGGATTTTTACATTAAGTTTACAAAATTAATTAAATTTAGAAGGATTGTTTTGTGCTTCAAATTGGCTTATGTAGGAAACTTTCTGCCTTATCTTCTCCTACTCCAAGTCTTCTCTTCTCAATTTTTTTACATTATCTCTTTTCGTATTCTAGTACAAGCTATCATTATAAAATAATAGCAAAAGAAGTAGAAATAAAATCTTATTATTATTTTTATCATGTTTTAATTTTTCATTTATATCTTTTCAAAATTTTAGTATGTTTATTTATCAATACTTTATATCTATTTTCTTCGTGATTGTTTTTTATCTATAGTTATAAAATAATAACAAAAGAACTAGAAAAAGATCTTATTATTATTTTTATCATGTTTTGGTTAAGATATTAGGGGCTAAGATTCATTGATAACTGAAGCAACAAAATTTCTCTTAAACAAAAACCCATCACTTTCCCTTCTCTCTTGATTGAGATTTATGCAAAGAGCCACCCTGCTACCTCTTGTCCTTTCCTCCTTTTGCATTTCCCCTTAAATAAAACGCACCTCTTCATTCTCCATCAAAATATCCCAAAATCAGAAACCTATGCATCTCATAATAATCACTTTAAGTCATTATTAGGATTAAAAATGTCACTTCAATATAAATAAGTTTAAATATATTTTTTAATTTTAAATTATTAAAAAAATGTGCTTCATCTTTAAATTAAATTATATATTTATTTTGTTTTTCTATTTTATGAAAATTATCTACAACATAGTATAATATTTTTTATATGAGAAATAAAGTTTTATATAAATTATAATATAATCTCTAAGTATTATTTATTGGAATGGCATTTTACGTTATTTTTATGAAGAAATATTATGATTAATATAAAATAATAAATTAATTTTAATGTTTTAATATTATTTTATAAAATGATGAACCAACATAAAAATCATGTAAAAAAATTAAATAATAATGAATCAATTAAAAAAATATTAAAATTTTGAATACTCAAAAGAGAGAAGTGAGAGAAAAATTACATTTATTTTATAAAAGATATTAATTTTAATAAATTAAGAGACCTAATTGAAAGTAAATTATACTTTTAAATACTAAAATGATCATTTGTCTAAAATAAACTATCAATAATATATATTATAAACTTTTGTTTTGGAGAACATTAAACACTTAAAAAAGTACATAACAAATATTGTAAACCTAATTACTTATATATCTTAATAAAAAAAAAGTAAAAATTGATGCATAGTGAGGCTTAGTGATCCGGCAGGTTTATATATAAGATTGAGTGAAGGAGTTTAATGGATTAGAACACTTAATTTGACCGACAAACCAGACCGTGTTACCATCTTATGGTATATCTACAAGTGAAACTCATATTTTAATTATTATTATTTGGTACGATGTATCTTAAGGAACATAAAACTACCTCTGCATTTGAAAAGAAATAATGTTGGATTTGGCCATAAACATAACATAAAAAAGTTGATAAATGTGAGTGAGTTGTGGAAGAAAGATGTTGCAAAGGGTATGTGTCCAATGCATAAATGTACAGTGGCCAAGGTTTTTGGCTCTATCCTTTGACTCACACCCCTTTTCTGCGCTTTATGTAAAGTGTTGGGCGCAGGAGCCCCCCACCGACCATTTCACTCTACGCTATTCTTTCAACATCATCATTTCTCTCAATAACATATGCATAATCTCAAATCTTTTCCACTTCATTGCAATTTCATTTCCTCTTCAAATAAATAAAAGAAAAAGGTATTCCTTAATTAAATATCTAACATACTTTTATCAGAATGTACGTAAACATTCTTCATTCAACACGTCTCAAACTATGTACTCATATGTCAATTTAATTTATTCAACACATTCTCGATTCGATGTTTATCAAAAAAATACCATATTTAATATATTAAAAGAATTTAACATAATTTTATTAAAATAATTCTATTTATTTAATTTTAAAATTTAAAATTAAAACATGTCAAAATTTCAGATAAAAATAAATCTCAATTTCCTGTTAAAATTGAGATATAAAAAAAACATAAGCATTCTTAATACTAACTTTTATTAATATAGGTTATTTGTAGTTTAAAAAAAAAGAAAAAAACTCAGTTCGACATAGTGAGCAAACATATCGTTAATGTGATTTGAACTTGTCATTGCAACGTTGAAGGTACCTGTACCTTCATTAGTAGTGCAAGGATCTATCAAATCAAATCTATTCGGGAAGAACTCTCTAGTCTAATTGCCCTTTTATGTATTATTGTTAGTAGAGTGGATAGGGTTTCATGACTCATCTATTGCTATTTTTAGTTCCACTAGGTTGGAAAAAGAAAAATTCTAAAAACATGTTTTAATTTGAAGTGAAATAAAACTCGCCAAACTGATTATTTATCGGAAAAGGCTGACATGTTGAATAAGAGGTTCAATCAATTAGCTCAATAAAAATGTGTGCTTTTCTTTTTGTTGTTGTGGATGCTTTTTGTAAGAAACTGATCAACCAACTTTATTTGTTTGTCCAACTTAATCATAATGGATTATACTTATTTACTTTAGTATATAACTTATTTTTATTATATGTTACGGTTTATGACACTTTTAAGTTAAGTTTAAATTATATATATTGTGTTACTGATATTACTTTGTATATTATACTATTTTATTAACAATTTAAAGTTATAAGATTTTTACAATTAGTTTGACTCCTATTGGACCTCTAACTATCTAAAATCTATCTTGATTCAATGACAAGTTTCAGAAGCTTATGTAGAAAAACAGCATCCACAATAAATGGAGAGAGGAACTCCCTTTGTCAAATTGTAACAGGGACCTAACATTTATGTAGTCATCTAATAATACTTATTACCTTATTTATTACTTTATTATAAATAAAAAAGACATATTTCACACATTACTCTCATAGTTAGTAAAACAAATCACTAAGAAAATGTTTAAATATTAAAAAAAAAATCATTTTAGTAACTAATTTAATGACTAATTATTTTTTTCTTTAAAATTATTCTATTTAGAGATTTTTTTTATCGAGTTACCATTCAAATATTAAACTAGTCTTTCATTTAATTTTGAATTCAAATATTACTTTTTATGTTTATCTATTAATTAAATTTTTACATTTTTAAAATAAAAAATGTCATAGTTTAAGTACTCTAAATCTAAAATGTAACATCTTATGTGAAACAATATAAAATTAATAATTCAAATCCGCAAATAATTCAAAAACTAAAATACATTATTATAAATATTTTAAGCGTTTAAACAAAAAACATAAATTAAGATTTTTGAAACTAAACAATGAAACTGGAAGCTTGGAACAACTTAGCAACACCATCATCGTCCTTCACAGGTAGTTTAACTCTTACATCTTTATCTGTTCAAATCCATAAAGATTATCATTACAACAAAAGAAAAACAAACACAAGAAGATACAAAGAAAAGCTAATGTACAAAAGGATTTTCATAAAGCCATTTAACAAACAATGTTAACAAGACAAATAATCATACAATTAAACACCAATCACACCAAATGAGACTCTTCTAAATTCAATCATCCAAATAATTAATGTTGGACTACAAGGATGTTTTAGCACTTGTGATGTATACTCTCAACACCACAAGGTTAATCCTGTACAGGTTACTAGAACTTCAAGAAGATCAGTACCTCCTGCCACTCTCAACCTGTAATCCATCATCCTTTATATGTGTTTGAATGACTAATAGAGTATTATGATAACTTCCTATTGGAGTCCTTACTTTAATGCACTCCCTTGAAAATCTTATCATACTTACAGTTCAAATCTCATCAGATTCCAAACATACATATTATCATTCTTATATATATATACTACCACTAGTCCTCATACAACTCAAATTTCACAGAAAACATTTATCATGACACAAACTTTAGAACATTCTCGTAATAAATTGTCCAACGAGCTCAGTATGCGCCTAGCGAGAGCACCACTAGAGCTCCTAGGAATTTATATGTCAAAGTTCGTCCAACAAAGCTCATATGTGTTCATCAACCACCAAGTCTGTGAGCTCTCTTACTTTGAAATCGCTTCACAAGAATATTCTCACTAGCAACCATAAAGTCAGTGGGTGCTCTCTGTCTTCAGCATCCACGCTGCCCTTCACTCAACTTCCAGAAAATGAAATTCTGCAATTATGCAAATCCAAACCTATCAAATTTCATTGTATTGTTTTTCACATGACATCACATACAAATTTGATGTATAACAATTCAACTCAATTCATACAATCACATTCGCAAAATCAATTATCAACTCACATATGTCAATACAATAAAATAATATTACTAATTCTCAATTTAATAACTCATGCTCATTACGTCTAAAATAATATTTTGTTGTCATACAATCACATATGTCAATACATACTTAGTAATTGAACCAATTTAAACTTTAGAATAGTTGTGAGTAGTTTTCGTTACCTTTGATAACAATCCAAATAGCTCAAAGACCCTACAACAACTTTAGATGCACAAAAATCTCTATCTTCTTCCAGGAACAACACAAACATGATCAGAGTAAAGTATTAATCAATATAGAATCTCATAGATGACTCTAATATGCAGGATAGACCTACATATTTATGAATTTTATATTTATACTTAAGTCTTTAATTATTAAAATAATCAAATCTCATTATTTTAAACACATTGTCAATTCTAAAACACCCATTTTATAAGTTCTTACATAAAATATAATTAATAGACTAAACAATTGTTATCATGAATTTTAGTATTAGATTTTATATTTTGAAGATATTATTTGTGATCATTTTGATTATATAAAATATACTTACAAAAATATAGTTATAATTATAGTCAAATCTACGTATAAATTTAGTGTGGAAAATTTCTTTATCTGAAATGTGACCTTATCTTCTCCTTTCACTATCCTTCAATTATGCGGGACCAATGTAATGCACTTTTTATATGTTCTCTCAATTTTCACCATTTTCTTTCGTAATTCATGCTCCACTCATGGAATGTGTTCATAGAATGAGGAAGAATCTGAGACAGGTTTCAGAGTCATAGCACCATAAAGATTGATGTAGACATATATGTAGAATTTGGTCCTGTATACTTGTTGCCTCCATGATCGTGAAAGTATGGATAATCGAAAAGAACAATAACAAAAATAAGAGTCATCACTTTGTTTTATTATTATTTTGCTGAACTACAAATTAGTTAAAACATGAAACATAAATGTAAAATTCATACGATTGAAATGTCAAAGCATCACTATATTTAAAAAATGTACAAGTTCAATCTCAATATCAAACATATAAGCAAAATTCAAAATCTTAAAACAAGACTTAATTAAAATATAAACAAATGCAAAGTTTAAGTGTGACATGTCAACGATGTCACTTAAAAAGCATTAGGTCCTTGAACAACATACAACACATGCTTAACCGATGAAATTTATTTAAGCAAATACTTACGTTTTAAGTTATTTATCTTAAGTGGCCTTCATTATCTTTAATTGACCATCTTTTTTAAGAAACAATTCAAAATATTTGTATGAAAAATCAATATATTCTATTAAAGGTTTTTAAAAAATAATAAAGAAAAAATAATTTGAATGTTAGATATTTCTAACAAAATAATTATAAAGAAAAAAGAAAAAAATAATTATAAAAAAATAAAGTTATCAAATAAAGTACTCACATAAATAGATTACTAAAATAAGGAAGAAGATTTTACATAAGAAAAAGATAAAGAGAATATATATGTTGTATGGATAATTGGTAATGGAGATGCTTTATATATATAAAACATAAAAATAAAAACAATGGATGATGGTGTGAAAAAGATGAATATAATTTATTTATTTATTTTGAAGTAACAATGACTTACAAAAAGTAATAACTATTAAGTTAATTAACAATTCAATATTAAATTAAAAGAATGATTAAATAAATGATTTTGTTAGGAAAAACTCAGTTACATAAATAAAACATGTACAGATTTGTACAGATTTTCATTAATAGGATGAGTTCTAGGTTTTTAAGACCTTCAAATCTTTATAACTCACCATCTTACATTACCTAAATAATTTAGTCACAACTCATAGTAACTAACTAACATTAAAATGGTTTGATAAATAAATAGTATTTATCTTTTATTTTATAACTTTATAAATAAAATATAGATAATCAGTAGAAGGTCACCTTAGTACTTCCATCATTGATTTAATTCAATGTTAATAGTGATGTCTAAGTATGAAATTACCTTCTTTGTAAACACTTATAGAACCAAGTTAAATTACTTTCTTTTCAAACATTTATAGAAGAATAGAAAATTGTTTGTAAGTTAAAATTAATTTATGTAAGTATAATTTGTAACAAAAATGTTTGATTTTAACAGAAGAAATGTGATTTTATTATTTCTGTCTTTTAAAGACACATCTATTTAAAGATTTAGTCAAATATGGAACAGTGGAGAGTTATGAGTTGGACCATGTTACTGTGAAACCATGTTTCTCTGCAAACGATGTGATTAGTATGAAATTCAGCCTGAGGAGATTATGTCACGAGACATATTTAAATTTGAATGAATGAGAAAATGACAATCCATTTTACAGAAGGAAAAAGAAGAAGAGGTTGGTTTACATGCATGAGAACTTTATTTCATGACAGTAGAAGTAAAGTGACCTCTCCATCATCTACAGTAATTTCAGCTCCCAATCGTGACAATGTCACAGGCCCTCCTTTTATCAGAATTTCTTCCTCATTGGCCGTTTTTTCCCTTAAATCAAACACCATCGCATTACCTAAATCAAAACAAACTTTTCACTGCCAATATAACTTTTTTCAACGCTACGCCTTTCGTTTACTAAAACCACCTCCAACTCATCTTTTCGATCTGGTCCCGCTCCTTCCTTTTCTAAACTTCATTCAATTTCCCTCCCAAACATTTTTCTTACAAATCAAATTTTAAAGACATAATATTCCAACCTATACAACAAAACAAAATCTTGGAGGTTTAATTATGTTCCGCATAAATTTGTTTGTGTGCTCGGATCATGGTATCATCTAGCATTTATGTTGTTTTGTTTCATATCTTTGTTTTTTACTTATTTGAGTTATTTTATTTAAATGTTAAATTGAGTTTTTATCTTTTAAGAAAATATTTAATGTGACACCTTTAGGTTAGATAACAGTTAACATGTTTAACAGTTACTATGCGTCAAGATTTAAATGTGTCACGTATTAACAAATATTGTAACTTAATTAATAAAACTTAATTTAGTAGAAAAAAATATAAAAACCAAAAAATTCATAAAATTAAATATAGGTATGTATGGTGAGAATATCATTTGATTGATAAATATGATTCGGTATGAAAATCTTAAAGATTATCTTTAGAAGCATATGAGTTATAGACTAGTCGACTTAAATTTACATATTAAAAAAAATTATATTTACTATATTACATATTTAAAAACATTTATAAAAAATGTTTTATTATATAAATAGATTTACAAACTATTGTCCATATTATATATATTATTGAAATAAGTCAAGTAATATATTCAGTTGATGAAAGAAATATGAAAATTAATGTGTTCCAATCATTTTTCATTTTTTTAAATCATTTCATGATTAAAAATGAAATTAAATATTATAAAAATATCTTTAACTAAAAATTATTATATACCACAATAAATTATAATAATAAAATTTCAAATATATCTGTAGTCATCAAGGATTATGCAAAATTACCCATTCAATATCATTTATTCAAAGCCAAATCTTATACACACTTATATTGTATATTGTTTCGGTACATTCAATAAGTCATATATTCTTTAAGAATCGAGGTTAAGCGCAATTTAAATATTTCTTTCTCCTTTCTCTTTCCACTCTTCAAGACACTTTATAAGGACAAAATCGTGACGGACGAAACTTCACGCTCCAAAATAAACAATACTTTAGAAACGATGATTGTTCCTTGATAAAAATGAAGATTTAAGAAAATGAAGATTTTAAAATAATATAAGAAATGAACGTTTAACATTAAAAACAAAATATATAGTATTTATTATTTTCCATAATCATCCTCCCGTTTTAATCGTTAAGGTTTTCTTTGTCAACTTAAATAATTTTTTCAACTTATGTTAGTTAAGGTTATTTTCAGTTGATATAAATTTGAGAATTTTCTAGTCAGCGTTAACCAAAGTTATTTTTTTTGTAAAAGCAAATCAAACTCAAATTATATTTTGACCAATATTAGCTATGATCTCCTCAATCAACATTACTATTACTACTCTTCAATAGCATGAGTTTGTTATTTATAATACTTGGACTATATTTTAACCAATATAACTTGTGGTTTTTAAATAAATGTTAATAATAAAAAGTCAATGTTATTTCTTGTCAACAAAGACTATTTTTAAGACATGTTACTTATATTTATTTCATTTATATTTTTTCAATTCAATTTTTAAATAGATGTTTGTGGAGATTTTTTATTTTCAATCCACATTGTGAATGTAATTTTATTTTGTCAAAAATCGGTTGTTTTTTTTTTTTTTTTCAAAAATCGGTTTTTTTTTTTTTTTTATTAACATAGTTTCAATCAGGAGTTTTTCTTTTGTTGAGAATAGTAAAAAACTATTATAAATAATAATCAAGACATGAACTTAATCAACATATAAATTTAAAAACATTCCAATTTATAATTCTTAATTATTAAATATTAGGATAACTTATCATACTTGGCAACTTATTTAAAAAAAGTAACTTAACATTGTGGAAATTTCTATATCTGTTAGAATTGATAATTAAATTTCTTAATAAAATTATTAATTTTCACTAACATCAAACCATTTTCAACTTGTTCTGCTTTACCAAAATAATTAATCTAGTATGACAAATTTATGGAAAGTAAAACTAAATCTTGGAGGGTTGAATATACTAAAAATTTTAACCTTAACAGTAAATGGGTAAAGAGTCTTCTTATATTTTACACTTTTAAAAGAAAGACATGAAATAAATTGAAATTGAAATTAAAATTAAAAATTTTGTTTGTATTAATTTAGAACAACATGACAGTTATTACACTGGTGATATATTTAAATTTATGGTGGGCCACTGTTGGGAAAGGAAGGCCCAGGTGATACCCAGTGCCACACACATACCATCTGCTCTGCTACTTCTTTTCTCAATCTATCAAACCCCTTATAAATATTCACCCTCTCTCCCTTCTTTCCTTCTCCCCTCACTCACTCACTCATTCACTCATTCTCAACAATTGCTTCTCTTCTCTCCACCACCATGTCTTCTTCTACTCCTCCATCATCATCATCATCCACATGTACTGCAACCACCACCACCGCCGCCACCACCACTTTGTACTTGAATAGTACTGAGAACTGCGAGGTGTCGAAGAAAGAAGGGTCATCAAGGAGCACTTCCTCCACCACTTCCCCTCTCATCAAGAATTCAACCACTCAGGGGAAGTGTGCTTTTGCAAGAAAGTGTGCAAGGCTGGTCAAAGAACAAAGGGCTCGTTTCTACATCATGAGACGCTGCGTCATAATGCTCATATGCTGGCATGAGTACAGTGATTCATGAACACAACAAAATGTTTCATCACAAAAAAGATCCACCAAAAAAATTCTCCTCTTCTTTCCTCTTTCTTCTTTATTTTCTTCTCTTCTCCCTCCGTCTCTCTTCTCTTTGTATGAGATCCTTTTGTTGGACATGAACTTTTTCTTGGAGTCAACTGTACATAGAAATTTCAGTTTCGTTCTTCTCTTTTTTGCTTGTGAGCTAGAAATGTTGATCATGGGCTTTTGTTACTGGGTTTTTAGCCTCTGTCATAGATGTTTCATCTTCATCTACAAGGTGGAGCTGCTCTGAAGTTTAATTTCATATCTACTATATGGTAAATTAGAATTGAGAAATTAACTGAAATTAATATATTTTGCTAATGCATATAACTTTTTTTTTTCTTATAAATTTTTAGGAGTTTTTGTTTTTTGGGATTGAAGAAGAAGTGATGGATTTTGAGATCTAAAATCTGAGAGTGAGAGATTTCTTTGAAGCATTGCAGGCTGATGAGGTGAGCTGAGGTGTGTGCTAGGCTTTGTGTAGATCTAATGTGTGCTTAGGATGACGCAACACCATACTTTCTATAATCCATTTTAATTAATTTCTTATTTCTCAGTATGTTCTCACCGCTGTTAATTATTAATTGCCTACCATATACATTAAATTATTTTAATAAAAAATTATCTTCTAGAAAATTATGATAGAAACATGCTAATATTTTTTTCTTTTTTTAACTGGTATTGTCTCGATATTTTTCTTTAATTATAATTTAGTATTAAAACTAATAGGTTTACGGCAGATATAAACATCTTTGGAACGAGGAAAGGGGCAAGCAACAAAGATGCCGTTTCCTCGGTCAAAGGTATGCACTAACTTTGGTGCTAAATATTATTATTATGGTGTTTACGAGACAAATTAATAGCAATTTTTTAAGGTCTTTATTACTATGAGATCTTTTTGTTTAACTCACACATCCATCTTCTCAGTTGAAAAGGTAGATATTTCTCATCTTGAAATAAATAAAGTATTGTAAAATAAAAGACTTACTTTTTGTAATCAAATCAATATTCAGTCTAATAACTTTTGTCATGTTAGCGAGAATTGCTGAACCTTTCAAATCTTAAATGCTAAAATTTTATTTTCTTTTAATTTTATAAAAATAATTAATTTGATTATGTTATATTGAACAACAAGAAAATTTAGAATTATAACAATCAATTTGTTAAAGAGAAGACAAGAGTAAAAATCATGTCTTCCATTCTGGATATAGAGTGGAAATTTATTGAAAGATACACATTTAATTCTCTTAATTTATTAAAAGGATATTTATTTAGCTTGTTAGTTAGACATTCATATCTTGTGTACTTTTAATAAATAGTATTAAATTATTTTTAACAAGATAAAATATTTTATTGATGTAAACTTTAATAAAAATTTATATAAATATAAAATGTAAGATATTCTAAAAAAATAATAAAGTTATATTTGTAAAAGTAATATATATTATTTAAAAAGAAAGTCATTCAGCAGCGAGAAAGAAATAAATGCAATTTCTTCTTGATATAATATTTTGTATAGAAATTATCAACCGGTATGTTTTAAAATACCATGGGTGGGTGGCACAATAGATTATTTTGAAGAAACTCCCAACTCCCAAGGCCATTTTTTTAATTTTTGGTAGAATGACAAGATTGTCCTGTGAGAAAGATGCTTTTGAACTTTTTTAACAAGCAGATGCAGTTTGACGAAAAAACTTGTGAAGGGGCATTGCTGTAATATGGTTCACTGCATGTTCCTATAGTTAAATACTGCAGGATTGATTAATTAATTATGATATGAGTGAAATTTTGGAAGAGTAATTGGGATGCAATTGAGGGGTAGTATTGTCCATGAAAGAAATTATTTACAGCTGGGTTTGCTGTGGTTTACACAGTGGGAGTGAAGTTGCAGAACCGGTATCAGAACCTGACCCTGCGTAAAAAAACAAAACAAAAAAAGGTTAAATAAATAATATATTCTTTTTATTTTCAAAGATTATTTAACTTAGGAGGGGTGAAATGTTCACTAAACTAAGCACTTTTTTGGAAGAAAAATAACCATTTACTTGGCCTCTAATGGTGAAAAAGATGTGTATGAAAAGTTGAAAAATAAAATAAAAAATATTTATTTACAATATTATTAATATTATTTTATGACTTTGGGAATGGCAGGCTGGCTCAGACGCTGACAATGGCATCGCAGGCGAGAGAGCAACACATGGACTCTCAGTCACTCAGACACAAGTTAATTTAAATTATTTAAATGTATAAAGATTAATAGTTACTTTTAATTTTTTTATAAATAAATAAATTTTAAATTGTCGTTTCTTAATAATGTCACGAGAAGACATCACGATAAAATATATTGTTAGCAATACAAGTAGGAATAAAATTTAGTGTATTTTCTTAAATAAGTTATCTTAAAATAATTAGAAACATTTTTAATTAAGAAGATTAGGGTGTAGGTTAACTATAGAAGAATTTTAGTTGCTTTATGAAATAAATAAAAGACTACTAATTTTAAAATAGATTCTACTTGTTACAATAATAAATTGATTTAGTTAAATAAATATTTCAGATATTATATATCTATATATTATATATATTAATAATGTTATACTTTTTATTAAAATACTTTGGGACTATCTATTTATTAATTTACTTAAAAACTTAAGTTATACTATTTGAATTCATTAACCTTTTATATAATTGCTTGAAGAATGTACAAACTTGAACCTGTCAATTTCCCTGAAATTTAACACATGAACTTCATTGAAATATATCCACAATCCAAATAAATTTATTATGTATAAAATGAAAAAACTAGAGCCTTCAAAACTTAATAATTGACTCTTTGTAAAAAAAAAGTTAAATTGAGTTTTACGTAATTATAACAATTCTGAAAGATTGGTTGTCTATAAAATTCTTCAAAAAAAAAATAGTCAAGGAGAAATTTTAAATTAATTTTATATTTCATATTGACAAATTTTAAATTATCCGTGAACTTTGTTCTTTAAGTGAATGGAAAAAAAACTGGAAGTTTAAAATTTTGTGTTACTATGTGTACACTGATTGAATATTTCAAATAGTTGCTATGTAAGAGAAATATTGAATAATGACACTGATTGTGTTACTATAAAATACATTATCTTTGATGATACTTTCTTTTCGTGTTAGTTTGATATAATGAGTCATCCTTTTTCTAAAACCCTCTTTTGATGAAAACTGTGTGCAATCACATAAACATGACCCTAAGAATCTTAAATTAGGTTGGGATGTTAATGATTGGGATTTGGTTTGGCGTGAAAGACTATTACCAATACAAGGAAGTGGAAAAAGAAAAGAAAAATGTTCATGCTTGAAGAGCCCGAAATCCAATACATGATCAAGAAAAGGTGAAAACATAATCATCTCATATCTCTCAATCCACTCTTATATATGGTTAGATTATTACTAAAATCTCCATCTACCTTAAATTTGATTTGGACCATAACTTATCATTGACTTATGCTAATCTTAAACAAGTAAAAGAATACATAGTAGTAAAAGAAAATATTACACAAAGGGAAGGAAAAATGTTATTTATTATACAGTTTAAAAAAAACATATAGTTTTAAGAAGAAAGTAAACAGTATATCATTTAGTTATTTTCGTATGAATCATCGATCTTATCTTCTGCAAAAGTGCATATAAACCACGTGATAAATATTCTTGTAATTTAATTAGTTTTCATAAGTAGTGAAAAGCCTTGACATTATGTATGAGCTTCCGATGAATAAGAACATAAAGTTGGGACACATGTATTGTTGTTCCCTTGTTGTTGTATCTCTCTTAAGTTTTTTTTTTTTTTAATGTAATTATGGTCTTTTGAGCAAGTTGTTAGAGAACATAGATTTTCACTCCATGATGTGATCTTAGTATTTTTATTTTTATATCTAAATTTGATTGTAATCTACATTAATGAAGAAAAAAAATTCAAACTCTATCGACTATCATTATCTTTTGTCCCCTGTTTGAACCATCTTTGTCTAGTTTGTTTTTATATATCCAACAACATGTACCCATCTACATAATGGCATCTCGTAACCTCGAAAATTGATAGTTCATTCTTCATAATTGTTGAACAGTCATGCTCCTCTCTCTCCACATTTTTTTTACACAGGAAATCCTTGTAATTATCGATCAATACTTGTTTTTCCTTATTTGTTTCTGAATCCACTTTACAAGAATTTTTGTTTTTCATATACAATCTATTTTATTTTCTACAAACATCCAAATTTTCTCTTACTATCTTAAAGTGAAATTAATTATTTTTAAATTTGTATATTTAAATTATATCTTTCTTTTAAAATAATGCTTTATATTTTATTTTCTTTCAAAATACACACAAGTAATAAAGTTATACAAAAATTTGTTATTTAATTTGTTTGGTTAAATATATTTTTCTTTATTAAACATAGGTCAAGTTTTCTTAACATTCTAAATATTTTAATGATTGATTTTATAGTCTAATAGAAGATTAAGTCTGTGAATAGAAGTTAGATGTTTGTTTATAAATTCATTATATAATTATAGTTTTAAGATTTTTTTTCTCCCTTTACATTTTCTCTAATTTGTAACCAACAAAAATTGTATATAGAATTTGATCATCATGCAAGTGAAAGATTAAAGGGAGTATGAATTAGTATTGGTATAATTATTATTGCAAACATAGTTTTTGTATTATTTATAAGCACGGGAATTGTATAATTGTTGTTGATAACAGATACCTATAAAAATTTACATTTTCGGATGATATGTTGTTAGTTAGACAAGACCTAGACGGTATACAAAATTTCATTAATTGTCTTAAGCAACTAAAGTAACGAGACATATATCACAATTGGTGACATTAGTAAAATAGATATTGAAATGATTCTCTCTCCTGTAGAAGTATATTACTTAAGGGTTGGACAAAACACCATGGCTTGTGATTTAAGCACAGGTGATTATGAATACTTAAGTATGACATAAGGTAGTGTGCATATGTGTCATGTATGGTAGTTTATGATGCATGTCATAGTCACTTAAGAATTTGTTGGAGGCTCTAGAGTCCTAAGACAATGGAGGAGTCTTCTAGATCTTGTTGGATTATTTTCAATGAGAGATTTACTCTTAAGTATTGGTGGTAACCAGTGACAAAACTTCTTAGTGTTATAGAAGGTTTTAGCCCTCAAGCTTTTTCAATATAATAAATTAATATATCGGATTGCATTTCATTCAAGCAACAAGTGTGTTGCTCAAGCGAAAGAAACTTGCTCAATTGGATATTTTATTGAAGCAGTGGACGATATTATGCTATATATTATGTTGCTTTTATATATGTGATAAATTTTTTGGTGACAAAATGTTGTATGACAGCTTGATTAATTAAATATGCTCTAAAAGGTATATGATTAATTTTGAAATGCATGACATGATGTATGCATGATATATGTCATTTTTTGCCAGTCTTTCATAGATGGTAGATATGATTTTGGTCACTTATATACATGTATATGCATTAGAATATATTTCTCTATAAGGTCTTTTTCTATAAGAGTGACCTTGGTGGGTGACATAGGGATATACGAGGTGGTATCATGTATTGGGTGACTGTGATAAACACAAAACTCAATTAACATATGTATTTTGAATTTATTGTTGAATAATCATATAGATAGGACTTTTGGTTCTCAGAAGATGAAAGAGAACTACATAAAGCTGGTGGTGTGTGTTTATTTAGCTTGATAGCAAATATTTTGTTTCACCCTTATACTAATAAGATAGGTACGCAAAGATCTAATATATTCAAGACATATTAAGTGTTAATCTCTAATGAGACTTGTTTATCATGATTTGAAGTCTTTTGGAAAACATCTTGCATTTAGTCATGATAAAATGTATGATTAGATTTGAGTTAATTAACATTCATAGATCTTATTTATATATATATATATATATATATATATATATATATATATATATAATAGGTTGGATCTTATATTTTATTTACCTTAGTTATACCTTATGTTCATTATATCTTATTATAACGGTTATACTTGAACATTGTTGTAAGTTCAATGTAATCAAATTTCAAGATATTGTTAATAATTTTGGGGTGAGGGTATTTAGATGGAGTGTGTGGTTGTGTACATAACATCACATATTCTTTGTTATACTATGTTTAAATCTTTATAAATTAGTATTTTATTATAATATAATATTTATTAGTTTTTAGTTTTGTATATTTTCTTTGAAGTATTTGTTTTCATAATTTATAATTTGATTGTCAATTAAATTTTAAATAATTGGATGATGTTAGATGTATATTTGTCTGTTGCCCATGCGAGCATAAAAGGTAAATTACAATTTTAACTATTAGTAATTGTTGATGGTGACAAAGATTGATTGAAAGTAGTAGTAATTAATTAGATGGTATGCTTCATCATAAATATATGGAGTGTTATTTTTAGTGAATTCTTTGAATTGTAGCTGTTTTTTTTTTTTTCTTCTGTTGTTGCTTTAATGTAGTATAAAATTATTGTAAAACTAAAAATAAACTTTACAATTTTTTATTATTATTTGTTATTGCATGATCAGTTCATTAAGGAATTGACAACATAGAAAGATGTTGGAAGTTAAATATAGACTTAATTAATAAATTTAATCTTATTTAACGAACGAAAGACATAAAACATATATAGTGGATTTTGATATGGTGTTTTTTCAACGTCATTAAGTCCACTAAAATAGACCGTCTACAGCATAATGACATCATTTCGTTATGCAAAGATTCATGTACATATGGTATAGATAGCAAAAGTATATTTTTTGTTGGACAAAGATATAATCATATTACAACTCTTATTATATGTTCTTGTGTGTTCATATGTGATTTTTTTTCATTATTTTATATTAGTAATTTATTTATAATCTTAATAATTATTATACGTGGAAAGCCATAACTTGATTTTAGATTTTAAAGATTGATTGAAAAGTGATATTTTATTTTAATTTGAAACAGATAACTTAACGAATGAGACACTTTTAGGAATAAAGTTTGACTTATTGATAATTGTATTGTTGTCTTAATGTTGGTTTTCTTTAACGACCATGGATGAATCAATAATTATTAAAGGAACTTGGAATCTAATTTCTAAGATATTGATGATGGTGAATAATATTAACGAATCATTTGTATTTGTTGAAAAGGAACATATGAGTAGGTTTGAAAAGTTTAAACTTAACAATATTCTTACATTTAATTTCCTTTATTTTATGTTTTATATAGTTGCATTATATAAATCTTATCTATGTATCCTTTGATTTTATAAACATTGGATATTTTATGAATCCTTGTAAATATTATTATGAATATTAGACAGTTTGAATATGAGAAATAATAATTGTATCATCAAATTGTAAAGGTTAAACAATTTGAACATGCTAAATAATATCTTATATTACCAATTCTTTGCGGAAGCAATAATATCTCTTTGTCATTGATTTTACAATAACATTGTTTTTGTTTGCTAGGTAATTGAGTCAATATATAAATAATTCCTACTTTGTCTCTATTTATTATATTTATTCTTTCTATTTGTTATGTTTCATTTAGTTTTGTGATTAACCTTTGTTAGTCTATGAATCTAGTCCTATCTACAAGTTGTTATTTAACTCTATAGAAAAAAACGACAACAACAAAAAACAAAAATACTTGAAGAATTAGACTTTACAAGAAGAATTTGCTTCCAATGCCTTTTTGTCTAGCTGGCAATAGTTAAATTATAGTATAGTTGATTTTCAAATCAGCAATATAGATCAACCATCTTAGTTAAATTCTGGTATAGTTGATATTTCTTCAAAAATTTTAAGATAATTTTAGATGTTACAATGATGTTTAAGATCCTAAAGAAGCAACTGATGAGCTACTCACGTTAATAAAATTCAATAATGTAACAGAAAAAAAGTCGAATATTAATTCATATCCAACAAACAATAAAATCCTAAAGTCAAGTTTAAATTCATTTGACGAACAAAGAAAATAAAAGCAGGGCAGATAGAAGACACTTGATTGAACAATTTTGGTTTCTCTCTACAAAACAACATCCTCAAAAATTGAGTTTTCTTTGGAGCTGGATGCAAATCACAATTAATTAGCTTCGTAAAAATTACATACGTATATAAACATTTTTATCTTTTATAGATTTATTAAGTGAATTTAGTGTGTTGAAAAACAACTATAAAACACCTTTTTCTTCCTTCTTTTTATCTTTAATTTATAACCTTCTTCAATTATCTTTTATAAATAGTTAAGTATTTTTTGTGCCAGTTAATGTAATTAAAGTATACTTTTTTAAGTATTCTTTTTGAAATACACGTGTTTGACTTTCGTTAATTATTGATTCATTCATACTTTTAATGTTGGTTATCTTTTATGATCCATGAGTTGATTTTATATTTTAAAAATCGATTACAAAATGATCACTAATTTTTTATTTAAAATGAATTAATCAATAAATCATATCTATAAAACTGAAGTTTGACTATAAACTATTATATTGATTTTCTTTAATGATCACTTATAGATAAACCATTATTGATCAATTTGAAGTGGACGAATGAATGAGGTGATATATTTGAAAGAGAAATTTACTTAATTAAAAGTAAAAATGTATTGAGTGAAGTAAAATTAAAATAGAGACAAAAGAAATGATTGAATAAGAAAAGTGATGCGTTTTTGGAAGCGAAGGAAGAAAAGCGAAGTAAAAAAGCCCAAAGGAGAGGGGAGTGGCCCTGGTGGGTGGGTGGTGGGCTCTGATGGGTAAAATCCAAGAAAAGGTGGGACCAAAAGCGAAGCATGTGTAGAAAGGGTGTTTGTGAAATTGAGGCAAGAAAAACCCGTGGGCAAAGGAAAGGACTAGTTAGTGGGTGGGCCGGGCCCAAGGACGTGGTCAACGGTCACATCAGCAAAAGGATTGGCACGTGTTGCTTTGGGATTGGAGCGTTGGAGAAAGAGAGGAAAGAAAAAGGGTATGATGTGAGTGCGAAGCAGAGACACTCAGACACCGCGCACGCACACTGACACATCAACTGCTTCCTCTTCTCACCCACTCTCTGTCCTTTTCTTCTTTCACCTTTCTTACTTATTATACTTAATATTCCAATTAATTTTACTTATATACTTATTACTAACATGTAATCCATGAAAATACTTATAATTAACTTTTCCTTAAATGCATGAAAATAAATTAAATAAAAATTAGGTAATACATGCACTTACAAAAACTAAAAATAATAAAATATTTACTAAAAGCTAAAATTATTTTAAAAAGTGAAACATTCATTATTATTATTATTATTATTATTATTATTATTATTTATTATGAAATAAAAAAAAATAGTATCTTTATCTTCATTCACACTTTCTTTTCTAATTATAACTAGTCAAAACAAATAACATTTATCTGTGGTTTGCATTGCACCAAAGTGGAGGTGTAAAAAGGGAAAGGAAAAGAAAGAAAGGGATGTTATGGGTTTCCTATAGAAGGAAATAAAAAGTTGGAGAATCAAGAACAAAAATGTGTGTACAAGTCATCCTTTACATAAATATAAAATAAAATAAGTCGAAAATTATAATAATACAACATAATACTAATATATATATATATATATATATATATATTACTTGAAAAAATCATGAAGGTGACATTGTTGATTTTTATTCTTAATTTATAATAAAAGTATTTTTCTTTTACTTTTAATTAAAATGACTTTTGTTTTTACTTAGTTTTCAATATTTTTTTTATTTTTTTAACATGTTTGATTTTTCATCATACATAAAGGTTAATTACCGTCGTCCATATCTGAAAATTGGTTTTTTTATCATTCAGTGTAATTTCATTATGAAATTATAAAAATAAGGTAATCTTTATAGACAAGTTATAACTTGACACTGATTTTCATTATGAAATTATCAAAATAAGGTAATTATTTAAAAAAATATTAAATTTAAAAAATGTTAATTATCAAAATAAAGTACATTCGACTTCAATATATTTTACAAAAGAATTATAGTCGTCACAAAATTATATGAATTCGGTACATTTTATAAAATACATAAATCATTTAAATTTTCAACTTTATCATCAAAGTCATGTTAATTTTGTATCACTTTATTTCGGTTAGAATAAAACCGTCTCAGTAATAAAACATATGATTATTTTTTTATTGAAGATCTTAAGGATCGGAACTTAGTAGAAAAATATAGGTTAAAATTATTAACGGATTGGTTTAAGTAAGTTTGTAATTAATTTTAACAAGAAATTGGAAATGAGTTAATTGAGAAGAGTACTGAAATATTAGAAATTAGATATGTGAAAATGAATTCTAATTTGTTAGTCAACTCGACTTATTACGGTTTTGAGTCAGGTCAGGTTAAAAAAAATTCATTTTTTTTAAAGTGGATTGAACTAAACTCGACTCACTTAACTCATAGGTTAAAGTACTTCTAATTATATTTTTAATTATATAGGTTTACAATCTTATATTTTTAGATGCTAAAATGTTGCTCAGTAATATTTATATAGTTTGAATGTTTAATTTATTTGTTTGTCTTTGTTTGTGAAGTTATATACATTAATGTTTTAATCTTTAACTATTATCTTTATAATAATATTTAAAAAATTAAGTCAACATTTTGATTCCGCTATTATAAAAAATAAATTAAATAAATTCATTCTTATTATAATACAATAAATATATAAAATAAATTACAAAAAAAATAACACATCCATAAGTGAACTAATCCACTAATTCGTGATAAATCGGATCAAATTGCAATATTTTTGATTCACTATAAAGTAAATTGAATTGAATTGATAATTTCTTAGTTTAACCCGTGATGAATCAAACCGTACGAACCAAGTTGACTCATTTTAAAAAATTTTATATTCATGTACATATCCATTATCCATTTTATTATCTATGTATATATCCATTATATCTATTTTATTATGCATCCCAAATCTTAGATAAAAACATCAAAAAGAGTTGGCAATTTATTTTTAAAAAATTAATTACAAAAATTTCAAAACTAAATTATTTTTAATCTACCATAAAAGGTTTTAAAACTGAATAAACTCACAAACAAATAAAAGAAGTGGGATTCCGATCCACACAGTAAAAGAAAATATGTAGGAAGGTAATTTCTTTGGATATATAGCAATTTTTGAGCTCGCAAATCCCAGAAAATAATGGGACCCAAAAATCTCCATAAATCAAGAAGTTGTGAGCTTTTGGATTTTATTTGAACTTGTATTCACTCTCTTTTGGATCCTTACAATTGATTTAATAAAATAATAATTTTATATTTTAAAATATTTAGAAAATAAAAATCCATTATTTTAGCAAAACAACAAATATGTAACTTAATTTTGGAAGAAAGAATGGAATCTGACGATGAAAATCTGCTCATTTACTAAAACAACTGTACTTAATATTTAACTCCCCAGTCTCCTCCTTGCAACGTGTAGCACACGCGTAAGCAATTTGACAAGCAATGTAAACCACGCTCTGTTTGCGGCGCGTGGGCATGATTGTGCTGTGGCATTTATTCTTAAAACCTCTGAAGGAGACGAGTTTCTTCAAACGCATGGCCACTCCAAATTCGGCGCTTTCATCAATTACACCGTTCACTAGCTTCGTTCTTCCGTTCACCTAAAAAAAAAGGGTTAGTTTCCTTTCGTTCCATTCTTTCGTTGCTTCCGAATCAGTTTGTGAGGGTTTTTTGAAAAATTCAATCTTTTTAAATAATGGGTATTGTGAAAACTAGGCAAACTTTACAGATTGAGGGTTCTTAAAATGGAGAACTTGAATTTCTGTTATCTCTGTTGTTTTATCGAGAATTGGACTGTTGTTTTTTTAATGCTATTGTGATGGGAATAGATTACTGAGAGATGAGATGGAATCTGAATTTCATGATTTCATTCAATTTATCATGGTAAATGTTGTGGATTGTATTTTATTTGTGGCTGATGTTTAGTGATTGCTGTGTTCTATAGGTTCAATTTTTAGTTTCATATTATTATTTTGCATGTACTTCTGTACTGAGAATACGTTGAACCCTTTTGGACTGTTTATCTTACCAGGGAGGGTAAAAGGAAATTTTGGACCCTTTTCCAACATTTGCCCCCAAATTCCCTAATCCCCACACTAAGAATAGTTACCGCAATGCATTATAAAGTTGGTAATTTAACTTATACTGCAATGACATTCAGACAACTGGAGATAATAATTGAATACTGTCCTTGAACTTTAAATCTACAACGGTTCGTGTGAGCTTCACCAACTTCACAACGCGGCCAAGATCATGATCAATTTTTTAATGCTTTTTTATTTGCATAGTTATGAAATTGATTGACTTTCCTTCCAAGAACATTTGTACATACAGAAAGTGTTGTAATTGTAATGTCTGTTACTTTTCAAAAATTGAGGGACCACAACTAGTTTAGTTCTTCTTAAGATATAAGAATGGTACTGATCGAAAACTTGGTGACTATGGTCATTAAATTTTAATCTTTTTTGGTACTTGTGTCTTGTTTGGATTTAATTCTATCTATTCCGGGAAGTTTGATGACTTGATTTAATTCAACCTTGTGAGGTGCATGACATTGCTCCACTTATCCCTGTTTATGTTTCTTAGCTTTTCTGTCTTATGAACAGAGTGAAACAATGGGTGATGCAATTGATTTGACCGGTGATGGAGGAGTCATTAAGACCATTTTGAGAAAAAGCAAAGCCGATGCTGTTGGCCCTACAGAAAATTTTCCTCTTGTTGATGGTATGTTTGTACTTGCACGGTGAATATTTTGTAACTTGTCTAGTAATGGACTATAGTACATGCCAGTCTCAAAGCAAGATACAGTACAGTCAACACCTTTAGATTTTGGCTACACAGCCGTCATGTTTTTTGTGATTTTTATCTTGTAAAGTGACTCTTGGCTTTTTAGGTGCTGTAGAAGTCATTCCGATTATTAGCTGTCTAGAAACCTGCTTATTAGAATAAAAATGAGCATCTCTAGTATCTTATGCATTAACCAATCATATAGTACTAATTTTGAAAGCTTGTCATATTGTCTTCACGCATGATTTCAATTCTAAAATACATGGGAACACATACATCACACTTGCTATAACTTGACTGTTAAAATTTCCCCTTATATGTGAAAATGTAATTATCTTCACAAGTATCTCTGTGTCAAGGTCCATCTATTTGAGAGTGTTATAGAGACATCATCTTGGACTATTACACAGTGGGTTGGAATTGCATGATGTTAGGACACTTACAAGGAAAAGTTTAGCTATTAAGGCCTAATTTGGATTAGTCTCTAGCTCGGGGTGAGTTTTCCATTTAGATACAGAGTTTTTCTGTTATTGTGAATTGAGTGTATAATCACACTTGTAAACCCTTTATTTATAATCATTCAAAGTATAATATAGGGAAACTTTATAACGGCTAACAATGTAGAATATCTCTAATTATCAACTGTACATAATTCCCTAATTACTAGATCAAATCATATCTTTTGCGTTCCTCCTGAAACTGGCGAATACATGTCATATGAGTCTAACTTGTCACAAATGTGGTCAATACTGGAGCTCTTCAGGGATTTAGTGAGCATGTATGCAATTTGGTCATTGTGTTTAGTCTGCTCATGGAATGTGAATGGCAGCTTCACTGTCACATATTAGTTGAGTATCTAATGACAATATTCAGAAGTGTACCTTTCATATGATGCCTTTTTTGGCCTATGAAGTTTATCTAATCTGACCATAAGTTTTAATTCTCTAAATTGGATGTGTTTGAAGTTTGTTTGCATGAAATGCTTGATTTTACTGATTCTCATCTAAATGTTGTTGTTTGTGCTGATCAGTTCACTATGAAGGCACACTTGCTGATACCGGTGAAGTTTTTGACACAACACATGAAGATAACACTATATTCTCTTTTGAGATTGGGAAGGGCAGTGTTATCAAGGCTTGGGAGGTTGCAGTCAAAACCATGAAGGTCTAAGAAAGCATACTTTTGATGAAACTGCATTTAGATAATGGTTTTGATCCTGATATTTATCTGCTAATCTTGCTAGGTCGGAGAAGTTGCAAAAATAACTTGCAAGCCAGAATATGCATATGGCAGTGCGGGATCTCCTCCAGATATTCCTCCAGAGTACTATTCTCATGCCACAACTATTGTTAGGAAACATAATAACTATTAAACAAAAAACTTTAAAAATGAAAGATGTATCATAGAAAAATGTGAAAGCTGGGATACATTTTTAACCTTTAAAAGGCATGAACGAAAAAACAACCTGGGATACAAATCTACTAGTATTCCAATTATCATGTCATGAAATCAGCCTCTGTGGTACATTTGGTAGGTGTGAAATAAGTCAGGGTGTTTAAAAGAAGAGAAATGAGATGGAAATAATTTGAAAATGTTGAGACCTACCGAACTATTTATCACTTATTTCTACTCATGTTTCTATTTCTCTTATCATCTATTCTCTGTATCTCTTCAACTTAAAATTCATAATTTTTCAATTTCCTTGTAGAGCAACACTTGTTTTTGAAGTTGAGTTAGTTGCCTGTCGGCCAAGGAAGGGCTCCAGTTTGGGAAGTGTTTCAGAGGAGAGAGCAAGGCTTGAGTAAGTAACTTTTTTTAACATTTTACCAAATACATGTGCTTCTTTTTGTTTTGGATGTCTCGTTCACTACAAAATAATTAACAATATAATGGAAAAAACAGCGAGCTGAAGAAGCAGAGAGAGCTAGCTGCTGCTGCCAAAGAGGAAGAGAAGAAGAAGAGAGAAGAAGCAAAGGCAGCTGCTGCTGCACGTGTGCAAGCAAAGTTAGAAGCCAAAAAAGGTCAAGGAAAGGGTAAAGGTAAAGCAAAGTAGGTCTCATAAACATCTACACAACAACTTTGATATATTTTGATGACAATCAAATCAAATAGTTATGTGTTATTTACTATTCAGCATCTCACTCCAAACCATGTATAAATGATTGGTTTTGTCCATCCAGATAACATAAATATGATGTTTGGTAAGATACTACATAATCAGAAGCTAGCAACAACATTTTCCTGGGTTTTTGTCTATTTATATAGACACCCTATTTCATTCCTTCCTACTTTCAACCAAGGGTGGTTGAAAGTAGAGACGTAGCTTAGTTATGCAGTGAGGTGAACTTAACATGTGTAGATAGATATTAACAATTGTTAGTGAGTTAAAAATTATTGAAAACTATAAAATCATTAAACAAAATATGAAACCTACATATTTTTTATGATTTTAAGTAATTTTAAACACTTCCAAAAGATAATTTCAGAATCGATTTTACCCTATCTTAGTATTCTTATCGCGTAATTGTAATGCTATATTATCTTTTTCCGAAAGGTTATTTTGGAAATAATTTATCATCCTTTTGAAACTATTATTCTAAAATGAGTTTTCCAGCAAAATATATAATTACTGCCAGAAAAATATTTCTGGGGAGCTTTTCTCAATGTTCTTTCGAACTTTTGTAGGCATGGGCCACATGCAAAGACATTCTAAAAATGGAATTTAACACCTTTTATAGAAAACTGTATTTCCAAATGAATTCCAAACGATTTCCAAAAACTCGTTTCATAACGATAATCATAAATCTCATTCTGACAAATCTCATTCTGACATGTTACAAAATGGTCTTTCGAGAAGTGTTATCGTTTTTTAATTAGTTTTTGAAGAAGAGATTGTTAAATTAAATTCATTTTAAAATGGTATGTTTTGTAAGGGGTAAAATTTCTGCAATTTAAAGTGCGTTTTTAATGTGTTTGGATAGGAATATTTATAATTTTCTTGTAATATAAATCTACTAAATTTTTTTATTATTAATAATAAAAATAGTTTATACTTTTTAATTGAGTCCTTATTGTTTATTCTTTTTTGTTAATTTTTTGTTTAATCTTCCTCGTATTAAAAAAATGCAAATGTTGTTTATTCTTTTTGTTTAATCTTCCTTATTAATAGAAAATAATATTGTGATTAATGAAAAATAAAGAATGATTTTAATTGGAAATTTGTTAGATAACAATGATGGTTTTATCAACGATACGTGGAGACAAATAACAAGATGATGGGCAAGATAACAACACGTCATCTAATTAATGAAATTTAAAATTCAATTAAAAAATATAAAAATTTCAAATGCTCTAACAAAAATAATAAAGACTCCATTGAAAATACATAAATTTATGATAAGCTTGAAACTTACTTAAATCACATTACTGATAAAAAAATTATTTTAATATTAAATAATTTTTAATAGTTTAAAAATATAAGTCTATAATGTTTTATGATCAATATTACTGTCATCCAAAGTTTGTCAAATTTTTTAAATTGATATTAACCAGGATTTTTATCGGATAAGGTTAATTTCAATTAGAGTTGCTCATAATTATTTTGATTGAGAAGTAAAAGACAATCCCACAAGCATCAATCAAAAAGTAACAGTGAAAGGTAACAACCACAAAGAAAATAGCATTTATCGAACAATAATTTTATCAACACTAACCCAGAAATTTCGAATTAACGTTGACGGAGAAAAACTTCAGCACACATAAATGAAAAATAATCTCAACAAGGAAACTCGGCATCACCTCTCAAAAAATTACCTCGAACTAAGCATAGTCTGAGTTCTCAATTGGCTAATTTTAGAAGATTTTTGTTATTTATATTTATGATTAATCTTAAATAATACTAATTATTTATCTATTATACTCCCACGATTACCTTATATTTCATTAGTTTATACACATAAATTTATTGCGAGACAGAAAATAAAAAATCATTAGAAATAAAAAAAAGTATTATTTTTGTTAGTTTACACGAAAAAACCCTAATAAGATCCTGTTGTGCATAGATTAATTTTTTTTAGTTTTATTCATCCTATTTCTCTAATCTGATTACACAAACAAATAGAAGTTAAAGATCGCCACTTTTAAAAAATTCTACCTTTTTTCATCCTTCAGTTGAACAAATGAATCAATTAAACACGGTTGAAGTGATAAATAAGCACTGCGCAGCGACACATAAAAAGGGAGGGGAAATGGTAGCAGTAAAGAAAAATTTGTGCAGATGGCGCTGGGTTACGCACAGCAGCCGAAGAAATATAAGCTGAATAGTTGTTACACGGTATTCTGCCCTTCTTCTCATCCCTACACGTCAGGGTAATTACACCAATACTGGTCAAGACCTACTATTTTTGATACATCATCACACTAAGTTATAGTTGTAGACTTTAATCACACCTCCATAAATAAAAATTAGACGATGTATTCAAACCATGTCCGCGATATCATTATGTCCATTGTCACTCCACCCAGATCCAGCTCGAAATTTACATACAGGACATGTCCCTTGTTGGCGCAGCCAAGGATCGATGCAACTAGCGTGAAACTTCAAAAAATAAAAACATAAACAAGGTTTCAGAACCAATTTAATCGGATTAACAGATTTCAACCACATTTGTACTTTATTTTTTCTTTTTACCGACAAATGTTAATCGTTAGTATTTTATTAATGAAAGATCTGAACTCAGAACCTCTAAAACCCTCCATTTTAAACCCTTCAAACCAACTTTATAAATCTCAAATGTGAAATGTTAGTGAGGGAGTTGAAACCACATTTTTACTTACAAAGTGGTCATAGTTTAGATTTTCCTTCGCATAAGTTCAAAGTGACAATAAACTTCTTTACTTCTAAATATCAGAGAATCAGATGACAACAGCAGATATGAAGTGACACAATAAATCATAAAGCAACATGAAAAGCTTATTGTAGACCAAACGTCACAGATTAGCAAGCTATGAAACAAACCTGATGCAAGCAAGGTAAGCTACGCAGTACTTCACCGACATTAACTTGCTCCAAGCATACACTGCAAGTGAGTTCATCGTCAGAGGCTTTCATGCTTCCAACAGCCCCTGAAATGTCTTGCTTCTTCTGCCATAAATGAAAAGGAATGAAGCATGCAGATCAATGTAGCAGCTCAGAAAAATAAAATTCTACAATTTGAGTGAGGAAAAGATAGCAATATAGAAGAACAATAATAACCATGTCTTTGCCCTTGAGTGAGATTGGATACACCGACCGAAAAATGCCATAATGTTCTAAACTGAATCGTGTATGTACTCTAGACAAACCACGGACTTACAATGCAGACGTTGCATATTCACATGATAATTTAGTCATTTAAATCACCCAAAAGAATTGCAATGAATAGACAAATAATAATGATGTAAAGTGATACAACGTTGTACACAGAATAATACATCGGCATGAACAGGGACAACACTTTCCCCTACTGTCAAGAATAGCATTATCATAACAAGAAAAACATGTAGAAAAAGCATGCAAGGAATCAATGAAGTTATCATGAGAAACTTTGTAAATTCACTTGTTAGACCACAGATTGAGGAAAAAATAAGGCCAAAATGTAGACAATACCTCAGCAGAAGTGGATGATGATGCTGGTTGCATTGATGAACCACCACTGTAAGCAAAAGCAGCTTCTTGTCAAATAATCGAATGCTAAATTAATTTACTTTGCACACATACGCTACTTCTAAATGAAAGGTGAAAATTCCCATTTCAATTAGAATTTCAAGTTAATACCAATAACAGGCAGGCAAAATTTTACAGGACAGGACGTTTTCACATGTCAACAGCTAATAAAGAAAGTATAGTTAAAGGTTGTCTTCGTAAATCATATAAAACATGGTAATACACAGTAATCATAAGCACCCCAAATAGCATGGCAGTAAAAAAACTGGTGTTTCCATGCCATCATTCAGAATATAAAATTCAGTCAAAACTATCATAATTTCAACATGGCATTTTTTCATATTATCAACTCTTACCCTCAAATGAGTCCTCATATTTGATATTTAATTAATAAGATGAAAATAGAGAGCAGTATTTTTGCCGCATCACACAAACATGAGCTTCTAGTGTAAAATATTAATATCCATGTAAAGGGAGAACATAACAACGGGTCTGATTGATTAATTACCTCTGGGGACCAGCAACCTTATACTTGTGAACTGGAAGAGCATTAATCTCTTCCTCGGTCATGGAAGGTGCAGTAGAAACATTATCTGAATCTAAAGCTCTTAAAGTTTCATAATCTGATATTGGAAAGAGAAATATGTAATCAATATACTATATGAAACATCTGAAGAGATTAGAAAACAAAAATTAACTATAGTAGAAATCATTTTCAGAAAGTTCCAAAAACATTATGAGAAACAAAGTAGCAATTTACAGCACAAAAGACTGAAAATAACTACAAACCAAGATCATCAAACTCCCGGTCAAGAAGAGCAAGCTGAAGTCTGAGACCCTGCAGACGCCCTCGACTTGCAAGTGCTATCGATGGTGGCATATGCAACCTCAGTTCTGTGTGGCCAAGAATGCCACTGGCTGCTGCTGCATGAGCTTGGGCCTGTGCTTGAAGCTGTTGACATGTTGCATACATCCTCAACATTGTTGCCATCAAGAAAACACCGAGCACCAGCCAGAGCTACAAATAGAGATAAGACCTTATAAACCACATGAATAAATTAATGCCATTTTTTCATTGAAAAACTTGCATTCCGACTTTACATACTACAGGACCTTACCAGAAAATTTGGGGACATCTGGTGAGAGTTCAATATCATGAATAACAGAAGAACTGAAACAAACATATAAACAATAAGAAATCGATGGGACATTGAAAGAAAATATATTGGGAGAAATAAAATATTAAAGAAGAAAGTGATAACAAAAACATAACAACATGAGTACCTGTGACGAGAAAAGTGAGTGAATTAGAATTACTAGGACGAGCTGCATGAACACGCTGGATAAAATATTGGAATCAGTATGAAGTTTTAGACTTTCAGTTGATATTTTATTCATAGAACAAAAAGCAACAGAAACAATAAAGCATCACACGTGTCAGCTCCACCAAAACATTTATACAGGTGCAGACCACGAATACAGGGAGTACATACCAATGCTCGCCTCTCCGGTATAAATCCTGGAAAACCATTTTCAATATCTGCTCTTGTTCCTCGAAAAACAAAACTCATGACTCTATATTTGAAAACTTGACTTGAAACTTCAAAGGTTCACTAGAGAGTTGACAGAAACCAGCAAATAAAACCTTTGAATATTCTGAAATATCAAATAAAACTTTTGAATATTCTGAAATATCAAATAAAACCATGGTCAGTAGACAAGAAATCAACAACATATAAATGGCAGAGTATAAAGTTCAATAGGAACAGAAAACAGGGGAAAATGAAAATTTTCCACGAATATCATATAAACATACAGACAGAAGGTATCTAACATACTACATCTGAGCCTATCAGGATCATCCCTACAATTGGCCAACGCTAACAAACATTAACACATATCTATCATAAAAACAACATTCCCACAAAGGAATAATAAAGGATCAAACATGGAATCTTGGTTAGCAATACATAAATCGCTAAAGCACAATAAATCATATACTTCAATTTTCAAAGTAATCCGTGAACATTTTACAATATTTAACCCTTAATGATCCTAAAACATGCATTCGATATTTAGTTTATTTATTATATGGAGCACTTATGGAAATTTAAGCATATCAAAGATTGACAAAATCCATTTTTCACAAAAACACACAAAACACCAGAACCGCGGAGCCAAATCACTTCCAATCATTGCATACAATTCCACAATTTTGAAGATTCAACCCAATGGAAAGAAAATAACGTCAATCAAGAATTCACCAAAACCTACCCCATTGTCATTTAACGGCATCAATCAAACCAACCGCAAATCCTCCATAACATTCAATTGAATATAAAAGCTCAATCATAGTAATATCAATAACAAAAAATAAAAAAACTTCAGGTGATTGAAATTTTGAGAATGAAATCGCGCATGAACAATGAAAGAGGGTTACCAAACTTTACGAGGAACGAAAGCGGCCAAATGTGATTGGGTTGTGATCGGAAACAGCTATAATCCGCTTTCGATCACAAGGCAGAGTCGGAATTAGATCTTTCACCTCCGATTCGATTTGATTCGAAACCGAAGATCACTAGAAATGTTGATGTAGTTTTCTCGTTTTCTTTTTGGTTTTCTTTTAATATTGGTTGAACAATGGTCAAGTCTGTTATATTTGTGGTCTGTAGCAATCCTCACATTATGTCTTCATTCTCAGCATTTTAAAACTTTTAGAACAATAAAAAGTGAAAAAACTATGTAATAAATAATAAAATATAAAAAAATAACATTTTTAAAAATAGTTTTATATTTATATTCTACCAAATTTATATATACTTTTTAGGATATTTTTATTTATTTAAAATTATTATTTTTAGGATAATAAAAAACTTAAATAATATGTTTATTACAATTTGGTTTGTTATTGAAAATATTTCTTTCACAGAAATCATATATATATATATATATATATAAGCAAAATAAAATAGAATTGATTAAAACAAATAAAAAGTTAAAAAATATAGAAGATTTTTAAATTTTATTTTTTAAATAATTATTACTAATTTTATCTTTGTAAGTAAGTGTTTTTCTAAATTTATCAGTTTTTTATTTTTATTTGACTATTTTTATAAATTTAACCATTTTATTATAAAATAAATAAAAACTATGTATAATAAAATTATAAATATTATTTTAATTTTATAATTATAATAATAATAAATAATTTATTATTTTTAATTGTTATAAAAAATACTAAACGTATGTATTTTCACTACTACTTTTTAATTTTTATCATAAATATTTGTATATAATTCAATCAATGATTTATTAGTTTTATTTTCGTATTAAAGAAATCCTGTAGGCATGTTTGTAATAATATTAATACTCGAAATAGTTGAAATCATTTAATAAAAAATTATTCATTTATAACCAAAGTCAACTAAAAAAATTTAAAATAAAACTCTAATTAACAAACTCAAATTGTAATCATAGTAAAAATTGGAAAAACTTAATAAAATAAAATATCAAATAATATAATAACCAATACATATTTTTTTAATAAATCGTAAATATGTCTAATAATCTTTCTTGAAATTTTATTTAACTTGTCATTTATAATTTGTAACCTTAACATGCTAATAAAATTTTACATTTGCTTACTAATTCTTCCTTTAATATCACTTTATTTATATGATTTATTTTTAATAGTATCACAATATTCATGTAATTTTTAATAAAGTATTTGTTGTTCTACTATAGTCATTCAAAGTTTTACATATACATGTAATAATATTATGAAAAGATAATGATAGAAAAATACTATAAAATTAAAATGTTATTTTTAATTAGATTACAACGTATCAATAAGAAGTTGGAATAATTATACATTATATAATTTTATAATTTTTTTCACATAAATTTTGTTCCACAGAACTTAAAGTTTTTAACAAAAAGAAAATATCTTAAAACACTGAACCATACTATTATAGTGTGTTATACATATTGTATTGTTTTATTAAGTAGGTTTGATAACATGTATTGTGTCATACCTTAGGACATGTACGTATTTTTTTTTTATACATTTATACGTTTGTTGTTTCCCTGATTTGCACAAAGTAGAAAATAATGTAAAACCATATTAAAATAAACCATTATATTTATACAAAGAAAAGAATTATATTATTCACGTAATATTAGAATAACATTAGAAGTAAAAAAAATATTTATACAATGATATTATTCACATGATATTAAAAGTAAAAATAATATATATTTGTATAAGAAAATAAATCCAAATATATAGCTAAAAAGTGGTAAAATGATCTCATCTTCATTTTTTTTTCTTTTGTGGTTCTTCCTTTTTTTTATCTTTTTTTTCTTCCGTAATAGTTAAATTTAAAATTTCAAGATTATATAAAAGTTAAGAAAGATAAAAATTATTGAAGTTAAAAAAAAAAAGTTAGAGTTAAAGGGAAGCAAAATAACAACTATAGGAATTAGATTAATCACATGACAATTGTCACAACAGCGGTATATGTTATTGTCATATAACATCACTCTTATTTGACATGTGAAAATTTTTCAAAAAACAAATTCTAAAAATAATGAAATCAAAAAATATAATAAAAAATCGTGAGCTAACACTTAACACATTAATTAACGTCATTACTGATGTACTAACCAAATTGTAACACATTTTAAAAAATTATGATCAATTTGAGACTAACACAGAGATTTGATGACCTAATTAAGATTTTCAAACAAAATATAAACCCAAGAGAGTTTAAACCTAATTTGAATAACAGGAAATTAGAAAAATATTTTATATGTCAATAAATAATTAAAAAAAACATTTAACGTGATAGAAATTTTGAAAAAGAAATTATGTCAACAAGATAAAGTCAGAATCACATCTTTCAATGTTGAAGATCACTAGAAACAATAATATCACTTTTTTGTTAACGAACAAGACAGCTTATAGGAATTGCATTGACACAACGTTGGCGAAATAGAGCTCAACAAATAATACGTTGTATAAAAGTTTAGCATCTATAATAAACATGTTATCAAATAGTTGATTGCAGCTTTGAAGATTGATTTGTTTGGATACCGAATTTCTATCTTTAGACAAATATAAGAAGTTTAGCTCTTTGCCTTGCAAGCTTGAGCCTACGGGGCTACGGTCTATATCTGGAATAGTAAATCTCAATTTTTAAACGAGTATACGAAATTTAGGCTCAAGCCCGGTCTGTCCGGAATAGTAAATCTCAGTCTTTAAACGAGTATGAGAAGTTCAAACTCTTCACCTTACAAGTTTAAGCTTAGGGACTCTGATTTGTTCAGGATAGTAAATTTTGGTTTTTAAATAATTATGAGAAGTTCAGACACTTCACCTTGCAGACTTGAGCAGCCTAGGGGACTATGGTCTGTCCGGGATAGTAAATCTCAAATCTTAGACGAATATGAGAAGTGGATAAATTTTGGACCTGGAATCCCTTTAGAACAAGACATCCTAATGATAATACACCCCACTACTCCTAGGTGATAGAGTGAAAAATAATCGTTGTGAAAAATAATCGCTTCTAGCTCTATAAATAAATCGTTTACATGCTACTAAAGGACATGTACATTTTTTTTAGTGTTTATGGACTAAATATATGATTAGATTTAGCATGAACATAATGAAATAATTTTTTTATATATTAATAAAAATTATAATATACCACTTGAATGAAACACTAACACAAAAAAGGCCTTTAACGTCACCCCAATAACGTCTGCTTAAAAAAAGCCCAACGTTAAAAATGCGCGGTGGCATTTTTGTAAATAACGAGACATTTTTAACGTCTGACGTGGAGCGGGCAGACGTTACTTAACGTCTGTTAAAAAATATCCCGACGTCACTCAAAAAAGGACGTC
>Ga0209589_1001404_pt1 | contig 39630 bp, 23 predicted proteins | sample CowpeawhiteBW_FD_187525 | JGI IMG/M metagenome (GOLD analysis project Ga0209589, IMG submission 187525) | Root nodule microbial communities of legume samples collected from California USA - Cow pea white BW (SPAdes) (version 2) | ecosystem: Host-associated > Plants > Roots > Nodule | place: USA...
TAAAAAAAAAAAAAAAAAAAAAAAAAAAGGAAGAGCCCAATTTGTTATTAATTATCACACTCCTTCTCATGAACCCAATAACTCAAATATTTTCTAACTTTATTCCTAATAGAGAAATTAGTTATATAATAATAATTAGAAGTAATATCTCTTCAAATGGTAAGAATCAATATTATTAATTGGGATTGATTTTGTGCTCTGATTTATCATTCATGATGATTATTTTGTGCTCTAATTTGCTAGGATTTGATTCCCATAATTTGCTATCATAACCAATTTCTTTTTTATATTGTTCATTATAGTTAAAACTGATATTGCATTGATATTTCAAGGTGTGAGTATAAATACGCATTTTGTCATGACCAGAAAAAAGGATTCTCTACACTTTTCTAATTATTTCCCATCACCAGTCTCACATACACACCTCCTCTTTCATCTCTCTTTCAAAAAGAAAAAACATATTGGACGGAGGTAAAAAAAAAGAGAAGATTCTTTATACTCTCTCTTGCTCTCTCATTACCACCCACACAAACTCATCTCATTTTTATCTCTCTTGAACAAAAAAAACAAAAAAATATTATAAAAGAAGGCAAGAATTCCTTATATTGTTCATTATAGTTAAGGTTGAGATTGCATTGATATTGCAAGGTATGAGGATAAATACGCACTCTGTCATGACCAAGAAAAAAGGATTCTTTACACTTCTCTAATTCTTTCCATTCACCACCCACAGAGACTCATCTCATTTTTATCTCTCTTGAAAAAAAACAACAAAATATTATAAAAGAAGGCAAGAAAAAAGAAGAGGCAGAAGGTACGTCATTGTTAGTTTCTTTTTCTTTTGATTTATTTTTTTTTAATTTTCATCATTTTGTTTAAATCATAATTTTTTTTTCCTATTTCTTTGGTTTGATGTTTGCTCGACCGCTCGCGTTGCATGACACCCATTTTAGACTTTCGTTCCTTTTATTCTAAAACAATATATACCAATCTAAGAATAAAAAAAATAGTTTTCTTTGTTTACTTTTTAATATCTATCTGGTTGCTCATGTCGTAGTAACATCCACATCCACTTTTAAATAACTTTAAAAAAATATAAAAAATTATAAAAGATAAAAAAGATAAAAAATATCAAAGATTAAAATAAAGAATTTATTTTCATTATCGGTCCGACCGCTCGCGTCGCATGACACCAATAATAAAATAATACTAAAAATTTGAATGAAAAAGTTTTCAAAATTATTAAAAAAAAATTAAATAATTTTTCAAATTTTTTTCCAAATAGCTTTTTCAAAAAGAATTACGTAACTTTGATTCTCCATTATAAATGGAGATATGTAAGAGCGAGGATTAATCTTTGTCGGGCCCAAAAACTAAAAAAAAAAAATTATTTTTTTCTTTTGTACATCCTTTTATTATTACTTTTGGGGAAAATTAAATATTTTGAAAAACCACATAACTTTTACACATTTAATTAAAGGTACCATCTTAGGATGGGCGTCGTGGGGTGCTAATACTTTTCCCACACGTAACTGTAACATTCCGACAGGATATTACGAATTTTAATAAAATAAAGGTAAATTCATAATTACACTGCATTTAATAAAACCTCATTTTCCAAAAACGCGAGAAATTTAAATATTTTTATTAATTGCAAATATAACCAAAGTTCAATACTCATAAAAACTGAACATGATAATAAATCCTTTCATCAGAGTTTACAAAATATCTCAAAACAAAATCATGTAAAACTCCTCACTCCACATCTAAGCCTCATCAACTCCACCTGCAATATCATCTGCTCACGTGTACCACGTACACGATCATCGCCAAACACAAGCAGATAGGATGAGCTAAAAAGATAACACATTATTATACATAAATACACCATATACATACATATATATATATATATATATATATATATATATATATATATATATATATATATATATATATATATATATATATATATATATATATATATATATATAAAGAAAACATTAAAAGAAAATCCTTTATTTTATTCTGCATGGCCACAACCATGCATCAGTCATTCCACCACCAAAGAACCTCCTCCTTTTCTATCACATGGCCACAACCCGGTAATATCGATGCACATCAAGGAAGACTCGTTCCCTTCCTTCCACATGGCCACAACCATGTAATATCATTGCACATCAAGGAGACTCGTTCTCGCTCTTTCACATGGCCACGACCATGCTAGCAGTGTTCTACATCCTCTATTAAGTATCTCAAGGCGCTTTGCTGCCACACCTATCGGCCACAACCGATAAAGCACGTGCCGAAACCATGCTACGGATCACACACCGTAACGCCAAGTGGAGTTCCCAAATACGAACATAGTCCGTAAAGTCCTAGGACTACCAAACTCTTCAACAAAACACTGAGGAGGGCAATCCATCTGGACCCATCTGTACTGGCCACAACCAGCACACTCACACTGGTAACACTCGCCAACCCGAGCCACAACTCAAGAGTTTCTCGTGTTCATCCGCTATCCCGAGCCACAACTCAAGGGAAGTCATTCCGGTCCACAACCCATAGAATGCCACGTGCTTAACCCCTACCCTAGGCCACAACCCAAGGATACGTTCCGGGCCACAACCCATGGAACACCAGCAAGCCCACCATTAAGATATCCTAGAAGCATGATAGTTCACACATCCCAAGTCCACCACCAATCAGTTTAATACCACATAATCATATAATCATATGCAATTAAACATATAATCCAACCATCCTTTGTTAATCTTCAAGCCTTTGCCTAAGCACTCCAGTCCATCTCGCTTAAGCTAGGTTACCTCGCCTAAGCGAGCACCACGCACAGAACCAGCCTCGAACTCTCGCTTAGGCAAGTTACACTCGCCTAGGTAAGATCACATTTCGCCCAAGAATCAAAATCTCTCGCATGGGCTGCGAGTTAAGCTACCATCAAAACATTCTTCGAGTTCTCGCTTAGGCGAGACTCACTCGCCTAAGCGAGATGACCTTTCGCCCAAACCAAAAATCCTCTGCCTGAGCGATAGCCTCGAGCAGATAAAGGGTACGAGTCCCTGTATATCTCTCCTAGGCGAGTCTAGCTCGCGTGTGCGAGAATTGCAGGTTCTGACATTGGTTCACGCACACAAACACTACACCAGATACTCAAAACACAACCCAAAACATACCAATTCATTCAGCATAACTTCATTAGGCATATGAGCATAATTGGACAGGAATATATTCCCCTACAACCCAACTTTGCATAATCACAAAATATACAGAACACAACTCCATTAAATGCATATATTTAGGTCAAATTCCAATGAAACAGTACCCAAAACCCACAACCCCAAATTCCCTCATGTGCAACACGAAATTCAGGTCATAGCTTCATTAAAATCATGCAAGACAATGCAATTAAGATAGAATTTCGGGTTCAGCTCCCCTAACCTGGAATTTCCACTTGTTAAACCTTGAAATTGGAAGGTTCCTTTGATCACTAAAGCTTGCCTTATCACCACTTCAATTAGTCCCTTGTAATTCACTCTCAACCCACTATTTTTTCCTGAATTCGTGTACCTCACCACACCCTCTGAAAATCAGCCTCTCAAAACCCTCTTCTTCTCTCCTGTTATCCCTAGAGTACTTTTATTCGTTGGGCGATGACCCTTCCACTCGGCACCGTCGGATCACTAAGGTCGACTTTCGTCCCTGCTAAATGGGTGGGTCTTGCAGTCATGCTCCCTTCTGCCTTTGCACTCGAAGGCCAATCTTCGTCTGGCCCGAGGAAACCTTTGCATGCCTTTAGTACTTGGGTAGTGCAAAAAAAACGAGAATATGGTTTAATTGTGGATTTTATTGCTATTCAAGGGCTATTACTTGATTGTCAACCCCTGGGCCCTTCTGCTAGGTTTTCTCCACCCCTTCAAATTCAGCCCACAACTAAATTTTTAAGCAAAAAAAGTTAAATCTAGCTCACCAAAGATTGAACCCATGACCATACCAATGCCAAATCAAAGCTAAATCATCAAGCCAATTCATGTTTCTTGACAATTCACATAATTCTATAACCATGTTATCACCCCACATGACCTTGTATAATATTAAAATTAATAATAAATCAAACAACACATAAATGGCATACATAAGACTCAAACCCAAGTCCTTTCACACAATAAAATACTCTCAACCACTTGAGCTAGTACTTTTTCATGTCATATCAATCAATATTTAATGTCATAAAGGCTCCTCTACCCGAATTTATTAATTAATTAATTATTTAATTAATTAATTTTCTCGGGTCTTACAGTAACCGACTCCTAGACGAAAAATCTGATTTTTCGTAGACTATGTATTATCTTTTTGGTTCTTCCGTAGTTTTCAAAAATAAACTATGGTGGCGACTCCAAACTTTGTTTTTACAAATTTTTATTTTTGGTTCGTTGTCCCGTCGCGATTTCGGTTGCGACACTCGATAAATTATATGGTTGATTATAAATTTTAAAATATTAAATTTGAATTATATTAGATTGGTTAGGTCGGATTCAAATCTAATTAAATTTAAGAATAAATAGTTAAAACTAATTTATATAAATTAAAATATTTAAAAGTATTTTATATATTTTAAACTTTTTTTTTCCTTTAATTTGTACAAAGATACATTTGTTCTATTAAAAAGTTGTTTTACTTTTACTTATATAATTTGTACATAAGATAACATTATTTCACATACTTATCTTTTTGTAATGGATAGTGATATAGTGACATGTAGAATTTTACTACTTTTACAACCATGCGTCGTACTAGTTTGTTAATTTTTTTTTTCATTTTTAATGAAATTCCATTTTGGTAGTGTTTGAAAGGCATAAAGGATTTGAAGATCCACAAACAAAGCGTGAGGCTAAAACCCGTCTTCAATCGCGTTTGTTTTCTCGAACTAGTCTTCCTCTTCTTCAAGCTCGCATATAGTTCTTGAACCAATGTTGTTGGTGTGCAATATATTTGTGTTTTTAAGCGTTCTTTTTTAACTTGAAACTCGTATTTTTGGAAGACGTTTTGTTCAATCTTGACGACTTGTTGTTGAAGCTACTTTTGTGGAAACTCGTGTTCATCTTTGAACCCCTCTCGTCCAAAGCTGATTAAACTCTGTTCGTGGTCGAAGTCACTATAAGTTTTGAAATTCCTAAACCTAATATAAATATCTTGTATTGGCGTAAGTTTGTGGCTTTCGTCTTTGGGATGGAATATAATTAGGGTTGGTTCTTCGTAAGGTTGTGATGGTAAATTATATTTATCTTTGTGTATTGGTTATGATTTTTTGTTCTGTAAAAGGCAAGGAAGAAGATGGATTTTTTCTTTGAAATGTGGGTGGTTGAAGTTATGGTTAACTCTTTGCCTTGATGAAGGAAAAGAATCCCCTCTTATTAGTATATGCTTACTTAAGAGTTAATATCGATCAACCCATGATGTATGATTTGTACATTAGATATCCATTGGTTGGCTTATGCAGTAAACTGTAAATCCACATTTGTGCTTACTTTAGACTTAATATATGTGAACCCATGGTATAACAACGAACCCATGGGATATGATTTGCACATTACATGTCAATGTTACTTGGAAAATGGAAAGATTTATAGAAGTTATACCCTTCATCGCCACTTTGAAGAAAATTGTCAGGTACTAATATGTTAGATACATGTAACTCGATGTTAGATACATGTAACTCGATTGGTGAAATAGTATCTCTATTCAAAAAATCATGTTTTTTTTACCATGGTGAAAGTTATCTAGAATGAAAGTATAAGCAGAAAAATGTTAAAATTTCCATTGCCGGGAATTAAACCCGGGTCTCCTGGGTAAAAGCCAGATATCCTAACTGCTAGACGACAATGGATTCTTGTTTATAAAGTTTTTAATTTTCACACAGAAAGGTTGGTTGCATTTGCACTTGCTTCCTTGGTAAATCAAAGATTAAGTTCACACAGACTATATTAAAAAATAAACTTTAAGTTAAACTTAACTTTGCAAATCCTAAAATTAATTTATATAAATTAAAATATTTTAAAAATATTTTATTCAATCTTTCAAACTTTTACTTTTAATTTGTACATAGGATAATTTTTATTTATCAAAAATTTATACTATTTTTATTTATATATTCTTTTAGAATGACTTTAACCCATTATTTTAATACCATGTTAAAAATTAAAAAAATAAGCTCTAAATTTAATTCAATTCTATAAAATCGACGTATAAGATAGATTTGTATCCACTTATATATTATAAATTATTTTATGTATAGTTGATGTGAGACTTTTAACAATTTATAGAGAAGTTCCTCAATAGAATATTATTATTATTTAGTTAAGAAATAAATGGTCTTTGCCTTTTTAGCTTATTGTATATTTCGGTTAGAGAAATTACGTTTAGGAATAATATACTTAAAACTTAAATTTAATATAATATTATTGGAAAGAAGTGTTCTACTATGAAGTGAAAAGTGTAATGACTTTAGGAATTGAGCTAATCTTTTTTGAGAGATGAAAGTTGAGTTGTCCATTAATGAGTAAGAAAAGATCACAATATAGAACATTCTTCAATGATTAAATCAATAAGAGTTTTGTATAAGAGTAAACGATATATTAAAGTATTGAATAATGAATGAGTATTTCGTCATATATTATCATGTATTTATAAGGTGTTCAACCTCCTAAAATAAAGTCTTAACTAACCAATTAGATATATTTAATTACGCAAATAATTGAAAAATATCTCACATTTTCTATTAATTGTTTATTCGAGTTATTCCAATATAGATAAGTACTTCGCCAACCATATTAAGTTATGATTATATTTCTAAGTTGCACACATATAGGTGGGTACATATGCCCCTAAACTTGAAATACACAAATGTGGTTATGCAAGTGAAATCGATTTCTAGGATGAACAAGCTTTTATTGTATCAATTGATTACAGAGGTTAAATTTTTAGTACCAGGTAGATGCTTCGTAAACCTTTCATTGGAGCTTAGTTCATTTAACTATTACATGTTGACTGCTTTTAGTTATACTTTATGAGAAATGTTACCCCAAGAGTGATTTCCAGTGTTCATTTATGAGAGGTTTTCAACATTAATTTGAGACATTGCAACATTTAGACAGCTGAGGTTTCACTCTTCAAGACACATTGTTCTAGGATATAACGTTTGAGGACTTCGTCATTAACCATGTGTCTACCACTGCATTGAATTCCAACTCTTCCAGACATATTAACATGAAGGCCAACCCTGTGAAAGTTGGAGGTTATGATATTTTAAAAGTGGTGAGGACGGGTAAGTGTTTCAACGCTTATGAGATAATGTTGGTGAGGTGAACGAAGATCACCTCGTTAAGATCAGAAGATCTAATGAACCACGTCAAACAATCTGATCTATATAAGGTCATTTAATGATTTTGATGATAACAAACGCTTATAATCTTTTTAACATATGTGTTCATGTAGTTGAAGGATCCTTAGACAAGTTTGTTTCTTCTTAGATTATATGACTTTAAAGACCTCATCTAATCCTCTGTCGGACGGTGTATGATATCAAATTCATTTATAATAAAATCAATCAAGTCGTAATGGTAAATGTTTTACAGACTAAGTTAAAATTACTTTCAAACGGCTAGTTTATGCATGATAAATTGGTGTTAATAAAATCAATGTTTGTATGATAAACTCTTTTGAAAACAAATAATCTTATGCACTTATGATTAATGACGCTTAGTTGATATTTTTGAATATTTTGTTTGGATTGTTTCCTTTGGTAGATTTAAAGATATGAGTGTTGAGAAGATTAGATCAAATGTTTTCACAGCAAGATTTCCCTATCGAAAATATGGAAGATACAACTTGAAATTCCTATTAAAATATCAGTAATGATATTTTAACAATGCACATTTGACAACTTCTCTCACTACCTGACGTGGTAGTGAGAGATTAATTTTTTTTTTAAAAAAAAAAATCTACGTAAGCAAGTGTTTGAATGAAGCGTGAGAGAATGGAGGTTTTATTTTTGGTGTGCAGAGTGTACAGCGGTTACGTTGTGTTGCAAAAAAACTCACTTGGCATTGCATTTATAGGCGATTCTTCTTCCCCTTTCACTGAAAACCAACTTCTTCCGTTGAAGAGCGTTCCTTTCACCTGTGTTGAAACCCTATATTCTGTTTTGATTCCTTTCATTCCATTCTTGGTCACATTTACGATGGTGGAGGAGGCATGGGTTGACGGAGTCGCTGAAGTTGGGGGTGGGTAAATCCCGTTCTGAATCCTGTTCGCGTTGTGATTTGTGTTTGAAAGCTGTCATTTTTGCACTGGTGTTGTTACTGGTGTGACTATTGGAGGAGGTGCATTTGGTTTCTTTTTTGAAGAAGTTTTTGCGCGGTAAGTAAATGATTTATTCCACATTTCTATGTTTGGTTGCCATGGTGGGTTATGATGTAGTTGGAAATTTTTTTGTGAAAGGGGATTTCTAATTTCGTTTAGGGTTGATTTATATGAATGTTGGAGTTATTTAGTTATTGTTGCGGAAGAAAGAAATGAGGTTACTTGTTTGGGTTTAATTTTCGTTGCTTAGTGCGTTTTGGGTTTTGGTTGTTTGTTATGTGTTACTAAGTTGGTTTTTTTTAAAGTGAAATGGCTGGGAAACACAAAAGAAATTCGTCATTAGAGAAAATGAAGGAGGATGTCAATAGAGGAAAGGCACCTGTTAGCACAAACAAAAAGGATGTCAAGAGAGGAAAGTCATCCAACACCACAAAAAAAGCATTTGTGAGTGATGCGAAAGCTTGCGATAATAAAGAGGTAACTTAAATGATAAATGTTTATATGCATTAAATTTGGTATATTTGTTACATTGCTGACGTTTGTGTTAATTGTAAGTTGAAATATTTTTTTTAGGTTCGCATTAAGCACCGCTACCAAACCAAATACATTGTTGAAGGAAACACCTTACTTAGTAGTAATCACCGTAGCATACTTGAATTGACCCCTTTTTCTTCATGCCTAAGGATAAAGAAATAGTTGAACATCAACTATGCGTTGCTTAGAGAGGTTTTGAGTCGGTGGGTTCCTACTGGGGAATTCATCCAAGTTAGGCAGCAATTGGTTAAGTTAAGTTGTTTAGATGTGACCATATGTTTGGGCTTAAGTGCTGGGGGTAATGATGTTGTTTTTGATAGTGAGTTGTGTGGAGAAGTTGGTTTGCTATTTCCTTTAAGGGAAATAAAGGTGAGTGACATCATTGAAAGGATGCGTGATTTGGTTGGTGAGGAAGATAATGTGCAAAATGTTTCCCGCCTTTATGGGCTTGTATGTTTTGCTGTTTTGTTTTTCCCTCGGACGTCTAGGACCCTGACAAACCTACCTTCTAGGTTATTAGATAACCTAGACACACTGAGGCAGTACCGGTGGGCTAGTCATGTGCATAGTTTTCTGATTTCTTCTTTGAATAGATCATTGACAGTGTATAGAGAGAAGTCCAATAAGCACACCATATTTGTGTCTGGCTCAGTGGTCATTGTTTAGGTACAAATTTTTTTGAATTGTAATATTTAGTTGATGTGTTTGTTATTTGAGGTGTATTAATAATGGCAAATTTCATAAATGCGTGGGCATGTCAAAAGCTTGGTTTGGGAGATATAAGTGGTACAATTGCCTTTCCCAGATATTTGTCATGGCCACTGGTAAGAATGTGGGGTGAAAGAATCAAGAAGTGTTTTGAAGTTAACCAGGTGCGTTATAGTTGTGCATATAATTGTAAGTGTACAACTGCCAACCTATATGTATTCATTTGCTGAGTAGCTCTGTTTTTGAACTTTTAATGCTAAGTATGCAGTGTATAAGTGCGAAGTCATTGGATGTTGAAAAAAAAGGAATTCTGTGTTTGTTTTTATGATTTTGAAATGTACCAGTTACCATAATGTTGCATCGCATTAGTGTAATATAATTAGTGCATGTAGAAGATCAATGATGTTTTTGTACAACAGTACGTATTTGTGAAGCCATGTAATATTATTTGCAGAATTTACTTGAAATTGAATTTGACATGATGAGGCTCAATGAATTTAACTATGTTTTTCGAACTGCAAATTCATGAAATGTGATATCAAGAAGTGTTTGTTTTGTTTTTGTTTGCTGCGTAATGTGGCTTCCCATTTGGGATGGAAGTCCTGATGCAGGAAATTTTGGCATTGAGGAAGCTGAAAATACTGTTGAAGCTGGCCCAAGTGCTGAAGAAGACAAAACTGGTGAAGAGCACAAGGATGTTGTTGATTCCAGTTTAAGTGAGGATGCTTTGATAATTGTTGAGGCACTGGCCTTTGTTTCGCAGCAACTAGGGGATCTAGAAGCTGACAACACAACTGATAGACAGTTGTGTTAAATTAATAATATATACTTTTAGTAGGAAGGTTGTAACATGTCTAAAATTTGTGCAGATGTGTGATGAAGAAGCCCATGATTCCCTTGAGGAGGTGGCATATGCTATATTGAGGGAAGAGAAGGTGATGGAGGTTGAAAAATGTGATGACAACCCGAATCTTCTAGCAATTGTGCCTTACGTGAATCCCAGTAGTCCTCTTCATCAACCAAGTAGTCATCTTGCTGAACCAATTACTCCTCTTTCTCAAGTACTTGCTCCCCACGTGGAGAAGTTATTTTTGTATCAAATTGTAACTTCCAAATCAAGAGGGTAATGGGAATAAATTTTTTTTTGTCATTGTTTGTGTTATTTTAATGACTTTAATATAACCTTGTTGACATGACAGATGTTTATTTGTCGATATTAATGACTAGATTCTGACTAGTTCTGAAACGAGAAACTTTGCGTCGCGTGAATGGATTGACAATATGGTAAGATTGGTGAGTTAAGTTAATTTGACATGGTAAGATTGGTGATGACTTTTTTGTTGTTGTGTGCATATGTAGTCCATTCTCTTTGCAGCAGGGACATTTATGTACAAGGAAAAATGTCAAACTGGGAGTATTAGTAGAGTAATTTTTAGTCCAATGTACACGGTATGTGTAGTGATTTTTTTATATACAATTTTAATTTATTTGCTAGACTTAATTCTATTAATATTTTGTGTAGGATAAGGTGATCCGTGATTATGCAAAGAGGAAGGTTAACGGACGGGTCTGGTCTTTACTGAACTATAATGAATTTTTCTCAAATCGCCTTCTTTCTATACATGATCTTTTGACAGCAAAATATGTTAGTGTTGTTATTTTTATTTTTCTTTATTGTGGCTATGTTCAGCTTGTGTGTACCAATTATGTGCTTCTAAGTTCATTTACTTGTTTCAGCTAATGACACTAGTGCTTCATGACAACCACTGGTGGTGCTATGCCCTTCATTGGGAATCAAAAAAATTGTTTGTGCTTGACTCCCAAGGATACAAATTGACAACCATATTGTAAGTACTGGTATGTTGTTTAGTTTACAAAATTGATTTATAATTTGTTTTGCCTATTAAGTAATATGACATGTTACTTAAATTCATATGTTTAAAGGCACATAATCTGGAGTTGTTGTTTTCTATGCTGATGTCTCCCGAACCGAAAGAGAAACCAACTTTCAAAGTAATCATTGAAGAGCTGCCACAACAACCAAATTTGAAAGTTGTTGTGTTTCTAAGTTGAAAGTATCGTGCCATGTCAGAGATGATGAGTTATGTGATACCCGATGTTACTGAATTTGATTAGATTTGATTGTGGTATAATGGTACTCAAATATCTTCAGCATTGGGAACATCACAAAAAGTATAATGGGCAAAGTATGCCTACTTATACTGGGATAAGTTTAATGTGTAAAGAGGAAAATTGTTGATTCATGCCTTGATGTGAAAAGTTAAGTTCAATGTAATGAGTTGTTAATTTATGATTGCAGGCGAAGCTGCAATAGTTCAAGCAAGACTACATATGTGATTGGGTTATGGATCCCCAAAATATTCACCGCGACGCTGTTCTTTTCGCCATTCAGTACAACATATTTTCTTTTCCATCAGTAGATTAATAGGTTTAGGACATCAGCTTTTGTACATGAAAGGGTGTTTTATAAGCTTTAAGTTAATTAGTTTGTGTATAGGGCATGCAATGTAGATATTAACATATTTATTTTGTTGTACAAATGTTTGCAATATTGTTGAAACCCAGGACGCAATAAATGCTAAACTTTGGATTGCTTTCTCACATTATGGTCATAAATTTAATTTGGACGTTTGAGAGGTTCCAGTTTATGTGCGTACCAGGTGGTTCGTAAGTGCGAACCTCAATTACTCTAGATTTAAGTGATTTTGGATATAAGTGCGAACTAATGTGTCCCCTTATGCTAACCTGCGTTATATGATTTGAACAAATTGTTTAACACTTGTTCGGTTGGATGAGAACTATCCCGTATGGTGGGGTGACTAAACTATTGACTCCCTTAAGATTGACATCAATTCATAAGGAATAACTGTAATGATAAGTTTTTCACATTGTTGTTAATTTTTTGCAAATGACCAACTCCCACATTAAGTGCAAAACATAGTTATCATAAGTGCAAACCTGCACTTTAGTGCAGAATATTGATTTCCCTCACCACGTACAAGTTGTTGGCCTTAAGTGTAGTCAATTTATGATTTTGTATTGATGTATGAGGTGGGTAGGTCTGACGTGAACCCATTTCAGTAGGTGGTGGTTTCAGATGTGATTCTGGATATAAGTGCGAACTAACGTGTCCCTTCTGCTAACCTGCGTTATATGATTTGAATAAATTGTTTAACACTTGTTGGGTTGGATGAGAACTATCCCGTATGGTGGGGTGACTAAATTATTGACTCCCTTAAGACTAATATCAATTCATAAGGAATAACTGTAATGATAACTTTTCCACATTGTTGTTAATTTTTTGCAAATGGCCAACTCCCAGATTAAGTGCAAAACATAGTTATCATAAGTGCAAACTTGCACTTCAGTGCATAATATTGATTTCCCTCACCCACGTACAAGTTGTTGGCCTTAAGTTTAGTCAATTTATGATGTTGTATTGGTGTATGAGATGGGTTGGTTTGACGTGAACCCATTTCAGTAAGTCGTGGTTTCAGATGTGATTATGGATATAAGTGCAAACTAACATGTCCCCTTCTGCTAACCTGCGTTATATGATTTGAACAAATTGTTTAACTCTTGTTGGGTTGGATGAGAACTATCCTGTATGGTGGGGTGACTAAATTATTGACTCCTTTAAAACTGACACCAATTCATAAGAAATAACTGTAATAATAAGTTTTTCACATTGGTTTTAATTTTTTGCAAATGACCAACTCCCAGATTAAGTGCAAAGCATAGTTATCATAAGTGCAAACCTGCACTTCAATGTAGAATATTGATTTCCCTCACCCACGTACAACTTGTTGGCCATAAGTTTAGTCAATTTATGATGTTGTATTAGTGTATGATGTGGGTTGGTTTGACATGAACCCATTTCAGTAAGTCGTGGTTTCAGATGTGATTATGGATATAAGTGCAAACTAACGTGTCCCCTTCTGCTAACCTGCGTTATATGATTTGAACAAATTGTTTAGCACTTGTTGGGTTGAATGAGAACTATCCCGTATGGTGGGGTGACTAAATTATTGACTCCCTTAAGACTGACACCAATTCATAAGAAATAATTGTAATGATAAGTTTTCCACATTGTTGTTAATTTTTTGCAAATGGCCAACTCCCACATTAAATGATAAGCATAGTTATCATAAGTGCAAACTTGCACTTCAGTGCAGAATATTGATTTCCCTCACCCACGTACAACTTGTTGGCCATAAGTTTAGTCAATTTAAGATGTTGTATTGGTGTATGATGTAGGTTGGTTTGACATGAACCCATTTTAGTAGTCGTGGTTTTAGATGTGATTATGGATATAAGTGCAAACTAACGTGTCCCTTTTATGCTAACCTGCGTTATATGATTTGAACAAATTGTTTAGCACTTGTTGGGTTGAATGAGAACTATCCCGTATGGTGGGGTGATTAAATTATTGACTCCCTTAAGACTGACACTAATTCATAAGGAATAACTGTAATGATAAGTTTTCCACATAGTTGTTAACTTTTTGCAAATGGCCAACTCCCACATTAAGTGATAAGCATAGTTATCATAAGTGCAAACCTGCACTTCAGTGCAGAATATTGATTTCCCTCACCCACGTACAAGTTGTTGGCCTTAAGTTTAGTCAATTTATGATGTTGTATTGGTGTATAAGGTGGGTTGGTTTGACGTGAACCCATTTCAGTAGGTCGTGGTTTCAGATGTGATTCTGGATATAAGTGCGAACTAACGTGTCCCCTTCTGTTAACCTACGTTATATGATTTGAACAAATATTTTAGCACTTGTTAGGTTGGATGAGAACTATCCCGTATGGTGGGGTGACTAAATTATTGACTACCTTAAGATTGATGTAAGACCCGAGAAATTTTAATAATTATTTATTAAATGCAGGTAGTAAGAGTCTTTAAGAGATTTAATGCGGATTGCTATGACGTGAAAAAGTTTTAGCTCAAGTGGTTGAGAGTACTTAAATATGTGGGAGGACTTGGGTTCAAGTTCTATGTATGTTGTTTGTGTGTTATTTAATTATTATTGTTTTTACTAATATGTTAGAGCATGTTGAGTGATAATATAATCATAAAATTATATTAATCATCATGAAACATGAATTGGTTAAATGGTTGAACATTGATTTGGCTTTGGCATGGTGAACCTAAATTAAACTTTATTTTTGCCAAAATGTTCTTTAGCATGAAGGTGAAAGGGCAAGGAAACTCTAGTAGCCAAGGGAGGGCTGATAAACCATCATAAGACAACAAATTGAATGACATTAACCTTAGTTTAATTGTAATTTCGTTTTGCATCATTAATCCCACATTAAGACACCAATTATTGGCCAATTAAGAGAAAAAGAGAGAGGTTTTGTGGCTGGTTTTGTTGGATGGGTAGAGGAATACGAAAATCAGAGTAAGGTAAGTGTATTGACCGAGGCATTGAAGCTAAATTCAGGAGAACTAAGGAAGGCTATTGGAAGTAAGGGAGAACCAAGGGCTACTCAAGTTTTAAGCAAAGGAAATAAGGTTAGAGGAGCTTTACGCGTTAATTTTATGCTTAATTCTGATTGATATGATAATTAGAGTACCTTACATGTTAACCCTATTTTAATTGTGATTGGCATGATAAACAAGGTAATTTTATGTGGTGATTATTTTAAGTCTGATTAGCATGCTAAGTAGGGTATGATTATGTATGAATTGTATATTCCATTTTAAAGTTTGTGATTCTGGGAAATTTCAAGAATTAGACTGGTTGGTAGTGAACTGCCGCCAAACTATCTTTTCCTTGCTAGGCCATTTAGGGTTTCTGTAGAGGAACCAACTGCCACAAATAGCGTAAAATAGATAATTTGGCCATTGTTGACCGCCCTTGCCATAGTTGACTGGTTCACCAATCTTGACTCTCTGACAATCCATTGAGAGACTGCCATGTGTCAAGGAAGTCTCTCCATTAGGGTTTGACTGCCATGAGTGATTGCACAAAGGTTACGGGGTTGCCTCGGTGGCGGTAGAAACATTGAAGGGGCAGATTCCACGACTGTTGAAGAAAAATGGAGGTGGGTTCGCGTTCCAGAATTACCACGGTGTTGCACGAACAGTTGCGGTTACAGGTGCTGGTGCGCACTAGTACGGGGGTTGCTGGTGATTCGAGGTTGCTTCGGTGAGATTCAGACTCGCGAACGTGGTGCTGTCATGGTGGTGGCTGCGGGATGCACAAAGAAGATGACGCGGTGGAGCTCCGTGGTGATTGATACAAGCACGAACTCCGACGACAGCAGTGGGGGCTACGTTTCTGACGATGGTGCGAGGAAGAAGATGATGTGGTAGCTTCGTGCTCGTGAATACAGTCTACTATTCCGGTGAGTGCAGTCCCTGCGTGGTGGTGGCTACAGGACGCGTAGAGAAGACAATGCAGTCGCAGACAACCGGTGTAGCAGCGGTGACGGTGTTTTCCGGGGATAGCGCATCGTGGTGGCTGCATTCCGGTGTGAGCAACAGTGGTCGGACTGGTTCTTGACGACCATGAAGGATGTTGGCGACGAAAGAGTGATGGAGAAGGAGAAGAAGATTAGGGTTTGGGTTAGGGTTTGGGTTATGTGAAGGAGAGAGAGTGATGAGGTGGCATGTTTTGATTGGTGATTTGAGTTAGTGGAGGATTGATGATGTGGCAAACTGTGAGTGGTTATTTTAGTAAGGGGGGATTCAGGACGTGGCAAGCTTTAATTGGTTAATTTAGTAAATGGAGGAATCCCACATGGCGCAATCCGGTGGACTGGAGTTTAAGTGATATCAGAGGTGTAAATTAGTAAAAAGAAGGGGTGCAGAAAAGAAATAGAAAGTCCAATTGCAGAAGGGGTGTAAACCTGAAAACAGGGGGTGCAATTAGCTCCAGAAATGTTTTTTTCATAAATAGATATTCCAAAACATGAGAATTGAGGGTGCATTTAGTACCTGAACTATTTCTCCCCAAAATTCCTATTTTGGGACTTAATTTATGAATTAAAATATTCATTATTTACACTCTTAAGGACCTAAATTAAATCACAGTTGCATTATTAAACTCAAGAATATCTAATAATATAGTATGCAACTAAATACAATTTTTAAGCGCAAAATAATATTAAATTCCCAAAAATTTAATTATTGAATGTGAGCCAAGGTTTGACTCACCATACCTTCCAGGCGATTGTACTGTAGTGGTATTGGGTTTCTTACTCTTGACGTGCATGATCTACAAAGTTTTAGTGATACCTTAAAGGTCGGCTTGATGGTGTTCCTTGAGTTGAGCTCGGAACGTATCCCTTGAGTTGAGCTTGGGATCGGGGTTAAGCACGTGCCATTCCTCGAGTTGAGCTTAGAATGACATCCTTTGAGTTGAGCTTGGGATGGCGGATGAACACGAGGAACCCTTGAGTTGAGCTCGGGTTGGCGAGTGTTGCTAGTGTGAGTGTGCTGGTTGTGGCCAGTATGGATGGGTCCAGATAGATTGCCCTCCTCAGCGATTAACTAATGAGTTTGGTAGTCTTAGGATGTTACGACCTTTGTTCGTATTTGGGAACTCCACCTGGCGTTGCGGTGTGTGATTCGTAGCATGGTTTCCCGCACGTGCTCTATCGGTTGTGGCCGATAGATATGGCAGCAAGACATCTTGAGGTAATCGCTATAAGACGTAGAACACAATTATCATGGTAGTGGTCATGTGGTGTGGGATCAAAGGAAGAGATTCCTTTGGTGTGATTGGGTGATATATATAATTGTGCAATATATATATATATATATATATATATATATATATATATATATATATATATATATATATATATATATATAGATATATAGATATTGTAGGTGGATCTGGTGAGGCCTAGAGACGGAGCGAGACTAGTATTGGGAGAAGATTTTATCAGAACTTTTATCAGAGTTTTTATTTTGTTTTGGAACAGTTGTAATATCACCTTTTATCAGACTTTTATTAGACTTTTATCACCTTTTTCCCTACAACCATATGTTCAAACCCATTCAGACCATAATCCATCACAAAGTATGATTCTTGTCCAGTTCCCAAAGAGACCATAGTCTAATTATACCTCAAACTCTTCATTTCAAAATTAAATCAAGTGATACAAGGATCTAGCATGTAGTTTCTTAGCAAGCATGCATCATCAGAGCATATTCTTAAAGGGTAAACTTCATTTAGGAAGTCGGCGAGAAAATTATATATATTTCAACAAAAAGTTAATACCATCTGATAAAAAAATTGAGACAAGAAATTGGCATCAAAATATTTAATGCAAAGCTAGTAAGTCAAGCAACACCCCATTCAGTTAACATGAAACAAAGAAAACTTATAGAAACCCACAATTTCATTAATCAACAAGAATAACATCGTGTTTCAATGTAACATATATGATCTTTGGAAATTATCATTATATCCAATGTAACATATTAAATATTGTTTCATCGTGTTTAATTTTTAGGGAAATCATTTTATTGTACAATTTAAGAAATGATCTTTGGAATACAAGTATAAGTAACATTGATATGTAATGTACAAATCATATCCCATAGGTTCATAGTTATGAAGTGAAGAGTATGCACATAATGAAATCATCCCTCCTCAACTATAACTAGAAGGGGTAACTAATGTGCAAATCATATACCATGAGTTTACAGTTTACTGCATAAGCCAACCAATAGAATCATCCCTGATAAACTATAAGTAACATGAATATCTGATGTGCAAATCATATAACATGGGTAGGCAGATATTAACTCTTAAGTAAGCACATACTAATAACAGGGGATTCTTTTCCTTCATCAAGACAGAGAGTTAACCCTGACTTCAACCATCCACATTTCAAAGAAAAACCACATCTTCCTCCTTGTCTTTTACAGAACAAAAAATCACAACCAATATGCAAAGATAAATATAACTTACCACCAACGACCTTACGAAGAACCGACCCAATTAGATTCCACCCCAAAGACGAAAACCACAAACTTATGCCAATACAAGATATTTATATTAAGTTTAGGGATTTCAAAACTTACGACACATAGGCCACAAATAGGGTTTAATCAACTTTGAATAAGAGGGGTTCAAAGATGAAGACGAGTTTCCACAAAAGTGGCTTCAACAACAACAATAACTGACAAGATTGAACAAAAAAAAAATTCCCACACTTATAAGAGTCGACTTCTGGTTAATGACTTCCCCGAAAGTAGACTTTTGGTTCCTCCCAGTCACAGAAGTGGACTTCTAAAAAGAAATAATAATGAGCACTTCCGAAAATGTAGTTAAAGGATGTCGACTTCCTAATTTTTATGAGAGACGAAATATAATATCGAAATATAATATTTACCTTAGATGAATACATTAAATTGATATAAATTAAAAATGTTAAAATTTTCCATTGCCGGGAATCGAACCCGGGTCTCCTGGGTGAAAGCCAGATATCCTAACCGCTGGACGACAATGGATTCTTGTTTATAAAAATTCGATTAACATTTTTGTTTCCCGTTCATAATTGTTTTAGAAATTAACTTTTGTACATAGCATAATTTTTGATTTATTAAAAAGTTATTCTATTTTTATTTATATATTCTTTTAGAAAATCTTCAACATTTTAATACTATATTAACAAATAGAGTTTAAGTTCAACCCAATTCTACAAATCCTAAAATTAATTTATATAAATTAAAATGTTTAAAAAATATTTTATGCATTTTTAATTTGTACATAGGATAATTTTTATTTATTAAAAATTTATTGTATTTTTATTTATATATTCTTTTAGAAAGACTTTAATCCATGGTTTTAATTAGGGATGTCAACAGGACGGGTAGGGTGCGAGTAGTACCTCCCCCGTATCCTACCCGCTGGATAAATATATGTCTCGTACTTGTACCCATATCTGTCGGGTATCCGTTATGCGGGTACCCGCATAATATTTTAATATCCATGGATATATACGGGTACCCGCGGGTATTTACAAAAAAATAAAAATAAAAATTTAACAACATAGTTTAATCGTAAATTCAAATAAAATAAAATACATAACATTCATAAATTTTAAACAAAGTCCAAATAATCCATTTATATAATGTTAAATGATAGTTTACAAATAAATTATTATTTTTAAACTAATTGATAAAAAAATAACTCATTCAAAATCAATATGTTAATATTTTAATCATTTTTTTTATTTTTTTTAATTTAAATTAGTGTATAGTGGGTACGGGTATCCACGGGTACGGATACTATGATACTTGTTGGCCTTAAGTTCAGTGAATTTATGATTTTGTATTTATGATATCATAAATGCGAATTGGAACTTCCTTCACCCTATTACTCGCTCAACATTAATATCAGCTTCAATATGCTTTTAGTGGCTTTAATGGTGTTTTTGCTTTTCTAATTTATTGTAAGCTGAAATTTCAGACAATGCCCTTCATTGCAATGAATGCAATTAAATGTTGTGGCTTGTTTAAAAAGTCACAGAAGAAGTGCAACAGGACAGTCTTTAGAGTGGGAAAATGTCACGTCACTTAAATAACCACTTTGGAAGGGTATTTTCGTCAAGAACTCTGCATCACACAGACTTAAGGGAATTTCTTCAGCTCCAATTTGAACGTTGTGTCATTGGGTGATATTGCATAAGAGAAAATGGAACAATGGGAGTCTCTAGACTTAGACGAAGCGGAATTGCAGAGCTTCATGCAACGGTGCAGTGGAAGCACGTCTTTGATCTCTGGTCCAGCAAGAAATTATCAAGTTGTGATCATGAACCATGAGGCAGGAAGACAACAGTCCACGCAACAGTTTATGGAGCACATTGATGTTGCAACTTTTGCTCGTGACTTTGAATCAAATGCTTGAAATGGGCGACCATGTTCATCAAACACCACGGTAATTTGTGATTCAAACACTCTGTTATACATATATACTATGAACCTGGTTATAAGCTTCATGAGTAATAAAATATGAGTGGACTAAATAATGCCAAAATGCAGGTTTGGTGGAAGGGGGTGACATAAAAAATGTTACTCCCATGTACACGAAAAAGTTGTTTGACAAATTACCCTTTGTGGCATGTGTTGTGAAGGAGTATAAAGGAAATGGGTTGGGGGATCTGTTTCTCACTGTTAAGGTTTTTAAAGTTGTATTGTGTTCTTAATTTCCTAAATTTTGTCTCACACAAAGTGGTAAACAAACATTATAATGGTGGTGAACTCTTTTATCAGGACTCAAAGCACACTATCCAGGCTAACGTTCACAATAAAGCAGTTTCACATGCTAAATGTGGTCTACTGATTGGTATTGGGGTTGTAATTTTACTGAAACAAGTGTTTGTATTCAATTCTAAGGCAGATAAGTTGTACTTAAACATCACTCTAAGGAATATTGTTAAGGTCTGATATTTAATACCTTATTCATTATATTGTGTCATGTCCAAACACATTATTGATTATGTTGTAAATAAATGTACAGTTCTTCAACCATGACATCAGTGATCCAACAATGGAAGAGGTAGCAGCTTCACACAAAGGTTGATGTAGAAAAGGAACCACCCCAACAACCTGTTCAGGCACAGATAAACCATACATAACCACTTATTGTAAACCCTGATGTTGAACCAATTGTTCAGCAAAATGTGGAAATCAATATGGATCCAAATATGGAGCATTTGGACCAAATCCTTGTGCAGACAATAAAGGATAGTAGTGAAGATGAGAAAATAACCTACATCAGCATTAATGATAGAATTAAAAGCTTGGTTGATCCTTTCAAGAAATTCAAGAACACTCAGGCAGGGCAATCATCAAAGCCACAACCATAGTGCCAAGTATATCCCATTAAATATTATGGTTTTCGATGACATCCTGAACTCAATGTTAAGTTTAGTTTTATTGTGTCAAACGTTATCTTATGCAAAACATTATGGGTATTTTGATTTTTAAATTGATTGTAATGTATGACATGTAAGGACCCGTTATTTAGTTATGTGATTGCTTAAACTATGGTTGTGGTAGACATATCATGCTCTTTAGCAGTTAGGTTGTTAATGGAGTGTAGACATAAATTTTGCTTTGAAGGAAACTTCAGGTTCGCAGTTACGATAACCGAGATTTGCACTTAAACTGCAAGTCTTTCATATGCAATAAGTTTAAAACAAACTCCAAAACATATAAATATAATTCTTTATGATTTGTTGTGACTCTACCATTTAAACGAAGTCCATAATTTAATCAGGCCTCCAAACGGGATACTTATCATGGAAGGGAATAATTCTTAAACATTTATGTTCAAATCATATAAGGCAGGTTAGGTGATATGGAGTACTGGGTTGACACTTACGTTGTGGATCATTTTTTACAGCACCACTTACTGAAATGGGTGCATTTTTTACCAACCCACCTCATGAACCAAAACAACATGTTAAATTCCCAAATCATAAGGGGTACTACTTCTATGTGTGTGAGGCAACTCAGTTTTATGCAAAAAAGATGAGGTTTGCATTTACGCCAACACAGCTTTCCACTTAAACTGGAAGTTTTTAATATGCAATAACTTGAAAACAATATCCAAAACATTTAAACAGTATTCCTTATCAATTGCTGTGAGTTAACCTTTTTAATGAAGGTTATAATTTAGTCACGCCACCTAGCGGGATGCTTCTCCTGTAAGTCAAAAAGTGTTAAACAATGTTTTCAAAATCAAATAACATAGGTTAGAATAACAGGACTGAAATGTAATCAAAATAACAAATATATGGACCAAATTGAGATTCAGACAATGACTTGACACGTGTTACTTTACTGACTTCACACGTGGCACAATATTGACGTGACACGTGGCATGAATAATTTTAAAAAAAATTAAGAAAATTCAAAAAAAAATTCAAAAAAAATTCAAAAAAATGAGGAGTTGACACATGACACATCCTTGACACCGTTAACATCATACTAACGGAATGGACCTAATTGTTACATATTTTCTGAAATATGGACATAATTGAGACTACAAAAAAATCTTAGGACCTATTTGAGATTTTTGAACAAAAATGTGGAGCAAGAGAGTATTTTAACCACACAAAAAATATAAAATAATACAAAAAAAGAAAGGGCAAACAAGGGACAACCGCTAATGTGATTGATTTTTTTTCCCTTTGGATTAAAGCTTTTGAAAATAAAACAATCATGTCTTGAAATTATGTGTGGCCATGTTTCTTTATCAAGAAAAAAAAAATGATCTTCCTTTGTTACCCATTTTGAGCCTATAAAAAAATCAAAATTTCTTTTCTAATTACCCTGAACAAGTGTCACTTTCATAATGATGTTAACATAATGTTTGCATCTATTTCATTTGACTTGTAATTCACCAATCAAACAATAAAAAAAGTTTGGAAAGACAAAAAATAAAATTGGTTATGCTAAAAAAAAAGAGAAACAAGAGTTTGAAAGTAAAAAAAAAAAAAAAAGAGGCGGTGAACAAAGATAGTCAAATAAATTTTGGTTGTAACTTAAAGACCCTTGTTTTAAATAATCTTTACACCATTTATTTTGAGCCTTCACTATCCATTTTTTATATCCCTTAGCTTTGGCCACAATACAAGCTTAATAAAGTTCACACAAATCAATGATTGGTTATTGTTGTTTTTTAAAAACTTTAATTTAGAAGAAAATATTTTGGTTTGTCTAAAAAAAAAGAAAATTGAAAAAGTGTGTTCAAAGATTTGCTTTCAAATACTGGGGTAGTTTATTTTTCGTTGACTTGTTTCCATAAAGATCCAAAATGCCCTCTCATGAGTACTCAAGTTAAATCAAGACCATGCCCTCTCATTCTTTCATTCTTCATTAGTTTCCTATCATATTTTTATGCTTTGAGCCTAAACTTTGATCTACCTTTCTCTTACCATTATTCATTATTCTCTCTTTAAATCTAAATTGGGATAGATGTTTCCCTTGTTGTTCATTCATTATAGTCGGGATTATCTTGAATTTGGGCAATTATTGACTTTGATTGTCAGGCTTATATTGGGGCAACTAGTATGAAGTCTCCCATCATTTTCAACATTCTTATGGTATCAACAACTAGGGTAAGCTTAAACACATTTTGCACACTAAGATCAATCTATACCCTCAAATTGGGGCAACTTTTGAAATCCCCATCTTTTTTTTATCAATAAATGGGGCAAGCCTAAACACACATCATCTCCTCAAGTTAACTCTTAATTATTAAATTGGGGCAACTCCTTTGTCAATTACCTCATCTAAGCCCTTTCAAGACCTTTGACAATTTCATGTATGTCACTCAAATAGTGTTCCAAAAATAATGATACAGAAAATAGGTTCTGAATAAACTGATCAAACCATAAAATTGTTTTCAAAGAAAAAATGTCAAAACAAAAAGATCCCATAAATCTAAAATAACAACAAATTGAGGATCAATTGAAATAAGTTTCATACAATGTAAAAGAGGAAAAATACACGAGGCATTCATACATACATCATTCATTTTTGTGAAAAGAAAAAAATTAGCAAACAAATGAACTTTCATCATGCATTCATACATTAATTCATACATCAAGGTTTCAACTTTGTTCATACATATGAAGTTAAAAAAATCATAATATGTGTCATGCATTATGAATATGTCAAAGAGCATAATTTTTATTTATGCGAATAAAAACCATATTCATTTACATGAGTGGTTGCCAAATCTTTCTTTTTCGAAAAAAATGAAAAAAATAATAATATACCTAATTTTAATCATCATGGTTCTCCGGTGTTAGTCAAGGTTTCTACACCTTGTTTCTAAGTGAGTCTAGGTTTCCACTCCCTGCCAAGGTTTCCACACCTTGTTTTTATGTGAGTCAAGGTTTCCACACCTTGCCATGGTTTTTACATCTTATTTCTATATGAGTTTAGGTTTCCACACTTTGTTTCTGTGTGAGTCAAGGTTTTTACACCTTGTCAAGGTTTCTACACCTTGTTTCAATGTGAGTCAAGGTTTCCACACCTTGCCAAGGTTTCTACACCTTGTTTCTAAGTGAGTCAAGGTTTCCACGCCTTGTTGAGATTTCTACACCTTGTTTCTATGAGTTAAGGTTTCCACACCATGCAAAGGTTTTCATACCTAGTTTCTATGTCAGTCAAGGTTTCCAAACCTTGCCAAGGTTTTGGTTTCTATGTTGGTCAAGGTTTCCACACCTTGCCAAGGTTTCTATACCTTGCAAAGGTTTCTACACCTTGTTTCTATATGAGCCAAGGTTTCCAAACCTTGCCAAGGTTTTCACACCTGGTTTCTATATCAGTCAAGGTTTCCACACCTTGCCAAGGTTTCTACACCTTGTTTCTATTTAAGCCAAGGTTTCCACACCTTGTTTCTATATCAGTCAAGGTTTTCACACCTTGCCAAGGTTTTCACACCTTGTTTCTATGTGAGTCAAGGTTTCCACACCTTGCCAAGGTTTCTACACCTTGTTTCTATTTAAGCCTAGGTTTCCACACCTTGTTTCTATGTTAGTCAAGGTTTCCACACCTTGCCAAGGTTCTCACACCTTGTGGCTACGTTAGTCAAGGTTTCTACATCTTGCCAAGGTTTCTACACCTTTTTTCTAAGTCAGACAAGGTTTTCACACCTTGCAAAGGCTTTTAAATCTTCTTTCTCTGTTAGTCAAGATTTCTACACCCTGTTTCTATGTTGGTTAGGGTTCCACACTTGGCCAAGGTTTCTGCACATTGTTTCTATGTTAGTCAAAGTTTTCACACATTCCAATCATTTTTTGCACATTGTTTCGTTGCAATATCAATCATCTGTTATGTAATGGATGAGTTTAGGTTTCCTTTTGGTGTGTCGGCCCTTTGCTAGGCAATGGTCGAGTTCAGGTTTTTTTTTGGTATATCGGCCCTCTGCTAGGAAATGGTCGAGTTCAGGTTTTCTTTTGGTATATCGGCCATCAGCTATGCAATGATCGAGTTCAGGTTTTCTTTTGGTATACCGACCCTCTACTTGGCAATAGTCGAGTTTAGGTTTTCTTCTGGTATGTCGGCTCTTTGCTAGGCAATGGTCGAATTCAAGTTTCTTTTTCATATCGACCCCCTGCTAGGCAATGGTCGAATCTGGATTCTTTTTTGGATTGGGACCCTTTACATGATAATGGTCACCGAGTTCCTATCTATTAGTTAGGGACCCTTTCCATGGGAATGGTCATAAGTATCCTTAATTTAGTTTACTTCTTTTCTTGCTTTTCTATTTAGTTTTATAGTTCTTTTTTACATCCAGACGAAATTAGTATTTTTATCTTTACTTATCCTTTACTACGATAATATGAAAAGTTAAATTTTCCTATTATCTAGTAAAATCTAAGTAAAGAGGGACAACTGTCAACATCCAATTTCGTCCCGGCAAATAAATTTGTTCTAAAAAAATAAAAAAAATTTTAATGATAGAAAAAAAAAGGAGAAAAAGGGAAAAAAAATGTTATAATTTTTCTTTAACTTTCTAGCATTAAAAGAAGAGAGAAGGAAGAGCCCAATTTGTTTTTAACTGCCACACCCTTTACATGAGTCCAAATGTTTTATACATATCTTCACCTCCACTATTTGTTATTTACACTCCTCACATGACATGTCAGAAAAGGATATTTTAAAATCTATGTTTTTAGAGAAGAATACGATTTTAATAATTAGAAGCAAATATTTCCGGTAATAATGCTTTTTAGAGAAAGATAAATATTTTAATAATTAGAAGAAAATATTCCTGGTAATAATTAGAATAAATTATATGAATATTATGTTATGATTTGATTTACGTAATATGTTGCATCAGGATCTTCATGCACCGGAAAATATATTTCATTATATAATTAAAGACTAGGATTTCAGTGGTATCCCAAGGTGTCTACATAAGTACGAAATCTCTCAAATGCAAGACACACATAATAAAATTTGAAACTTTTTTTTTATTACTAGAGCACACACACCCACCTCACTATTCTCTCGGTCGGATTTGCTTTGTTCATGGCCTTGAAAGAGCACACATGCAAAGGGAGATCACCTCACTAACCTCTCGATCGAATTTGCTATGTTCGTGGCATTGAAAGGTAAGTTCTTTTTTGCTCCTAATGTTATTCATGTATTGGTGAGCATAGAAAAATTAATTGATTGTGAATCTGGATTTCGTTACTCTATTACAATATCAAGTGTATGACTAATTGACTCAATATACTGTTGAACGCGTTTGAGGTCTAATGTTATGTAATTCTGGGGCTGAATTCATGATTGATATGTGTCGTATGACAACATTATAAACTCCTTCGTAAGCTTTTAATTCTCCTTTTTTTAGAAAATAAAAATAAATATACTTCTTTTTTTTACATATAGTTTTTGGACATCATGTCAAGTCTTGGATTTGCTTGATAACTTAATTTTATATCATGTTGAATCTCATATTCTCTTGATAATATAAAAATATAAAATTATAAAATATCAACCAACAAATATTTTTACAAAGAACTATGTGATCCCTGATTTTCCAAATGGAAATACGTAGGAGCGAGGTACAATCTTTGTCTGGCCAAAAAATAAAAAAAAATATTTTGTTTTTTATCTTTATTATTTTGTATATGTATTTATTTTGTTTGATTTTTGAGAAACAACAAATATTTTAAAACATATACTTTTATCTTGCATACTTAATTACAGGGAACCGTCTTAGGACGGACGTTGTGGGGTACTAATACCTTCCCCACACGTAACTGACTCCTGAACCTAAATTTGGTTTCGAAGACTATTCTTTTTTTAAGGTTTTTCTATAGTTTTCTATAATAAAATATGGTGGCGACTCCTTTGTATCTTTTAAAATATTTTCACCATCCCGCCGCGATTTCAGTTGCGACACCTGATATTAAATTCCATACTGCAGCTATGGTGGTTGATTATTCTTTTAACTGCCAAGTACTCTAGGCAACTTTATAAGCACAGTAAGCATACCACTTACATGTATCTTTTTTCCCTAAACATTTAACACACACCCTTCATTTGTCGTTACTAAAAATCTTCAATTTCCTACCATTGTGCACACCATAAGTTCTTATAGCTTCTACAAACTCTTCCTTTTCTATGAAGTATGTCCCCACCTCCCATTTTTAGTCTTCCATACTTTTGGGCATTGAAATAATCCCAAACTTTCCATAACTGTCTCTATCATGTCCAGATGAATCACTATATTCAACACTATTTAAACTTTCAGATTCCCATTCAGTGTCAAATAAACCCCTATTATGTACATGACTATGATCACCACTTGGTCCACTTAAATCAACTTGACCAATCCCAACTTCCACATCCATATGTTCATTACCTTTCCAAGAGTTATCTTTATCTTTATCATTATGGATACTAACATCCACTGGATCTTCTTCATTAAGAGTATCCCCTACAGACTCATTCCAACTATTGACATCAAAATCATCCTCATCATCACCCTCCCTCTCTTCACAATCTCCCTTCTCAGCCCCATCAACATCAACTCGACCCTCACTCACACTCTCTTGAATCTTATCGTCTTCATTGTCACCCTCCCCACCCACATCAACCTCAACATGACCCTCACTCACACCCGCATCAACCTCAACATGACCCTCACTCTCACCCATATCAACCTTAACATAACCCTCACTCACACCCACATCAACCTCAACCTAAGCCTTATGGTCCTCTTCAAAGTGAACATCAACTTCATCATGACCCTCACTCAAACCCACATCAACCTCAACCTGAGCCGCATTCTCCCCTTCCAACTGCACATGAACCTCATTCTGATCTTAAATAGGATAATATTCTAACATATTAACTACTTGAGGTTTGTCCATTGTGTGCACAACATACAAGTGAACTTGACCATTGAGTATGGCAATGTTCACCATATGTCATGCCCCTTGGTCATCAGACAACAATTCTAACCTTCCTTCCAAAACAGATCCTCCACCTACTGAATGCACATCTCCTTCACATTGGCATAACCTATTTCCTTCAAAATACCCAAAATCTTGAAGTAACTCCATTTGTCTGGGTCACATACCAAAATACTTATGTCTCCAACATATTATAGTGACGCATTCCCCTCAAACCTTCCACCATGGTGAAACACGACTTCGAAATGTGAGTTGTCCATGTCAACAAATATATCTTATCTATATAATCTTGTGAAATATCAAAATACCCAAACAACAAAGCAGATATTACATTTCATACCACTATCACACCGACAAAACAATTTCAAATTGAGGACCACAAGGTGAGCACATTGAGACACAATGGGGGACCACACTGTCAACTAAATCATAAAGAAGTGCTTCATGAACCGCATAACATAAAAAAAATGACAGCACTCATAATATTTAAACACAAAAACCATTAAATAACAAAAAACCCTAAACCCCACGATCTCAACATCATAACATTCAATCAAAACACAGAAACCAAACATTCAACAATTGTGCACCTTGGATCGAAAATGGAAGCCACTTCCTTCTCAACGGAACCTTCAATCGTGCCTTTTAATGGAAGACTTGCCAAGTCGTCGTAACTTTCACCTCGCGATAAAGAAACCCCCAAATCCCATTTTGAATGTTTTTCACATTTATTTTGTGATCAACCCCACTTTTACACATCACACAACACAACGTGCCATGTCACTCGTACTTCAGTAACTTACCAAAACTAATAAGTCAGTTGTTATCCAACTTAACGACGTCCAAAAAAAGAGACTGCATTGATGTAAATTAACAAATTTGGGTATACACAAACTTAAAAGCAGGTACCATTTTGATACATTCTCACGAAAGTGGATATAGTCCGACTAATTTTTTTTTTTATTAATTAAGTGACACATTTCATATCATTATTTTACTTTTTATCTTTATGTTTTAAAAATATGATATTAGCTATAAATCCTTACATTTTTTTAAAGGTAAAAATAAATAATAAATAATAAAAGAATATAAAAATAATTATATTCATTCAATTAATAAAACAATTAAAAAATAATTCTCAATTAAAAATATAATTTTTTTCAATATTTAAGAGAAAAAAATTTAAATAAAAATATTGAAATTCGTAAAAAAATTTAAAATTTAAATAAAAAAGATAACATTTAAAAAATCTATTTTAAAAATATTATTAATAAAACATGATGCTAAATGGAAATGTATTATTTTTTAGAGTGTATACCACCCTAAAAGGGCTAATAAAATAGTTTTAAAAAGAAAAAAAATACATAAAAGGGCAATGTAATGATCCCGTTGAAAAACCATTGCCTTTGCGTGAGAAGCTTCTCAAAAACGCTTTCGAGTGACGCCAACAACACCCTCACCATTTCACCCTTCTTCTCACCCTTTCCCTATATAAACAAATTTCTGTGTACTGTTTGGTGAGTCACTGCAACGGCATGGAGGATAGTTTCAGAGTGCGAGTGGAGAAAGCCTTTGGTTCTCTTCCAATACCCTCTTCTTCTATCAACTCTCTATGGTCTCTCACCGAAGACGAAATCGATAACAAACGCTCCAAACGAACCCACCAACCCCAACCCCAACCCTACCCTTTTTCCAGTTCGCGGGTTCAGCTGGAGGACCTCGACGATCTTGAAGACGACGACGACGAAGAAGAAGCGCCACGTGGACCCTCTAAACCCCCCGATTACAATGATGAACAGTGGCAGATTAGGTCTGGTATTGGCCAAGATTGCACTCTTGATTACGAGGTATATATACCGCGCATCCCTCTTTATTCTTTCCCCCCAATACTATGTTATTAGGAACTAACATTATGTAGTTATAATTTTAATTCAACCAATTTGATGATGCAAATTGTTTTTTTTTTTGCGATGAAGGAAAGCCCTTTCCTTTTAATTTGGGTTTATTGCCCCTCTTTTTTTGTGTGTGAGGAAATTGTGTAGGAAGAAGAATTTTAAACATATAGAAGAGTCGGTTACTGTTACCACTTAGTTCGCCTATAGGTTCACTGGTACCTCGTTGTTCCACCTTAACAAGTGATCTCTAAATTTGAGGGCTTTTTGGTTTAATGTGAAAATTTGTGTAGGAAGATGAGTTTATTATGAAGGTGATGGACTAAAATTGTATACTTAAATTTCCTATATAATGAAACATGTGGATCGAATCGGATGGGGTTGTTTCATTCTAGTCAAATGGTTTTGTGTTTGAACCCAGGGTATGCCTACTGCCTGTAGAGTAGTCCCACCCGGTTCAAGCAACTGTAGAGGATACTTGTAGTCTGCACCAAATTCCTTTTGTTGTTGTTGTTGTTGTTGTTGTTATTTGTGTAATCAAATATATAATTAAACTTGAGAAGGGCTCTCTGTTTTTTTCTATGTGATTCTTGTTTTTTGTTGTCACATTTTGTTACTAGTTTTTCACCATCAAAGTTTGGATTGGAAAAGAGAAGTGACTGAATCACACTTTATGCAGGAAGAGGAAGATCAATATGACAAACAGGCTATTGGCAAAGAGGATTCGGATGATCGTGTGTACATGAAGGATGTAAAGGACGATGGAGTTGAGATTAGTTCTAGCAGTGTTTTCCCCACCTCGTTTAGAGATTTTGTGCGAGATCCACGTGCAAATCATTTGGCTGCGAGGATTAGGCTGAAGCAGGATGATGAAGCAGCTAGAAAGATTGATGCTTTACATGTCTCTGAGAAATCCACACCAGACATAGGCGGTGGTGGAGATGCGACTAACCCCAAGTCAATTTTGAAGAGTAAGGATAATTCTGGGGAGTCCAGGCCTCAGAAACGGGTTCGGTTTGATCCTGAATGTGATGATAAAGATAATTATGATGATGATGGGCACGAAGAAACCAGGGATGTTCGCATGAAGACCTCTTCAATGGAAGAGGTTCCTGCTTCGGACCAGTTGTCAAAGTCACAAGAATTTAATTCAGCAGTTCCTGATTACATTCGAAATCCTTCAAGATACACTCGATATACCTTTGATGATTCTCCTAGTGAAATGGATGACAAATCAAATAAGGAAGCATACATGAGCTTCCTTTCGCAGTTGAATAAGGGAACTGCATCTCAAGCGGATGATGTTCTGGATGATCTTCCATCTGTAACCTTTATATCAAAGAAGAAATCCGGTGATGCCCGTATGCGTGACAGTGAGATGGTTTCAAAGAACAAGCTTGATGCTGGCGTGGAGGCCGTGAATAGAAAAAGCTTCCCTGTTGGCATTGCTGCTGGTGACTCTGAAAACAGTGACGTTTCTGCAATGGAGGAAGATGAACAAGAAGTTGGGGATGCTAAAAAGAGCATGCAGAAGTTCAACCGCAAGTACAGGAAGAAAACCCAAGAGGAGTTGGAGGAGCCGATTGTGTAATATGGTGTAGTTAGTTAAGAAACCTGTGTTATTTGCCATAATCAGACTTGTACCTTTGTGTCTCTCAGACTAATGGTCTCATTCATACATTTGTTGAACGACATCATGTGCCTTCAGTTTCTAGATGGATAACTGCTGTAGATGTTAACTTTAACTCAAGCGTTATAAGCAGAGGTAAAGATTAAGATGTGTTAAAGTATTTTGTTTGTTTAAAAGTATCAAATACTGAAGAGTTGCCCGTTGCAATTTTCACTAGGTTTAATTCGTTAGTTTCAATCTGTTTCGCTGAGTTTATAATGTGGCATGTTACAATTAGTTTTTTAGGGTGTATATACAATTGTATGCAAGAATTAAAAGCATGTGTGCAAAGTTGTATCACGACATTGGGGACCTCATATTTATTTCTTCTGTACCTCCCAAATTTTTTTAATACCAATTCTATCTGAGTAAAAAGTAGAAAGTAAATCCTAATTCGCATTCCCGTTTACGTGCGCCGAGAAAGAACGCGTGTAACTCCCTCTCTCAGTTGAACCTCACAGTTGGATCGCTTCTCCCACTCTTCGTTTTCTTCGTTTCCGTTCTGTCTTCACATCAGGTCAGCACTGCAACCATTGCATCCCTTTCCATTACTTTTCTTGTTGCTTGAAAGTTGTTGTAGGTGGTCAGTGTTTTTAGAGAGAACTGCAACTCCTTCTCTGGACCTTCTCTGTTTCTCAATATGTAACGTTTTGCACTGAAGGCGGGGTGAGTTGTACGAAGGTTGCGATGTTGAGGGACACCTTTGTGGGTTATTTTGTTTCTTCCAAAATAATCATTCCGGTCCGAAATAGTCATTTTGGAAGAAAAAGAAACTCATTATAGGATGGGCATTTTGATAGGTAACACTGAATCTTTTGATAGGTAATACTGAATCTGGGAATTAGTCATGTATTGTTCGTTTTGGAACAATCAAATAACACTTTCCAGATTATCTTTTCCGATAAAGCAATTTTCGGATCTGGAATGATATTTCAAAATTTTCTATCCGAAATACATTACTAAATGGTACCAAAATGGAGATTTTGGAATCATTCTGGATCTGATAATGATCTCTGGAGAGGATAAACCAAAGGTGTTATTTGATTTTTTTTAATCTTATTTGTTAATTATGGAGATGAATTGGGAGGGATATCAAGAAGGGTTTGTCAGAGGTCCATTGGATACATCTTTGTTGGTGGACTAGATTATGTATCTTCATTGCTTCATTTACTTATGATGGGACAATTTTGTCTAGTTGTTGTGACCTTGGAGTTTGCTGTTGTTATGCCAATATTGGTGGAGTTGTTAGGATTGGAACATTCAAATGCCACCTTAGAAATGAGGCATTGTTGAGGGGCACATGTTAGACTCAATTGGTTAAGAGAGGTATACCAAGGCTTGTGCTCGGGAACGTTGGGAGCTTGGAGCACGAGCCTTCTTATTGTATCTTTTGGGATGCACAATCTTTGTTGACAAGAGTGCCACTTCGATGGTTATGCAACACTTTTTATTACTCTCTATAAAAATTGCATATATATTTTATTTCTAATTTGTAAATATGTTAAAATTATTGATAGGGTTGGATATATGAGCACTTCCTAAGATGGGAAGGAAGGGGTTACAGAGCATTGTAGTAAGTATCGTACGATTCGCGATACGAATCGTACGAAACGATACGATACGAGTGTTTGGCGATACGAATTGCATGTTGTATCGTTTATGTTCATGAATCGTGTTTGATACGATACGATACAGGCCTGAATCGTACGAATCGCGATTTGAAACGCGATACGGGTTAAAATTGGTTTCTGAATTGGGTCGGGTCGACCCACCCATTTGAAACTCTAATTTTTTTTTCCCTTCTGTATTTTGGCGCGCTGATTCAGGTCATCTCATTCACGTTGCCTACTCCCCTCGTCTTTCTTCTCTTCTCTCCTTTCTCGTTCCTTCCTTTGTTTTTATCTGTGTCTGAGCGAGACGCGAGCCGCAGTGGTCACATGGTGGTCGTGTCGTGGTCGCACAGTTGTCGCACGGTGGTGGCGCAGTGGTCGCACAGTGGTGACACGGTGGTGTTCGCACAATGTTCTAGAGTTCTCGCATAGTGGTCTCGTGGTGTTGGTGCAGTGATCTTGCGGTGGTCATGCGGTGCTGAGGTGGTGCCTGTGTCATGGTGCGGTCTCCTCTGTTTTGTGTATGTTCTGTGCAGGGAGGTTTCTCAAGTTTTAGGTTCAGCTTTTGTGCTACAGACATGAGTAAATCAAACACAATGAGAAGTTAATATTAAATGGAATTATTGTGATAGTGTTCCATCAAACAGATTACAAGTGAAGTGTATGTTTTGTTCTCATAGTTGTTGGGGTGGCATAGCAAGGATGAAATAACATCTTGCTTGGACAAAGAAAGATGTCATTCCTTGGTCGGACATCTTGATGAAACAACTTATTTTTTGGATTGCTATAATATAGATTTTTTGTAGAAGCATATAGCCATAGTTAAAAGGAAACTTATGCAACAACCACATTGTTTTTTGAAGGCTATGTTGCTGAAATTGTGAAATAATGTGGTATATACACATGTATACAATCACTCTATTTCACTATGAGGTTATTTTGTTCTTAATTGTCTCCTTGCATATTTATATATCTTATATATTTAAGTATATGTTACATTTTTATAATGTTTTAAAATGTTTATGAATCGTACGATTCACGATACGATACGATTCACGATTCAACTACCATGTTATAGAGTCATATGACGACATGCTGCCTCGGGTTGCACAGTATGTCACAAGTGCAGAATTGGAGAGGTTAGGCGACAACATGATTGCCTGACATTTGAAGGGATCTTATGGAACCCGTATGAGATGCATTGTAGCACTCATCCATTTGAGTCAACATTGTTGTTCTCTAGATTCATTAGGATGGGTGGGATTGTGCATCGTCATTTGTTAGAGAGAGTGCTTTGATAATATGGATACCAACATACCATTTCGAGATTTCCTAGTGCGATTGGGGGTTTGATTTAAGTGTCATAAATGCACGTTGGTTGAGGGATACATGGAATAGTTAGGAGGGTCTCACATCCTTGTATATTCAAGTTTTAGGTTTTTTTTTTCTGTAATAGACAAATCACTTTCCATAATTACGAGATTAGATGAATTTTTAAAAAATTACGAATTTAGACAAAACGTGTTTGGGAGACGTTTTCTTCTCATGAAGAAATCGTGAGGGTAGTGTGCATTTTTGGGTCAAAAGGAAGAAATCGTGTGGTGGGACGTTTTCATCTGAAATCGTTTAGGGGGCACGTTTTGTATGTTTAATCGATTACTTTATGATGTAATCGATTACTGAATGAGTTGCAGGGTTTCTGGGTTAATGTAATCGATTACATAAGTATTGTAATCGATTACAGAATGAGTTTCAGTGTTTCTGAGATAACGTAATCAATTACATAGGTATTGTAATCGATTAAAGTCGTAATTTTAAAAAATAAAATAAAATTGATTTAAATTTTGGTTATGTAATTGAAAGCGTAAGTTATTCATCTTCGATGCATACTTTGACCTTGTTGAACCTCTACCGTATAGCATCCCAAAAGTGTAATCTGCAGAAATTCTTGAATAAAATCCCATTCACATGACTAACCACACTAATATATACATACTATTCAATCTTCTGAACATTGTAGTGCTCATGTCTCTATCTACAAATTTGTGAAATTTTCTCACAGGCCAAACCAACTCAGAACCATTCTGAAAGCGTAGGATTATGTAAACTTGTCCTCAATTGATCTTGTGGAATTATACAAATCTTGAATGTAGCGGTACCTATTGTTTCTTCTCCTTAAGATTTCATCTTCTTCTATTGCTGCCAACACATCTTCTACCGGATCAACTACTTTAATGGGCGGAAGGGGTGGAGGGGGAGATGGTGCAAAAATATAGATGTTATATTTAAGAAAACAAAAAATAGAGTAACTTTTTACTGCTCCTAACTATAAACTTCAAAAATTGTAGGTGAAAAATTTGGCGACTTCAACCCTACAAAAGTAGTAAATACAGAGAATGCAGAGATAGATGACATAAATGTAATCCAAAATGGAGATCGTCTCTTTCTTCTGTGCTGCGATAATGAAAATTTAAATCAATTTTTTTTAGATTACCACCGTAATCGATTACAATACGTAATCGATTACATTAACTTAGAAACACTAGAACTTATTCTGTAATCAATTACAATACTTATGTAATCGATTACATTAACCCAGAAATCCTACAACTAATTTAGTAATCGATTACATCGTAAAGTAATAGATTACAGCATACAAAACGTGCTCCTCCTAAACAATTTCAGCTGAAAACGTCCCATCCTCACACGATTTCTTCCCTTTGACCCAAAAACGCACACCCCCCTCACGATTTCTTCATGAGAAAACATCCCCAAACACGTTTTGCCTAAATTCATAATTTTTTAAAATTCGCCTAATCTCATAATTATGGAAAGTGATTTGCCTATTACATAAAAAAAAAAAAACCTATATTATGTTATGCCTCATTGTCAGCCTCGTAGGCCACATGACATAAAGAGTGGTAGAAGACTAAGTATGTCTCATACTTACCTTGAAAATGAGTTAGTTTGTTATTTTCAGATAACTTTATTTTTTATATGTTGACTTATTTTGGGATGTTTTTATCAATACAGGGCATATTCAGGTGCATCGCCAACATTTTGCAACTTATAATAGATTGTCATGATGTGATCGAAGGCATTATCGCATATGAGATGACTCAATCAACATTACAGTTAGTCTGTAATGTGCCCGATGAAGGATTAATTTATTCTTCAGATGGGCGTAATGTTGTAGAAGACAATCGTATACATAGTTGTTTAGCTGTTGTTTCCTTATGTGTACTTTTCGTTATTGTGGATGTTATTTTAAATATGTTTGGAAGAACGTTGTGTTTATTTGCATTGTATAATAGTTATGATTTTAATCAAAATGAGTCCATCATCAATGGGAGTTCATTAAACGTATTACATATGTTTGGGCTTCCCAATTTGGCCCACATCCACAATGTATTTTTTTAATCACCTCTGTTTTTTAATTTTTTTAATGAAAATATACTCAAATAAATAAAAAATATTTATCAAATCACTATATTAATTTTTATATATATTATACAATTTTTATTGGAATTTATGGATTAAAAATTTTATCAAAAAAAATAACATATGAAAAAAAAGTATGTTGCGGATGTCGGCATCCGCAGCATAAACTAACATTCGTTGAAATTATATTATGGATGTTGACATCCATAATGCATTTTTTAATTACCCCTATTTTTTATTTTTTTTAATGAAAACATACTCAAATAAATGAAAAATAATTATCAAACCACCATATTAATCTTATACATATTATACAATTTTTATTAGAATATTTGGATCACAAATTTTATCAAAAAAATTACATATGAAAAGAAAAAAAAAAGGTATGTTGCGGATGTCGACATGCGCAACATAAACTTACATATGTTGAAATTGTATTGCGGATGTTGACATCTGCAATGCATTTTTTAATGACCCCCATTTTTTAATTTTTTTAATGAAAATATACTCAAATAAATGAAAAAAAATTATCAAACCACCATATTAAATCTTTATACATATTATACAATTTTTACTGAAATTTATGGATCATAAATTTTATTAAAAAAATTATACATGAAAAAAAAGTAGTGCGGATGTCGACATCCATAACATAAACTGATCTATTGAAATTGTATTGCTTATCCGCAATGCATTTTTAATTACTCCCGTTTATTATTTTTTATTTTTAATGAAAACACTCAAATAAATGAAAAAAAAAAATATCAAACTACTATATTAATTTTTATACATATTATACATTCAGTTCAGCTTGACAGCGTGTTATTTACAACATATGATGTTCTAAATGTATCAATCTAGTGTTGGGAATTCAAATGTGTTGTACTGAATGGTGAAAAGAACAACGTCGTAGTGAATATTTTGTGGATCCAGAACCCAATCACAAATATAGTCTTGCCTAAACTATTGCAGCTCTGCCTGAAATCATAAATTAACATTTTATATTACGTAAAATTTGTTTTCATTACCACACCACCCATCAATGGGTTGACTTCAACAATGACTTTGCTTACCTCTTCACTAATGTAGACCACAGTAGAACAAAAAACACTAATCCTGTTTCACCAATGCGCTTTTGAACAACACTGTTTAAAAAAAAAAATCCAAACTTTATCATATATTAGCCAAAAACAGAAACAAAAATGCCTCATTTCCACAAACATCAATGAATACAAAAAAATTGTTGTAGTGGGTAAACCCAAAACTTTTTCTGCTCCACCAAAAGGGAAATGAAGAACCTAGTCTGAAAATATCTTCAAAAACGGAGGAACAACAAATTTGGAGAATGAAGGAAGAAGAAAACTACATGCATGAAGGAAGAAGAAAATTAGAGGGGTGACGAACAATAGACTTCGGAGATAGAGGAAGAAAAAACTTCAGAGAAGGAGGAAAACCAAACTTGGGGATGGAGAAACCAGAAACTGCTCTCCACTTCTCTCACCACTTCCACTCCACTCTCTCTTCTTGCTTCTCTCACTTATGTCACTCCATCAACCTCCCTTTCTCTCTCGCACTCAAGCATCCAACTTGGAATTGTGAAAAAAATAAATAAAAAAATAACTGCCATGTTAGGTAGTGAGAGAAGTCATTAAAAATCAATTGTTAATATATCATTTTTCTTTTATATTTTATGATATAATTAAATAAGATAATTATTTTAAAATATCAAATAAAATATCTAAAGATATATTTTTTCCAAATTATCTTTTATCATAAATATTTATGAATTGTCAAAGCCTTTTTTCTGGAAAAAGATAGAGAAACCCGCAAGTCCAATTTTTGTTGCTTGTTCCCTCTTCTTGACTTAGCCAAACTTCTTCACTTTTTCAAGTTTTTATTGCCTTCTTCATGCAATGTTTGACTTCAATTTCTGTGATTTTGATAATTTTATATTCTTGAATTCATCTTTAAGGTGCCATGAACCTTTAATCAATTTATTTTCGCACCTCCATGAGGTCAACTTAGTTGTAGCTACACTAACACACTTGAAAATATCCAAATAACATTTATGCAACTATAAAATTATTTTTAACATGTTTTTGTATCTTATGTTCAATAAATTCAATTATAAGAAATTTCAAATAAAACAGTTTAAGAACAAAAGTCAATTAAAAATTCAAACATTAAACGAGAGCATAAAATTAAACTCATCAACAATCATTAGTACCTATTTCCTTTCTTATCTCAAAAGATGTAAACTACATATGTAAACTGCCTAATTAAATGCCTAATACCCATTCACCTTAAAAACGCATTCGTAGGAGAGTTTGAGGATCTTAAAGTTATATTGATCTTTAAGATCACATAGTATAATAGCGTAAAATTTCACATAATTATTTTGAATTATTCAATTCAAAAGACTTCTGAATTACATAATCTAAAAAAAAAAAAAAAAAAAAAAA
>Ga0209589_1001408_pt1 | contig 39578 bp, 27 predicted proteins | sample CowpeawhiteBW_FD_187525 | JGI IMG/M metagenome (GOLD analysis project Ga0209589, IMG submission 187525) | Root nodule microbial communities of legume samples collected from California USA - Cow pea white BW (SPAdes) (version 2) | ecosystem: Host-associated > Plants > Roots > Nodule | place: USA...
CCTTACGTTTACATATGCATTTAAAACGATGGAATCTCATTTATGAAATTCGAAGAAAAAGTTGCGAACAAAAAAATTTCATTTATGCCTCGTTCTTTAACTTTTACTTAAAGTTTATCAAGAGCAGGTCAACATTAAAATTTAGGATAAATAGTCAATTTTGTCATTGTGACGTGCTTTCAGTTCTTTCTTTGCATGTACACAAAATACGTTAGTTTGGGAATGACAAATACGTTTCAATTTGGTCGTAGTCTTAGATCCTCTACATGACGGTAATGGCGTATATGTGGGTTACTTACAGTAATTTAATTAACATGACCAAGTAAAAGTTGATTGTGTTATTTAAATTTTTTTAAGACTCGTGATATAACGTTATTTTGTTTTTAATTTACTTTTCTATTTCAATTGAATGTTATTGGTTTCTAATTAAGTGACACTATACATAGATTCCTAGCAAAAACATTATTATCTCTCCTTTTGCTTACATTTCTTATTCTTCATATTTTCCGTCTCTATCTTGTCGTACAAGTAGTGATTGTAATTCATCTTTATTTTCGTTTTCATTATTTGCTTGAGCTTTTCATTGTATAAAATTAAATTAGGTAGAGTGAAATGCAAGTAATACAATAAGATTTTAAATTTTATGAGTTGTAAAAGTGGTTTTTAAATGTTTTATACATGTTATATTTGAGTAAAAGATTTCACTTGAAACTTTATTGAATCTTGTTAGCAATGTCTTACCTTTAATCAAGCATATGCAACATGCAACTATAAGATTTTGTATAGCCTTTCAAATGTTAGCTTTATTTGAACAAAATGTCATTTCCTTAGCTTTCACATTTTTCTTATCAAATTAATCAAAACAATACAGCGAAGAAGATTTATCTAGTCGATAAGCCGTCATGTTGCCATACTTTTACTTATTTAGGTTCTTTTAACATGAGTATAAGTTTAATTTAAAGTATACTTTTATTCTAACATGACATTTAAAAACACATTTCACGACATATATTTAATTTTGGTTAAAATACTCTCGTGGTCCATGTTTTTGTTGAAAAATCTCAAATAAGTCATAAGATTTTTTTTAGTCTCAATTAGATCCATATTTTTTAAAATGTGTAACAATTAGGCCCATTCCGTTAGTATAGAGTTAACGGTGTTAAAGATGTGTCACGTGTCAGCTCCACATTTTTTTGAATTTTTTATAAATTTTTTTAATTTTTTAATTTTTTTTTGAAAATTATTCATGTCACGTGTCACGTCAGTATTGTGCCACGTGTCAAGTCAGTAAGGTGACACGTGTCAATGTCTGAATCTCAATTTGATCCATATATTTGTTATTTTTATTACATTTCAGTCCATTTTTTAATTTTTTAAATATATTTATTTTAATTTTTTACAAAATTGTTCTAAAATTTTATATTTAAATTTATAAAATTGTTAATTTTAAACCAACTCTAAATATAAATTATTTAAAACAATTTTGTAACAAGTTAAAATAAATATTTTAAAATTTTAAAACAAAATATAAAATAAACCTAATATTGTTAAAATGTTTAATTAAAATATCATTATAAAATTTATATAAAAGTTAAATTTGATCTCAATTGAGAGAGGATGAAATTGAAAATTAATAAAAAAATGGACTGAAATATAATTAAAATAACAAATATATGGACCAAATTGATATTCAAACAATGACTTGACACGTGTCACCTTACTGACTTGACATGTGGCACAATATTGATGTGACACGTGGCATGAATAATTTTCAAAAAAAAAATTAAAAATTAAAAAGAAAATTAAAAAAATTAAAAAATTAAAAAAATGAGAATCTGACACGTGGCATATCCTTAACACCGTTAACACCATACTAACGGAATGGGCCTCATACTAACGGAATGGGCCTAATTGTTACACATTTTCAAAAATATGGACCTAATTGAGACTAAAAAATATCTTAGGACCTATTTGAAATTTTTCAACAAAAACATGGATAAGGGAGTATTTTAACCTTTGATTCTTTAATTTTATGTGCTTGTAATTTTTAAATGACAAATTTTGTACGAATTTTTTGAATGCGGCGGCTAAAAGCATTCAGTTTTAATTTGCCATTTGAAAGCATAATTAATAGTTCACATTTTATTTTTATTCTTAGTTTTTCTAACATATTCACAATTTTAAAAATATTTAAATACATTGAATTTGAGTTATCATTATTTTAAATTGTTTTATTTAAAAAAAAATGTTCGGATGAGATTGCTGAAATTTTGTGAATTTAATTTTTTTCATTTAAATAAACTTTGTCAATTACCATCAAATGCAAAAAAAAAGTTTAAATATAAAATAATTGCAAATAATTCAAAAATTCTGCATCACTAATTTTTAGTTAATATTGGTTTATATTATTTTTTCAATTAAAATTGGTCAAGTTATTTTTAATTTATATTTGCAAAAAAAAAAAATCTTGAACTTTGATCTTTTAAGTTGATGTTCAAATAAGATTATGTTAGGCATCATTATGAATTTTTATATCTGGATTATATTGACACTTCAAAACACATCAATCATTTGCCGAAAAATTATTAAAAAAGAAAAAATATAAAGAATACAAAGAATTAAGCATGGGAGACCATACTAAATCCATGATAAAAGTTACACTTTACGAAACATAGGTAAACTATACCTATTATAAAAAAAAAAATCAAAACAAATACAGGTAAAAAATTAAACTACTTATATTGTTCTCTATGAATCAAAGCTAAATTAGATAACTTATCAGTACAATTTTTTTCTCATGAAAAGTTTGAGAAACTTTGAACTATAAATGCTTACAAAAATGTAAGCATCGATGACATCTCCCTTTAAGACTTCAAGGAACCATTCATTGGTTCAAAAAATCATGACAAGCTAAAGAAGAATCACTCTCCAACCAAAGCCTTTGAAAGTCATCAAAGCATAAATGTCTCCCATAAACACAACATAAATAGAAGTTTGCATTCCTAAAAAAGCTAAAAAAATACCCACATACTCACCCTGACTTCTTCTAAAAATACAAACACACGAAGTTAAACCAAGACAACTCCTAGTTGTACCATCAATATTCACCTTGAAACCAATTAGTAGATGAAACTTTCCATATTATGTCTATAAATAAAACCATCCTCCCCTCTCTAGTTTGAATATTGAAAAATTTTATCACTAAAAGATCATAGACAATATTATTCATATGCTTCTTAGATTTTTTTTTCATGGTCATATGCACTAACTTCTCAATTTAAAAAATAAGAGAAGAAAATATAATTGGATCCAAAAATCTACTATAATTTTTCATCCTCCGAATCATCCAAACAAGTGGAGTAATGAGAGTCACTTTAATCACTTTAAGTAAATGACTACAAGAAGACTTCATAAATTGAACAACTAAGGTCAAAGAAGAAAACTATAAAATCTTAAAAACCTTAACCTCCAAATCAAAAGGTAAACGTCCATGTAACAATTTCCAAAAGAAGCAAAATTTTAGTTGGTAATGGATCATCCAATCAAATCAAGTTTCCCCAATCTACACTTTCCATCCTAAAAGAATAAATTCTTTTTGCAACTTTTTGAAATAGTACATGTTATCATCCAAAACCCAATTAGACACATGCTCATCCTCATTAACCATTCAAGTAGAAAAATCACATAAATTGACAACAAAAGAAGGCTTAATTATGTATTAAAATTTCTCATAAATATGAAAACTTTCAATTGAATCCATGCTATATTTGTGTGGTATATTGAATACTCACTAAATTTATTTTTTTTTAATTGAGTCCTGTATTTTTTTTTTTTGTGTTAATTGGGTGATGTGGCTATTAAGTGACTAAAGTGGTTATTATCTTGCTAGGTCACTTTGCTCACCACATGTCATTTTATTATTTTAAAATTTTATAGTTTATAATTTTATAATTTATGATTTTATAATTTTTAAATTTAATAATTTATAGTTGTACAATTTATAATTTTTTTAATTTTGAATTATGATATATTTTCAATTTTGAATTAAAATCGTAAAATTATAATTTTATAATTATATAATTTCGAATTAAAATATTAAAATCATAAAATTATAAAATAAAAAATTATACAATAATAAATTTATAAAATTTAAAAATTTAGAAATTATAAATCATAAATAATAAAATAATAAAAATTATAAAATCATACATTATAAAATTTAAAATAATAAAATGGCATGTGGTGACACGTGACCAAGTTGACTTGAGAAGATAATATCACGTCAGCCATTTAACTGCCATATATAAGGATGGCAAAAATACTCGTGACCGTAGGTATCCACAGATAAAATCTGCAAATAGTTGATACCTGCGGGTAGCGATAACGAGTATTTTAATACTCATTTATAAACAAGTTAGGTGTGGGTATCATACTATCCGTACTCGTTACTTGCAAAAAATTAAAATTAAAATTATATTTTATTAGATGAAATTAAATTTAAGTTTAAATTAAATTAAATTTATATTTGATTTTACATTTTTTTTTGTAATTTTATTTTAAAAATTTATAAAATATATATTTTTTAAAATATTTGCGGTTATCCATGGGTACCCACGAATTTTAAAATATTTGCGAACATTTTTTAAATGGATACCCGGGTCAGGTAGTGGATTTGGTAGCAAATGAATTTTTTTTGTTGTGGATCAGGTTGCGGGTAGGCAGTATCGTACCTAGTCCGACCTGTTGCCATCCCTAGCCCTGGTTAATAGTAAAAATGAATAGATTTAATTAAAAAAATTTAAATTTATTGAGTACTCAATAAATCATAAGTATTTATCATAGACTCTATTGAAAAATTTTAAATTTATGAAGGACTTAAAACATAATTAAGCCTATAATTTATATATTATTTTATATTTAATTATTATATTTGGATGTTTTTAATTTAATTTTTATAAAAAATTATCAAGTGTTTAAAATATGTATTTTTGATTTTGGTCCAAGTAACTTGTTTGATTTTTCTCTAAAAGATGAAATGATTATTATATTTGTATTTTTGTGTCTAATTTGTCAAATTTACTTGCGTTTTTCTACTTGATTAACTTTTGTCTTTCCATTATATTTTTGTCTAACTACCCAATTAATTTGTTTCTTTAGAATGAACGAACGAGTTGATTAAGAAATTAAAATAATCAAAACTTGAAGATTGAAGAACAAAAGAGTGAAACAATATGTTATGGATGATAAAACAAAAACAAAAGTCATATAATTCATTGACAGCGATAAATCTCAATAGACAAAATATTTACATGAAAATGATAAAATATTTCAAATATTCATTACATTAATTTTTCAATCAAAACTTAATTAAAAATAACTAAATTTACGTATATTTGAAACTTATACTAAATTTCTTAAAATTAGAAATAATATAATTTAGAAGTGTAGGTCTCCCATGGAAAAGACCACAGGTAACCATACCCATAATTCATTACATGTGGGCTTGATAAATTGCAAAAACTTAACCGAAATATTCTAAGGCTGAATTAAATTAAAAAACTAATCTGATAAAATTAATCCTCAAAATACTTTAAATGAATTTAACTTAAATATAATATGATTTGAGTCAATTAAATTAAATCAAACAACTTTAAATAATATTCAAATTATTTAAGCTATATATATATATATATATATATATATATATATATATATATGAATTATTATCAATACATAAATTATTTTAGAATATATATTTTAATTTCGGAGATTGTAATTCAATTTAGTTAAAATAATTCTTTTTAGAAACCATTCAATTTAGTTAAAATATAACAATTTAATTCAACTTTTATAATATTTTAAATTTTTAAAACAATTGAATTCATAATTAAGTTAGTACATTTTAACCTAACCCAAAGTGACAACATAGATTCCAATGACAACTAAGATGTTAAGTGTATGGATGACCACAACAAAGGTCACATTGCTCCTCTTTGAAGTTGTGTGAAAAATACTTGAAGGTTGACGTGGTTAGAGCACCCTAATCCAATATATTAACACTCATAATATATTGATTAAAGAGTTTAAAAAATTTGAAAAAATAATAAGAGATCGATGAATGACTTGTAAATATGTAAATTTAAAGATTGAAGTTGCAAATTGAATTTAAGAACATATCTTTAACAACAAATTACTAGCGTAACCCTATAATATAAGAATACATTTTTTTAATAGTGGATATAACATTACAATATAACTGTTATGTATACAATAATTATGACTTTTCAACGTTGGTTGGAATAGTAATAAACTTATTACATATTTTTGACCTAGAATGAGTTGTAAAATTATTTCATAAGTGCAAAGGTTTTTTTTCTCTATTAATATTATCAATAATTTAGCGTTATTTAATATTATTTAAAAGTCATCAAAATTTCAAATTATTATCAAGGGACCATAGTGTAATAAAAAGGGAATAAAGGACTATTGGTAATATTTTCTTAAAAAAATTGCAAAGACTGGAAACGAAGCGTTTAGATTTAGAAGAACAGAAGATTCAGCTTCGTCGATCTTGCTTCTTCTATCATCATTCTACATCGCGTTAGGGTTTGCAGATTTTCAATTTCCCTTCGATTCGCTACCATCCACCCTCAGCATCTCGCAATTCCTCCGTTGTTCCGTTTCCGAAACTCATCAAATCGAGTGATATCGGCTCACAAGGTAAAATATTTCGTTCCTTGAGCTTCAATTTGATTATGTCCTCGTGTTACATACTCGATTCCTGCTTGTCAGTTTTACGAAATTCGAATAAAATGAATTTTACGCATCATTTAAATGTCTGCTGATGATATCTTTGTGGAAAACTAATCGGAGTGTGAATTATTATTTTTTTGTGTGCTTTTAACCTACATTGTGCGTTATGATATGTATCTTTATTCAATAATTGTGATCCCTTTTCCTCATAACTTATGATCCTGCGTTGCAGTTGAGGCATGATTTTGATACTCTATAATTTTAATTTTCAATGAAATTGAATGATATGGTAAATTTGAATTAGAAATCGAACTTTGCTAGACACATAATGAATATGGGCTTGGACCCATCCCTATGTAATGCTTTTGTATGTATATATGTTCCTCAGTTGTGCTAATTGAAATACGAGAGGATTGTATGACATAAATGTATACCATTTCTCTCTTCAGACTTCAACATAAGAAAGACGAGCATGTAAACAAAGGAAAAAAATGGAGGCTGAGGCGCAAATCTCTCACGATTCAAATACTCAATTTCAGCCAGAGCCTGTTGTCTCAGTTCAAAATGGGGATCCTGGTGTTTCCTCATCTGTGGCAAATGTTGTTATTCCTCAGCAGCCAGGTCTGTTCTGTGCATCCATCATTCTTATTTTTAATTTACTGAGCAGTTGAGTTTGACTCATGTAGTTGTTGAAATGGGAAGCTAAAGGACTAATTGTTTGGTGTCATATATAGCTACAAAAAAACCAACCAGGCAGTGGGCTGCGTGGACTCGACAAGAGGAGGAGAGTTTCTTCACTGCATTGCGACAAGTTGGGAAGGTACATCATCTTTGGCGTTATTATTTAAACTTTACTTTGTTTGTTTCATATGGTATCATAATGATTGCTGATTGAAATATTATTGTGTAGAATTTTGAGAAAATCACTTCCCGTGTACAAAGTAAAAACAAGGATCAGGTATCCGTTACAACTACATGTGGCTTCTTATCCCTTTGCATTTTCCCATTCATTATGTTTAAATTGTGAACAATATCATGAATTGTTACTTCTCTATGTGTGGGGGTTGACTTGCAGGTCAGGCATTATTACTACCGGCTTGTGAGGCGGATGAACAAACTTCTTGGTCCAGGACTATGTTTGGATGCCAAAAACTCTAAAGATACTAATGCTGCAATGCTTCGCTGGTAACAATTTACTTGGAGTGGTTGTTCGTTAAATGGCTTTATGTACATGTGTGTGAAAGTGTGTGTAAGACTAGAATATTTGTCCACCAAGAAGTTATTTCTATTAAATATGTAAAGGGCTGATGATGGAGAATGGGTGAAGGACTGGAGTTTAGTTGATTTTATTGTATAGATATAGGAAAATAATGGAAAGAACAGGTTGATAATGGGAGGGGAACATGCCCAGGTACTGAAATGTGTCAAGCCTAGACCATAAGGGTAAACACTTTTGGTAGTAGGAAAATATTAAGGGGTGAAATTCTTCACTAACGTGCTTAAAGTTACATAACTTCCCTGCTTAAAGACCTTTTTTAATTTGAGACTAGACTGGACTGTTTAATAACTTGGTGAATGATAGTTGTAGTTATTTACCCTCCTCATAGTGTCTCCTGTAATTATAAAAAATGTAAATGATGAGAGATTATTACATTTCCACGTACCTTTTGTTTTCTTGTGTTCAACTCTTCTCAAGTGACTGAAAGGTATATTAGGAATGTAACGACTCAGAGACATCCTATGCTTTGGAAATATGGAATGTTAAAAAAGTAAATACCTTCAAAGATAACTAGTTGGATTTCTGATTTGAGTTTTATTTTTATATACTAAGTGAAAGAGTTTTACAGCTTACCCCATCCTCCTATGATGTATTGTCACATCACTTAATACTTGTTAACAGCATGAGATGTCAAACATGTTAAATGTTATGGCAGTCTATAAAAATTTGGAATTAACCATAGAAATAAATGAGACTAAGCTCCATGCAAGAGGTATCCCTCATCTTAATGATAAAATTATAGAGACATGATGAAAAAAAAAATAACAAGGGGAATTAAAGGGCTTTCCACTTTCTCTTTCCTGTTGTTTTCATCCCTTTTTCCTCTTGATTCTCGTGCCAATATGTGGTCAGCTGGCTACATTTTGAATCCTCTTGTCAACTTACAGTTCCTTCACTGATTCTCTTAGAACGAGTCAATTGCTCTATTGACAGTGCATGCTATAGTTTTATCATATTATTGTGATATCCTGAATAAGAGTAGCGGATATATTACTATTTTTAAGAGAGTCTTCAGCATTGAATTTTCTCGCTTTTACCTGTGACACAGGTGGTCTTTATTGGAAAAGTATAGCTGCAAAGCCTCAAAGCTTCACCTGAAGCCCCGGAGATTTAAAATATTTTTAGAAGCCTTGGTTAGTGAAAGCTTTTTATATTTTTCATGGAAGTTCTGATTTTTTAATATCTTCTGTATCATGTATGTTTCTGGAGCTGATATATATTTTTTGTCTCAAAGGAGCATCAACTATTGAAGGACCGAAAGAAGAATGTAAGGAAGCGACCCCTGCAGGGGGGGAATTGTCTTCCTCCTGTGCCTACCACAGTCTCAAATCAGGGTAGAGCATCAGGAAATGAGGCCCGTGCAGTTAAACTGGTTCTTGTTGATAGTCAAAATATTCTAAAATTGGGACCTTCAAAATCATCAATGAAGCGCAATATAAACATGGGTGTTAGCCGTAGTACCACCAAGGGAGATTCAAATACCATGAAATCGACAAGGCAACGAAAGAAATCTGGTGATTATTTTTCGGTTCCCTTCAAGATATCTTTTACCTGTTTTCTGCTTTGAATCAATTTTCCTTCATGACTATTGGATAGTTTATATTTAAAGTCATCAATCATAATTTTACTTCCTTTACAATAAAAAAAGTTCGCTGTCTCTCTTTCAGGTATGATTTCAACTGCTGCATATAGGAAATGGGAGAAGGCTGCAATTGCTGGCGTTTCTTTAGTTGCAGATGCTGCAGAGCATTTGGAGCGAGCTGCAACTGTTAGAGAGATTGAACAAGACCAGGAGAATCCAGGTAGCTATCACACTTTTTCTTATCCTATCCTTGCTTCATCAAGGGCTTTCTCAGATCTTCTGTAACTTCACTCTTATTTTTATTCCAGGAGAAAAATGTTCTGATCCAACTGATTATGTCCTGCCATCTTTACCCTCATGTCCGCAAAATCAATTTGTTGATAACAATGTGAATAGTATGAAACTTAAGCTCCAGTTATTCCCAATCGATGAACCCACTCGAAGAGCATTGGAAGTGGTGAGTATAGAGAAAACCTATAAGCATCTTACTGTAGCAATGTGAAATAGCTTCTGGAAACTATTGTATATATATATTTTTTTTGTTCCTTTTAGGATAAGCATAATCCACACCTGGAGCTTACACTTAGTACTCGAAAGAAGATATCCTCAATTTTGGAACATCTAAACCGTAAATGGGGTCATTCTAGCATAGCGGTTGGAGAATTAATGCTTTTTCCTTATGGTGTTCAAAGGGAAAACTTGTTTAATTATCAGAGATGGACCCAGGAATCTACTCTGAGTGCAGCTGATATTTATGCAATGGTTGGAAGTCCACCCATATTTCGTTTAAGGTAACTCTTTTATCTTGCCCTCTTGGTTTATTGTCATATTTGAAGTTCATAAGTAGAGACATGTAAGACAGATGATTTAATTGTAATGTTAGCAATATGATTGGTAGATAAAAGAAAATGTGAAAATCCATTTATTATATAAACGAGAAAAATGTTTTGAGGAATCTTGACATACAATAAATGCTATAACTGGAAAGCCAACTGAGTTACTTTACCTTCTTTATCAAGACAGCTTTAAGTATTTATTGAGTGTTTTAAGTCGTTATGGGGTTTTGAGAACATTCATGAGAAAAGAAAACAGCATGAAAGGTTAGTGGATCTATTTTATTAAAATGCATGGGATTAATTAAAAATAAGATATATAGAATATAATTTAAATAGATTCCAATTCCTTGCTTTTGATTCGTTGGTTGCAATATATAGATAAAGTTGTAATAATATTTTTCACGTGCAAAACTTGACATACTTATAAAAGTGTAAATGTGACTAATGTTTAGAAAAAAAGGTCCTTTACTCTTCACTTTGAGAAACCGATAGCCTATACTTTAGTCAGCTTATGCAAACAAAACACAGACTCTCTGACAGGTATTTCAACAGCTGATATCCAAAATATAGGATACTGGGTCATATGCAGACATACACGTACATAAATTAGAGAAAAAAATATGACCAACATGGCAAATATTTTAAATTGGTTATCAGTATTAATTTTTTACCTTCCCTTGATAATGCACCTGACAAGATGACTAAGGTATTTTTTTAGTATAGTTGATTCTCCTTCATCCTATGATAATGTACCTAAAAGGAAAAGGGACATTGAATTTTTTTATGTTTTGTATTATATTTAGTTTGAGTTTTCTAAATGTTTAGAATATCTAGCGAGAAATGCTGGGCATAAATTGTTTTTGTGTAATCATGTTGAAACCGTACCTGACATTGCTTACAACCTTAAGCCGGGGTGTGTGTGTATGTTTTGATGAATATTTACATTGTAATGATCATATTCACTTATCTTTGTGAAGGTATGGTTGGTTCTCCAATTCTGAACTTGGGTTATTAAATATGCAAGTGCCTGTAGCATCCGGCTCCGTCCTCACGCAATCCAAAAGTAGTGTGTATAATTCTAAGGATCAGATTGTGAATTCAGTTTCATTTCCTACGCCATCAGCTAACACTCATTCCATGGAGCTCTCTGAAGGTTGCAGAATATCCATGAACAGAAACCATACTCTCATGACCTCTTCATCTGGTGTGCCCAACACCAGAGGCAACAATGCTTACCTCAATACAAGCTCTGAGGAATCTCGTCGTCCTACAGCCAACACATCGTGGCATGAAAAAGATGTCAGGGATGGAGCTGTAACTACGCAGTTAGAAGACTTGGTAATTGCAATCCTCTCGATCTGTTTCTTCTATTAGCCGGGTAGTTCTACTTTAGACTTTCAACTTGTGCCGAAGGATCTTAATTGGCTGCTTTATTGTACTTTTTTTGGGTCTCATGATATAAATTTTCTCATTTATTGTGAGCTTGGGCTTATCTTCCCTCCTGTTTTAGATTGTTATGTTTCAATTATGCACTTCGAGGTTGAGCGGTATACATTAACGAGGCTATTTTGTATCTGATCATTTGAATTGCATAATTTGTTCAATCAACTTCCATAACTTTTAAGTTCTTCATATTCAGGATGAGTTAAGATTAAGCGGTGGAACAGGACTGTCAGCTGGAGAATGGGCTGACAGTCTTACCAACATTAGCGTGGGGGATCTACTTTCAGGAGTGTCCCAGGATCTCGAAGATGACTGCATCAATCGTCCTATTGCTGAGAATTGTCATGATGTTCAGCAAATTCCTTTTAGTAGCGATTCTTTTGATGCTGCTATTGCTGCTCACATATCTAGACACCAAGACAAGATGGGACAATCGTCGCTGGCAGCCCATATGTCTTCCATCTGGGATGCTGAAGAAACTTGTGATGCCTTTTTATTTCGAAAAGATCCCATTCTTCATGCTGATCGTCCTTGTTTGTCTCCACTTGCTTCTTTTGAGTCCGAGAAAAAGGTTCCTGAAAGAAGCTTTGAGAAATTGGATGAGGTAGTGCGTCTTAACTGTTATTACTAGACATTGCTTGCGAAGTGAAATTTTAACTTTCATAGTATTTATTGCAGTTGTCACCTGAAAGGGAGGGGCTTGGGGATGATTTTGTTCAATCAGACCGTATGCCTATGGACAGTTCCGAGTCCGATGCAGATATCCAGGATCATTTAGGAAAGGATTTTAGTGCGCTAGCAGATATATATTGGGTATTTTTCTTCTATACTTCGGTTTTTTTCAATGTTAAAGTCCACGACTTCTTTGTAGCTGTTAGATTCACTTAAATACAATTCGTTGGAAGCTTATGTCAGGGAGTTATTACCATCTTATTTACATCCTGCTACTCTGAACTATCAAACAAATAGTTAATCTGATCTTCAAGAACTTTTGAACTGTTAATATACAGTGCGTCTGACTTTATTTCTCACTATGTTTTTTTGATTCTATCATGTGGCAGCCCGATTCCTTGGGACCTTTGGATTTGGATATACCATCATCAACTAAGTACCATACCGGAGATCTAATTTTTAGTGACAGTCTTAGTGGACTGAATCGCTTGATAGCAAGCAGCCTGGATGCATTTCAGAATTGCTCCTTTTTTGGGTTTGACAAGAAGGAAGTACCATCAACAGTTGAGGCTCGAGAATCTGCCACTCTCTCAGATTTTAAAATTGGAAGTGGTATCTGAGACTCATCATGACCGGATCTTGGTAATGTTTTCCAATTCTGGCATGAACTGGGTTGAAGTTTGTTAAGAATTAACAGTTTTCCTTAATCTTACTGGAGGGTACATGCTGAAGAATTGTACCGAGTCACTTCAACTCTTCCTGTATATGTTTCTCTAATCTGTCTTTCTTTCCTTTTGTACAAAGAAACTGTAGAAATTCTCCTTTTTTAGTTGAACATACATTTTTTATTCTCTGCTTCTGGATGTTGTATTTTCAGAGGACCGGGTTTTGCAACTCCGTGGCATGGACTATTTTTAAGCTAATGGACTTTTTCTTTTATTATGCAAGATAATGGACAAGAAAACTCACTTTTTCTATTATCTGATTTATCTTATTATTTCTTTTGATAATGCGTGGAAGATAACTTGCGTTAGATACATAACCAATGCATTTGGCAGATTTAAGTTAGTATAAAAACTGGTAATTCATTTTTGGAACAAATTGTTCCACTCAGATTTCGTATGAGGTTTTAAATGATGACGGGAAGGCATATGATGACCTCGCAGGATCATATTCATAATCAATATATATGTCGCCACGGAAAGAATAATCTTCTCATAATTGTTTTTACTTCCATATATTCAATCAAAATCTCTTACCAATTTAAGCATAAAAGATTCTTTGCAAATAGATTTTCTCGTAATTTGGAACTCGATTTTATATCAACCTAATCAAATACCTGAGACCGGCCGGTCAAATCCGATAAAAACATCATGTATAAATTAGAATAAAATATTTATATTTTGTTAATTTATTCTTCAATCATGAATATTGAGATATAGATAAAATAAATATTATTGAAGTCAACATTAAATTTATTTTAATAAGAATGATACGATACAGTAAAATATTAAAATTATTATTATTGATATTTTATCAAACGGATGCAGTTATCTTTAATATATAAAGCAACATGTTTACTCTGATTAATTCAAATCACCAATGGACTCATTTATAAGAAAGAACAAGAAAATATGTTCATTGAACTTAAATACAAAACTTTCAAATTTAAAGTTAAATCAATTTTAAAAAAATACTTTTATATTCAATTGCAAGAATCATCTCCAAGACTAATTCAGAGAATATACTCGTGAAATCAAGAATATTAAATAAACTCAACTACCACTTTTGTTATAGGCGAAACTTGTAAGATCCACTTTATTTTCTGCCATTATTTTTAAAGGCCCACCCTAATTAGTTGGATCTAAAGGCTGGTCCATAAAGTGTCAAAGCTCCTAAAACAGCCAAGGTCCTTCATTCTGCACTCATTTGCCAAAATTAGTGCTTTCACGCTTATCTTTCTTCTCCACAAAAACTCTGCTAGGGCTCAGTACCACCATGGTCAAGCTAGTTCGAACTCATTCCTTCTTCACGTAAGTTATCCCTCATCTTGTACTTCCATTTTGTCTAGCATTGTTGTCTTGATTCCAACAAGGGTCCCTCTTGGTAACCTTGTTTTCCTCTGTTCTAACATTTTTTCCAGCTTAGTAAGTTGTTCCCAGAACTGTGGTGCTCACTGTTTGGGTATACGAGTCTTTTGGCTAGCTCTTCCCAGGTAAGGGAAGTTAGGATTTTTTTTAATGCTTTTATAAATAATGTGCCTGTTTTGGTTCTGTTGGGTGCTCTTGATGATTTGATGTGCTTTTGATGGTGTGAAAATAATTTGTGTATTATGGATGAATTTTTTGCTTTGCATGCGTGAGAGCAGGTGAGATCTGCTATGCTCGCCTAAGCGAGTTATTTTTCGCCCAAACGAGAAGCTCTCGCCTAAGCGAGAATGGCAGTAACTCTCCCCCCTTTGGTTTCGAGTGCTCGCCTGAGCGAAGGCCTCTCGCTTGAGCGAGATGGGCTAGCTTGAGCGAGAACTCGAAGTACTCTCTGTTTTCAATCTTGCTTAAGCGAAAGCTTTTCGCTTGAGCGAGAGACCCTGTCGCCTAAGTGAGAGCTCCTTAGCTTGAGCGAGATTAACAACACAGTTGTTTAAATGTTTGTATGCTCCCATGATTGATTTGTTTACCCTTTTAAAGCATGAAATATGATGCCAACGTTTTATACAACGTGCTTGTGTTTTCTTAAATTTTTGTTGTTTGGGATTTTGTGTTTTTACATGTTGAAACCAGTGAAAATCTGTCAATTTAGTTTAAGCGAGATCAGTCTAGCTTAAGCGGAAATTTCTAGCTTAAGCGAGATCAGTCTAGCTTAAGTGAGAATTTCTAGCTTAAGCGAGAATTTCTAGTTTAAGCGAGACTAGTCTAGCTTAAGTGAGATTAGTCTAGCTTAAGCGAGAATTGCTGTAGAATTTTAATTCCTTACTTTAACTTGAACTTGTGGATTGATTCAATTACTTTTAAAAGCATGAATTGGGCAAATGAGTATGAGTAGAATGGTTTATGGTCTGTGATTGATAAGTTTAACATGATCTTGGCATGTGACTTGTATGAGATAGTTGGTAATCAAAGTGGCATGGTGTCGGTATGAATTACACTTCTATATTCATGGATTAGGAGGGATGATTTGGAATGGATTCAACATGGAACATGTATGAGGATGGATTATAAAGGTTGGCATGAGATTTATAAGCATGATAAATATTACATGATTGTTTGAATATGATTGGTATGTTGTCAGGACCCGTAATTCCATGAGCCTCTAGGTGAGACCTTATGGTGGTGCTTCAGTGGTCGGGACGTAATTTCATGACCCCTGTTAGTGGGAGTTCATGGTGGTGCCCCATCTATATAATTTAGTAATAATTCAAGGTTAGGTTGCATCCTGACACTCTAAGGAGTCAGTTAGTCTCACATAGAGCGGACTGACTCTTGTGGTGAGAGTAGCCGGAGGCCTGAAATTCATCAAGGGCTAACCTTGTGTATGGGGGTTGAGACATTGTAACATTGTAACACTTAGCTCGGGGGTGAGCAGAGAAATCCACAAGTGCAAGCATCCACTGAATCCGACTAAATTATATGTATCCGGATGAGTCGAGTTTGAGTCTTAGTGTATTGTTTGAAAGGTCATAACATGTTTGGATGAGATGTACTGATTGGAATGTGAAATAACATGTAATTGTATGATAAACTGCTTTGTACTCTAGCTTATCCTGTTGCTTGTTTGATTGCTTGTGTGTGGTTCTTCTCCTTTTGCGATGATCATCAATTTATTGATGTGAGCAGATGCGAGGAACACCGGCGTAGCCCATCTGGGCTAGATTCTACTGTCTTGGGCTTTCTCATAGGGCTATGGCCCATATACTATTTTGTCCTTTAGTACTTTAATAACTACTGTCAAGTTCTTGTATTATACTTTGTATCTGGCATCGTGGTGTGCATTGGTTTCGTCTAGTTTTTTTTTCTTTTGGATATTGTAAAGAGTAGTGGTTATACTTCCGGATTTGTTTCTTCTACTATATCGGTGTGACATTTCATTTAAATTAAGGATATTATTTAAATGGGGTGTTACAAAACTAGTTAATTTTTTTAGGCTTAAATACCTTTTTCGTCCTCATTTTCGTAGTATTTGTTGCGGATGGTCCTCATTTTGACAGAATGTTTAAAATGGTCATCATTTTTACCAAATGTTTAAAATGGTCCTCATTTTCGCAATTCATGTTTTATTTGGTCCTTTTATACGATGTCGTTTAAATTAGTAACGGAGCACTGTACATGTGACACTGTTTGTATTGAGTTTAAGTTGCATTAAAGTGTGTTACGTGTACTGTACAAATGACTAATTAACGTTAACTTTTCAATTTGGGAGAAATTTTGCAATTAGGCCTTGAGTTGGATTACAGTCGCGTTTTTTATCGTTGGAGGCGATTTCTTCATCTTCGTCTTTCTTGAGCTCGAATTTGCAGAGGAAGCAGCTAATACTTGTCATTTCATTGTTGGATTGCAGTCGCGCTCTTCATTTCAATTTTCCAGTTAATCATCATCAACGAGGTAAGTGAGTTAGGGTTTTGTAATTCTATTTTGGAGTTTGTTTGTGCCCAAACATTCCTTACCAAAACCCTAGCTCCCCTATTTATCCCCAAATATCTAATTACCATGTCTGTACAATACACGTAACACACCCTAATACAAACAGTGCCACATGTGCAATGCTCTGTTACTAATTTAAACGACGTCACATAGAAGGACAAAATAAAACAAATTGCGAAAATGATGAACATTTTAACATTCGATTAAAATGAGGACCATCCGCAACAAATACTATAAAAATGAGGTCAAAAAATGTATTTAAGCCTTTTTTTTATATGAAATAAAAGGAAATATAACGTTTATTTCAATCATTGATAAATACATAAAATTTTCCGTCCAAATTATAGACAATCTTTACAACATTTTAACTATTACTACTGTACAACGAACCAAAAGAAGAGTAAACCTGGCTATGGATTTCTGTAGCTATGATTCTGCAGTCATGGATAATGTTTGCTGAATAAGCTCCTGACGAAGTTGGTTGCTTCTTCCATTGACAAAACTTGAGAATCAGTTTCAGAAGTGTTTCTCAAACATAGTTTTCTGCCAAATCCAAACCCCACCTATATGTTAACGCTTCTGCAACACCAGGTTCAAACATGCAGGAATAAATTTTGAAGCTCATATCCAAACCCCACAATCTTCCTTTAACAAATTCGAAGACTTGGGATTTAGATCTTCCAATGAAATAGTTGTTGGAAGACCCAAGTATTTATAATGCTTATCCATTGCTTTGATATCAATCACCCTTTCTAGCTCAATGGCCAAACCTGTCATTTGTCAAGATTCACTTTCTGCAGTACAGTAGCTCTCTCCTTGGATTATTAAAATTGTAAATTTCAATAATTATTGTAAATATTGAAATGATTATCTTATAATAATTTCATGACATAATTATAATGCAAATCTTTGTATCAAATTGATCTTGCTGTCTTTCTCTATTTAAAAATAGAACAAAGATTAAAAAAAAGTTTATACTCTGCGTATTGATTTCTTTGTATTGGTCAGAATTTGTTCAAAATCATAAAATTATATGGGTCAGACTTTTTATCCAATAAGCTTCATTCACAATTTTATAATCTGAAATACCAATAAAAGAAAGTTTTGCTGGGAGTTGTAGGCTCTAACACACCTCTTTTACATATATGGTTGCAACAGCTGATTTTACACAACAGAAGAGAACCCTACAAGAGTACTTGTCTTGAGGGTGGACATTCTTGAAGGAACTCAGTAATGATCATAATCATGCAAAACTGGTATTTTAGATCCACATAGTCGTTATGAAAGAAAGTTGGACGAGGAGGGTTTATGGAATCATCCATTCTCTTCCATTATTTATTCCTAGACTTTGAAGAAGCCCATCCAAAGTAACCACAATTTGCTTCAGGATTAGACGCAGGGCCCTGTAAGTAGAAATCACTTTAATATTTACCACCTATTATGTAGGCTGGTGTTACTCAAATTAAGAAATGACAAACCCAAAAAACACAAGGTCAAACAGAAAAATATAATAACATAACCCGTACATACTCGTGACAAGCTCAAAGATAGGTCATTAAAACAAGTAATGCTTATTATTTTTCTTCACTTATTATATGGTGTAAGTATGCTAACTCTTACAAGACTGAATCCTCATTTTGGTCCTAATATATATGACCTTTCAATTTAGTACCTAAAACTAAATTGCTGCATCATGGTAAACTCTACGAATCTAGTTTACTAATCATCAATAAATTTTCATAAACTATTGAATTTGACAACCTTGAAATCAACTAAAAGATCAATATTGTTTTAATTTTAACAGGTGACTAAAGTCCTTAGATTGACAGATGGATTGAGTTGATTCCTCACAAAACTAGAGTTCAATGCAGAAAAATAACTGTCAGAGTAAGAAGCATAATCAGTGCCTAAAACCACTCAATGGAAACAGATTACCTCAGCGCGAGCACAAACATAGAATCTGCGGCCAAAATTTGGTCCTTGTTTCTTCACTACCCGAGCAATACAAGGTTCCTTATGGCCCTTGCAAATAGGTATACTATTCTGCATCAACTGTTGTATTCTTTGCCACTCTAATGAAGCCACATTACTCTTTTCTTCCTTTGTGGAACTATCCTTTGACCCAGCTAAATCCTGATCATATGCATCAGTATCCAACGAACATTGCCTGGGACTGATACTGTGATCAGAAACTGTAGGAGTTTCATGTAACTGAGGGTTGGGTAGAGAAGGTTCATCCTGACTATTTGAGAAATCAGTATACGAGGAGCAACTGATGTCATTGTCAAGATTTGTACTTTTCTGGAAAAATGACCGAAGTGAGAGCTGGGACCATTGACTATTTCTAGCTTTTTTGTTGGGTTTTTTACACTTGTGCATTATTGATTTTTCACTTTCATTCACTGATTTAGAAACAGCCTCCTGAGAAGAACCTCTGGAAAGTTCATTTGGTTTCAAAATGCTACCTTCATAAACCTGTCTTGGAAGAAATCGACATTCATTTGGACTGGTTGCAGATGAAGCAGCTTTGTTAGCTGGTTCTTCTCCCTCACAAGTACTATGCATTGCAATGTCTTCATGTGCCATCTTGCATGATTTAATTTGTTCAGAAACTTTCCTTTTCATCAACACTGACACTGCAAGAGAAGGTTCGTAAACAAAAAATTGTGTATAAAAAGAAACTCTCATCCAAAGAAGAAACGATGTTTGGTACCCAGAGTTTGCTGTATGCCATGAATCATGGGAACATATCTAGCAGATAAGGAAGGAGTACTGTGCAGAGCGACCTCAGAAATTTCATGTAAAGACATAAAAACTGGAGCATGATCAGATCCTTCCAGTTTAATGCTGCGCCCTTCCTTCCACCTATGGGCACTGAGCAGATCATGCAACTAAGTTATATCCCAACCTTGAGGAAGACACATGCAGCACATATGCATCCAAATATTGAGCCATTTAACAGAGTAAAGGTGAATAACCACACTATGAGTTCAAAACAAAATAAAAAGTCTATTAAAATTAAAGTGGACTTTTAGCCTAATTCAACCTTAAAAATCAGTTTGTAAGGTGAGGTTTGCACTCACTTATATATTGTAAATTGACCTTATTTTTAATCGACGTGTAATTTTCAATAGAATACAAAGGAAAACTATGAAAAGAGAAAAATAAAAACAAGTTATGAAAGGAGCAATACCATCTTTGCAAATTTCATAAATGTGTAATATCAAATGATCCAAAACACAAGGGCATGTTAAGTTTCACAAAGTACATGACATTTACATCATAAAAATAACCACCTAGGTTCACAGGCAAAAGAGCTTAGGATTCCACATACAAGGCTTGCATAATACCTCGGTATGCTTTCAGGCTTACACCGTTTGTACTGTGTCATAATGTCACATTCGTTGACATGACATCTTACAAAACAATGGCATTGCAGGTCATCTGAATCATGTAGGCATGAACCGGCAAACAGAATATGGTCAATTCTACTCCCAAAGTTGAATACTTCTGCACCTGTACTTTGCGACCAACAGGTGTATGCTTCCCTTCTGCATACAATCTCGAAGTGTACATATATAATTTAAGAAGATCAATACTTGTCATATTGAAGGTGTGATCCCATAATATTGAAAACACCATGTAACATTTGAAAAGACAAGAACGGAAATATGGAGGATGGTACATTACTAGCCAGTAGCCGCATGGAAGAGAAATGTGTCAGACAAAAGACTAAATATAAGATTAAAAGTTAAAACATAGTTCATTATTTAAGAAAAAAAAATTCTTGTAGTCTGAATTTCAAAAAAGACTACTTCAATATGAAAGTAAAAATAATATAATCCCATATTAAAGATGTAAATTCCCATAAAAAAAATAATAATGCTGATTAAGTATCAATATCACTAAATTTTCCAGGAGAAACCTACAGATCACATCTGATATTTAGAAATACAGAGTATCCATACCTGTCAGGATGTTTAGCTCTGAAGACATCACAAAATTTACCACCGTTTTCAATTAACATTGATTTGAACCATTTTCTAAATCTACATATAAAAATTCAGGAAAAAAAAAATTAAGACAACTATTAGCATGTGAGATTTAATACCACCAAAGATGCCTCATAGAATTCGGGTAGTAAACTCACTCATTATTTTCAAAATCAGGTCCTGCATCACATCGATCAATTGCAAATGGGGCAATATTGAGATCACCAACAACAAATATTCTCCTTCCTTGATGCAGGAGAGACTCCCATCTTTTCTATTAAAGAGACTATCAACATCAATCAACCAGAAAACAAGAGAAATGGAAAGTTTCAGTTTTGTAAAACTTAACAGAGGCACAAGAAATGAACATCAAACATAAACTACAATATTGATGTCCTATATTTTTAAAAGTAGATTTTCTTCTTTTGATATTTAGTGTTCACTGAATCATATTGATTTACAGGTAAAACAAAATAAATAGTAATATACTACTTTTAAAAACTAGCTTTATAGTTACTTCGCTCTGCTCTGAACACGTTCTGATGGACAGACAATATTCCAGTCAAATTTTCTTAGCAATGATGCAATTGGATGAACCAATTCAAACTTTTCAAACATACATTCTAATTATTAACTTCTGAATTTGGTTGAATAATTTACGGATTCCATTAACATATGAACATTCCAAATACCTGTAATACGCTGTAAAATTTTTGCTTAAATTGAATCCTCTCCGTGTCATCATTTGCAGCTCGAGGCCCATACACATTGAAAAGAACTGAACAGAATTGAAAACATGTATTCAATACGTCAAAAAAAAATATATACTTCTTTTTCTAATCACACTAATGTATCATGCTTCACACAACTGGTTTCAATTTTTTCCCTCCCGTGTACTCACCAAAGTGTGTGTGATCCGTGATAATGCATCGCCCCTCACTATCAAGACTTATAAGCTCATCTTTCGAAAATTCCTTTAGATCATCTGTCATGAACGGCAATTCATCTTTGCTAGCTTGAGAGTTTTCCAGAAGTCCAGTAAAGCCTTCTTCTGCTGCCAGTGGCAATGCCACTTCATTACTAGAAAATGCTGATTTTACACGACAAAACGTAATAACGCCTGCACACACAACACAATATGTTACCTCAGAAGTATGATTTAGACACTTTGTAGCACACTCTTTCAAAGAAGTTCTTTAGAGTTTAAAAAAATTATTAAAAAATACAAAATTGTGGAGTCTCACTTCTTATCAAGTAAGTGTCAATCATGATAATGTAATTTTGTTTTTTGTTTCCCACAAGTTTCCTCCTTTTACGCAATCCTGTTTGAGACAAGGTGAGGTACCAACAAGCTAGAAACTTGTCTCACCATGATGGTGGAGACTGGCCCTTAAACTAGAACCAACCTTAAGGTATCATAATTTGTAATTTTCTATAGGAAGTAATACCCTCTTCTTCCACTTTCTATTATTGATAAAAAATTATTGAAAATTACAAAAATCAGGACAGAATAATTAACTACTTGTGTGACCCAGTAAATTTTTGTGATTTCTAATCAATTCTAATTCACGAGAGAGAGAGTTCAAAAGAGTGTGCTAATAACATATTTTTCTTATCAATATATTTTTAAACAATAAAAAAGTACGCATTTGATATGCTAATGAGCATTGATACATAAAAAACAAAGAAGCAATAATATACTCTGGAAAAAAAAAATAGGAAACTAAGTAGGGCATTTTAAGAATGAATGAGAGAGGGGAGGGGTTACCGGAATAGCCAGTTCGGCCCCTCTGGGAGGTGCGGGTGCAGGAAAAGAAGGATTCGTAACCGTCGGCCATGATCAAGTCCGCCGTAAGTTCCTGTCTCCGAAGTTTGGTCTCCTGAAAACAAAGGATGTCGGCGTCGAATGAATTTAGCAGATTCCGGAGCGACCCGAACTGCGATATGCGCTGTCTCAGGCCATTCACGTTGTAACTCACAATCTTCATTCTTTCACTCTGTCTTCTTCTCATTCACACACATTACAATTTAGATTTTCAATTTCTTTTCTTCTCTTTACCCCCCTTCCTCTTCTCTCCTCCCCAGCTATACGCAATTGCATATGAGTTTATTTCTTCAACAATTTTTTCTTAAAAAGAAAATACAAAAGTATCCCAATTCCAAATATTGCTAACTATTTTTTTTTTTTTAATTTAGGCTTAGACTTGATACTAGTATTTCTTCCCTCCACCTTCATAGTTTTCTTTCTGTACCTCCATACATTTGAAAATTTCATTTTTTCTTTAATTTTGGTTTACATAATAGAAAACAGTTTGGGAAATGTATAATATAGAATATAAAAAAATACAGACATTTAATTTTTTATGTTTTAAATTGTACGATCCAGAATAATTTTTTATTTTACACTTTAAATTATATAATTTAAAATAATATTATATTTTGAATTATACAATTTAAAATAAAAAAATAAATTTTGAATTATACAGTCTAAAATATAAAATAAAATAGTATTCCAGGGGATTATAAATTTAAAATGTATTTTTAAAGGTAAAATGAAAGTTGTGGTAGGAGAGTGACGCACCTGCTTTATGTGGTTGGTTGAATGAAGGGGTTGCAGTAAGAAAAAGAAGATGGGGTTGATGTGAAGGTGAAGGTGGAAGTAGAAGATTGATGATATGCAAGAAAAAAGTTGGTTATGAAATATCTTAATATTGTTTTGTCCAGATCTTGAGTTTTGAATTCCTAGTCTTCTCCATCAGTGGGTGTTTGCACTTCACTATCATTCCAAAGGACGATAATGATCTCATATATAATCTTATACCATTTCATTTTAGTCCATCAGATGGTCCTAATACATAACTTGCTTCTATTAAATTTATGTAATTATCCATGTTATTTAATCTATTAATATATATTATAATAATTATATATTTATAATTATTATTTATTTTCAATTAATAATAATAATTATTATTATTATTATATAATAATTGTAATATTATTATAATAATTATATTATTATTATTATTAATTAGGAACAAAATTCAAATAAATGTAGTTTTGTAATATGTTACATGTTAATTTTTTTAAATGAATTAATTATATAAAATAAAATAAATCTAAATGTAACTAGATATATTTTTTGTTTGGTAAATTAAATTGTGTATATTTAAATTATTTTAGGTTTTTATTGAAAATATTAATAAATTATTGCATGTTATTAATGATAATATCAATAAATTATATTTTTCTAATTTTAAATAACGATTTTAATTTCATTTTAATATTATTTCTTCTATTTACATTAATGTTGTGTTTGGATTGAAGTGTGGATTTGAGGGAGTTAATTTGTCATGATTTGAGTTAATTTTTAGATAAAAATGGAGTTGTTTGAATTAAGGAAAATATAGTATGATTTGAGTGGATATGATATGAGTGGAAAATTTATGAAAGTTTGTATATGATGTGATTTATAAAATTTAATAAATTATAATTTTTAATAAAGTACATTGTATGATTACTATGTTATCCTTCAATGTAAATAAAATAAATGATTTTAAAATAAAATAAAAAATATTATTTAAAATTAGAAAAATATAATTTATTGATATTATCATTAATAGCTTAAAATAAATTATTATTATTCTCAATGATAACTTGAAATAATTTATAATATAGACTATTTAATTTATATCTCCACATTTATTTAAATTTATTTTATTTTATATAATGAATTCATTTACAAAAGATATTTATTTAAGTAATAATAATAATAATAATAATGTTATTATTATTATATAATACTAATTATTATTAATATTTAAAAAATAGGAATTAAATATATATATATATATATATATATATATATATATATATATTTATTATATATAATATAAAATAATAAATATATATAAATTAAATTATTAAACACAAGAACAATGAAGTAATTTTAACGTGATGAATTATTTTTCCTTGTGTTTTCTGCATTTTAGAGAGTGCTAAAATCTACAATTTATGTGCAAATTCGTCCTCTCAAATCAGCACAAATTAGTGGAAGCAAACACGTATCCAACTCACTATCTATCTGCATGAACAGTACTCATGCAGATCCAAACACAACATAAAAGATAAAATGGTAATCATGCAATTTAATCTATTAAGAATAAAAATTTATTAAAGTTTACCAATCACATGATACATAAACTTTCACAAATTTTTCATTCATATCTACTCAAATCGTACTATTTTTTTAAATCCATACCTCATCTTCACTTACAAATCAACACAAATCCACTCCCTCAAATCTACACTCCAATCCACACACACCATTAGGGGATGTGTTCACATGTGAGGATTGATTTGGAAGAGAGGAAGATAATTAATTTGATTGGATTAGAGGGTGAAGTTTATGTTGTTCATTTTAAAAGATTTGGAGGTGAACGAGAGTGAATTTAGGAGTAACATTTGTGAAAATTTGTGATTGATTTGATTGATGCGATAAATTAATGTTGTGTTTGGATCCGTATGAGTACTGTTCAGGCGGATGGAAAGTGACTTGAAAACGCGTTTGGATCTGCTTGTTTGCACTGATTTGTGAGTGTGGATTTGCATGTGATGTGAGTTGTAAAATTTGGCACTCTTTAAAATAAAGAGATGTACAGAGAAAGCCAGATCATCCTATTAAAATTAATTTATTGTCCCTCTTTTTTAACAATTTAATTTATTTATATTTATTATATTTATTAGTTTCTTTTTTTCTGTGAACGTATGCAGGAAAGATTGCTGACTTCACACCCTGCATAGGTTCCTACATAATTAGTATTATATAATAAAATATATATAATAATTATATATTAATTATATGGATATGGATAATACTCTATATTTTATATATATATATATATATAATTTTAATTTTAATTATTATAATAATTGGTATTATGTAATAATAATAATTAATATTATTATTCAAATAAATATCTTTTGTAAATGAATTAATTATATAAAATAAATAAATTTAAATAAATGTGGAGATATAAATTAAATAGTCTATATTATAAATTATTTTAAGTTATCATTGAGAATAATAATAATTTATTTTAAGTTATTAATGATATTAATAAATTATATTTTTCTAATTTTAAATAATTTTTTTAATTTTATTTTAATATTATTTATTCTATTTACATTGAAGGGTAAAATGATAATCATACCATTTACTCTATTAAAAATTATAATTTATTAAATTTTATTACACAAATTTTCATAAACTTTCCACTCAAATCATACCATAGTTCCCTTAATCAAAACAACTCCATTTTTACCTACAAATCAACTCAAATCAATGCAAATCTACTCCCTCAAATTCACACTCCAATCCAAACATAGCATAAAAATTATATCTAAATGAGTTAACTTTGTTTTATAATTTTTTTTAAAAGAATAAATTAAAAAAGATATATTTTAATAAAAAAAGACAATATATTTACTTTTTCAACATTTTTTCATAAACAATTTAAAATTTTGGAGTATTAATTATTGTTCTAAGCGTAATTTCAAAAGCCATATTTTTTTATATTATTATCATAATTATGCAACATTATTAGTAGACTAGCATGAATTAAGAAAAGAAAAAAAATAAATTGAGGACATAATGGTAATCTTATTCAAATCACTCTTAAATCATTTGAGGATAGATACAAAAATAATGGAATCCCTTGTTTCTTCTTTTTCCTCTCTCAAATCCTTACAAGTGAACAGGTAATTTACTCTCAAATTATGTCTCTTTAATTCTTTTGAAGAGTTCCCTTTAAGTGAACATAGACGATCTCATCTCATTATATTTGTAGATATATGAGTCAATTTTGTTTAAGTTTGTTTAGTCCGAGTTGAGTCAGGTTAGAATTGGATTCAAAAAAATCTAGTTTTTTTTTTTAATGTGGATCGAAGGCAACCTGACTTTGTTTACCCACGAATTGCTAAGTTGAAGGTGAGTCACACATCTTGGACAAATTGCTCATTCTTGTTCATCTAGAGCCTATTATGCACTATTTCAAGAGTGACGGGTTTAGACAAACCTCTTGATGGTCCTACATTTCTACCTTCTTTATTATTGAACCTTAGGTGATGATCCATTTTTAACTCAATCCGGAATAATTCAATCCATGGATCGACTATTTTTAATCCATAAATATATATTTATATATATAACCCAGAGAGACTATATTTGTGTTTACCATATATCTCAACAGTTATAACAGGTGGGAACTCAACCTTGTAGTTGGACTACATCTCCAGAAAGTTGGACCGGGTATTGGCATAGCACAATCTTAGACACCCACTGAATCAAGGACTTACGAGAATATAGGTAGAGAGAAGAGATAGTGGTTCAAAAGGTGATGTGCATTAACCAAAGATATCAATGAATTGCAAACATTCATTAAACAACTAATTAAACTATTCTTAAAAAATGGGAAATGGAGCCCTTCCCTACTACACGCACCCAATAATTGTGAACCTTAGAAAAAATATTCTAGGATAACTTGAAGGGCATTTCCAATGGTCTTGTCTTCACTGTCTTGATGTGGTAATCTGCAAGCTCTGTTGCAATCTTTACCTGTTCTCCAGTCAGTGGTATAACAAAGTGGAATGCAGTAGAGGAGCTAGTCTTCTCTTGCACCATCTTTGCAATGGTCGACAGCAAGGGAAACCTAAACCTCTTCAGTTTTCCGACATCTTCAGAACTCCCATAGTAAACAAAAAATTGTGGGTATTTGCATCTGGCTATCATCGCAAAGGCTTCCATCAATGGACGTACCTCCGCCTGAACGGCCTCATGAATAAACACCGGTGAGGATGTGAGCATAAGGTACTCGTGTATACACTTATACGCATTCAAATCACTCCATGCCATGATTTCTAATACATAATTTGCAATCCTTCCTACGTCTTTTTCTCGCTCCCTCTCTTCCAGGAGGCACTCTATAATCTGCTTACACAACTGCCGATCAGACCGCAGAATTGTGTTTACAGTTTTTGCCATTTTCAGTTTGAACACCGGCCGGATCTCCTTCTCCTCTGGATAACCTGCTACAACCTTCATATCATTGATATGCTTGGTAAAAACTGCATCGTAGTCTTTGCTGGATACATTCTTCAAGATCAGAAGAATGAAATACCCATGGTATATCAGTATCTCGCTCCTTGTAAATTTCTTCGAGTGATCTATGTTAACAATAAAACGCTCTGCTTGAGAAGGGACTTTGACTCTTATAAATCTAATACCCTTCTCAGCACAGGTCTCACCAATGCACGGCCCCAGCGTGGCCCATGATCTACTCAACATGGACAACACGCATCCTGCAGCTACGTAAGGATTTTCTGTTACCATTGCGCTACGCATCGAGAGACCAAACGCTAGGTTAGTGTCCCTTGCATCATCCTCATAAGCATACACGTCTTCTACTGCTCCCTCGGCATAGAACTGCTGAGTTCCAACTGCATCAAACTTTTTCTCCTTAAAGTTCTCGCGAATATCTATCTCATGTCTTTTCATCTCCCAACGTATCTGTGCATCCATGGCTGATCACGGTTGGAACAAACATCGGATTTAATCAGTTCTATCTATCTTAGTTTTGTTAAAAGATGAATGGAAAACCTTACCTTCGGATTGTCTGCACCGCTTCATATTCCTTTGGTGTTCATGCTCTTTACCAAACTTTTTGGATGTGGAAGAGTACGCTACGTCTTCCTGCACACTTAGTATATATGCACACTTAGTGAAAACCAACCTAAACTACCCGCACCTTAAACTCTAAACATACCACTTTCTTAGCATGTATTTCTGTAACCACCCGCACCTTGAGGGAGATGATACTTTAAACTTCCATTTTTTTTTTTTTTTACCCACTTACTTGTTATGTTATGTGACATGGAATTAAAATTTTGATTTTTTAATTAAAAAAAGAGGGCTACGATTTCAGGATTAAGAGTCACTCCTCTTCGCTTTCATCTCTTTTTCTTGATGGATAAGATCATAACTTTGTTGATACTTCTCTATTTTTCCCATTCCTGTTTTCGGTTTATGGGCTTGAAATTGGGAATCATAAACATTCATTCTCATTACAAACCGCCAGCAATGCATAGGACGAGAAGTGTCACATTCGCTGTTTTTTTTTCACATAAACACTTCAAAATCCTCTATATCCTCTTCAAAATCTCTATTTAAAATGTCTATTTAAAATGTTTAATTTTTTGGTAGACGAATTGTCTAAGTTTACAGGAAATGGCTGCGCAAAAAGCAGAAAATTTTTGCCTACCAAACCTTAGCTGCTGTCACCAATAATTTTAGTGATATTCACAATCTAGGTGAGGGAGGTTTTGGTCCTGTCTACAAGGTATAAGGAATAAATCATAAACATAATAGAGAAATTTTTAATTGGTTCATGTTTACTCACCTACTTCTGGATTCAACAACTTGATTTTTTCTAGTATTTAGCTTTTCCCCTTTTTGTGAAAATTCTAAAAAATGAAAATGCTCCCTATTGTATTTTTGCACTTGTGTTTTAGTTTCGGGGTATAAATGTGGCTTTGGATCCAATTCTGATATTATACCTAGTGCAGCCATTTCAAACTGCAAACGGTCAGTCTATTGAAAATAAGTATTTTTTATTGGTAGGAGCAAGTGAATTAAGTCTGTTACGAGAGATAATTTAGTTTTTCTGTTTGTCATAAATTAATATGTCAAAAATGTAACATTAAATTGTGAATGCCAAGAAAGAATGCAATAAAAAAACAATTGAGTTTCAATATTCTTATATTGAAAACGGTTATTAAATATTAAAATTAAAATATAAAATAGTGTTCAATGAAATAGTTCTAATAACACTAATTGGTCGTGCTTGTTCAATGAAGTAATTCTAATAACACTAATGGGTTACTCCTAATACACTATTAATTTTCATGAATTGTTTCATATACTCAATGGTTAAAGATGTAAGTGTTTTTTATGTGTAGAATTATGTCTTTTTCTAAATAAAATTTTGTACATATAATTGTTCTTATTTAATTTAGTGTTTTTCTGTGTATAATTATATGTCTTCTTCTAAAAAACAATTGTGTACATATGATCGTTCTTATTCAATTAAGTGTTTTTCTGAATACAATGATGTCTTTTCCTAAATTAAATGTTGTATATATAACAATTCTTATTCCATTAAATATTTTTCTGTGTACAATTATATGTCTTCTTCTACATTAAATTTTGTACATATAATCGTTCTTATTCAATTAAGTAGTTCATATAACATTAGATTGTTAATGCCAATAATGCAATAAAAAAAAACAATTGAGTTTCAATATTGTTATATTGAAAAGGGTTATTAAAAATTAAAAATTAAAATATAAAAACCATTCAGACATATATATATATATATATAATACAAATTTAAACACAATTTTACTCTTAAATTAACATTATACATACTTACAATGAAAAAAACAAAAACTAATTAGTCACCAACCCATTTGAAGTATGTCAAGTACAGGAGCAAAACAACCACATAACAATATCACTCAAGGTTCTTCCGAAAGCTGGTTTTACATGAACATAGAGTTCTGCACTACTCTCTATATCTCCCTTCTTTACATTATTTTTAGCATCAGGCTTTATGAGCAACATACTCACCAAATTCACCATATTCCGAACTATTTCTTCCCTTTATTTAAAGGGTGTGATAACTTCTTTCACAACAATCTTTCTCTCATCATTCAGCTTCCCCTACAATCAAACTCAAATCCCACTAATCACAAACACGTGAAATACAATAGAGAGCATTTTCATTTTTCAGAATTTTCACCCAAAAGGGTGAAAGTCAAATACTGAAAAAATCAAGTCGTTGAATCCAAAATTTGGATTGAATTTCAGAGAAAACATGAACCATCACGAACCAATTAAAAGCTTCTCGATTATGATTATACCTTGTAGACAGGGCCAAAACCTCCCAAGCCTAGCTTGTGAATATCACTCAAACTCAAATTTTGTGTGACAGCAGCCAAGGTTTCGTAGGCAAAAATCTTCGCTCTTGCGCAACCATTTTCTGTGTAAACTCAGACAATTCGTCTACCAGAAAACTAAACGTTTTAAACAGACAATTCCTCTCTAAACCTACCACTTTCTTATCATATATTTCTTATCATATATTTATGGATTGGTAATTGTTTAGTACACTTTGCATTCCAAAATTATCATTTTTACACCCAGCATATATTATACCGATGTAATTATGTCAAAAAAATTACAAAATCATATTAAATATAGTTTGATATTGTTTCAATCATCTATATTATAGATCATAAATGATTATTAGCTTACTATTAAAACTACTATTTTTTATGCACTTATATAAATAAACTTCTTATTTCAATCATTAAATAAATTTAAATTTATTAGAATGTAATACTAATTTTTGAAAATCAGAGATAATTTTCAAAATATACAAAATAACTAATTTTTGAAAATTATAGTTAATTTATACAATTAATTTCAAAATAGTATTACTGAATAATTTTACTAAATAATACAAAATCATCTTTGTAAATTTTAATGCAATTATACTTTATGTTGTATACACCAACAGTTAGAAAATATTACATACAGACAGAAATAAACAAGAGCGAAGATAATAAAAAATAATAAGGAATAATAACCGTATTAAATTATTCAATTTAAGTTATGATTCATAAAAACAATCATTATTATTTTTCCACTTCTAAAGTAACTCGATCTTTGTTAATTTAATAAACTAATTCATCCGTGTGGTTTCAGACTACTATCGTGTTACAAAAGCAAGCCTGTGACATCATAACAAAAGATGCACGTAAAATGCATATTACCAAAGCAAACCTGTGTGTGACCTTATAACAAAATATGCACGTAAAATGCATATTACCAAAGCAAACCTGTCACATCACTGATATAAACTAAGAGCACAGGCAAGTCATCAAAGACATCAACCACTCCCTTACGGTATTACCCCATAATACATTGTTAACACCACTTCCCGCTGATTCTTAGAGTACGGTATCACACTAGTATACCAAATTTATACAATTATTTTACTAGTATCTACCAAGATCAACCGGGTGCATTCGCTTTCTGCAAGGAAAAAAAAATTAGAGATGGAAAAACATTGAGAAGGAACAGAATCTGATTCATATTTCATTTCATGATCATTTATAGTGTTTTGTTTTCCATTTTTGGCCAGAAGATTTTATTTATAGTTACAAATTACAAAGCCAATCCACGCATAAATGATACTGCTGAAACCGCAACGCTTGAAGCCAATCCACGCACGGTCTACATAAACTCTACCAAACACGTCTTGATGTAGTCCTCGTAAAATTGTGGACATAATCACCGTGAAGGGGATACCATAGTCAGCACAGATGAGTGATTAAAACTTGCATAAAAGAGATATTCTTAAGAGCTTCAGCACAATCACACAAAAGATACAAAGTGGAACTCCGGTTGCATCTCCAAATTTATCTGCCTCGGAAGTACCGCTGTTCTAGATTTTGCGTTGATACTCAGGTGGGCTTGAAACCTTTTGAGAACCTATGCTCGCAGTCCTTAGAAGCCTACGGAACTCTGATATGCTGATTTTGCCGTCTTTGTCGATATCAGCTTCCTCCAGCAAAGGATCAATGGAGCCTCTCATGCCTGTATGCTGAAAAGCCAAGAAGGAATATTAGATATAGCAACTACGTTAACTTAATTGTTTTAGACGTTTATCTGTACAAATGTGTACCGCCTAAAACCGAGAAGCGACAGCCCTCCCCAAAAATATCATAAACTTATAAGAATGCAAAAACTAAAAGAGAACTATTTTGAATCCTTTCGAGAGTTTCGCAATAAACGTGTTGGGGCATTCACAAAAGTTGTGATACCAACCATTCTAAGTTCCTCTGGAGTAATATAGCCATCTTTATCTAAGTCAAATTTCTCAAAAGCAGCTTGTGACCGCTGCTGCCACTTGCTAGAGTCGTCCTCCAACTGATGCACATGTAATGTAGCTGCCACAAACTCACTAAAATCCACTAGCCCATCAGTGTTGCTGTCTATCTGCAAACACAAGTTTGAATTATATTACTTTTGCAAGCCAGAGACAAAGCAGCATTAGTGGAAAAGAGTAATTTGGGGAAGCGACATTTATCTTCATAGAAGTAAAAGAAATTTCATCAATTACCAAAGAAACTCTGTAATTTTAGACGTAGAAATAAAGGCTGAGAAGAAGCAGCTAGCAAACAAAATTACATGTGTTTCTTGTAAAAGATCAAATATACTAACCGCTTGCAATATCTCTAGTACACGTGGTTCTTTCAACTTCCAAGGAAGATCTTTCGCAAGAGCCTGCACAAAATCTTCCCTTTAGACTAAAATAAGGAAACATTTAAGGGAATAATTCGCTCACCAATAGATAAGTGGTGTTTTTAGATATTAGTTTGTTACAAAGACAGTAAACTAAACACTACCTGTCTCATCTCTTCCAAACTAATAGAACCACTTTTGTCCACATCTATAGCATCAAATTGATCTTTTAGATCAGCCATCTCTTCTTCGTTAAGTGTGCTAGCCAATGCCTGCAGGGTAATTATTGAAATTATGTGTTTCATATGATCATCAAACCAGTAGCATTTACCTTATACAAATCATAATCCTAGCTAATTAAGGAAACAAATCTTGATTAAGAAATATGGTAGCTAATCCAAAGAGAGAAAGAAGAAATAGGGAAACTAATTCTAAAGGATAATCTAAAATATGATTAGATATTTCCATATATTCCGACAGTAATCAATTGTCAGAAAAGCTGGATGTCAAAAAGTTCCATGCCTTCTGTCATGAAAAGTCAAGAACTAATTCTTACCCTGAGTGCAAATTGTTTCAATCGACTATATTTCACAAATTGCCGCATGTTGCTAAGAACGGATATATCAATAGGAATCTCCGATGCTTCTCCTCCTTCTCTAACCCATGGATGTGCTGGAATTATCAAGTTTAATCAAAAACAGTTACACATTAGGGAAAGCTTCAGTTAAGAAAGTGGGTTGCATAGTAGATAAAATAATACAGTTTGACTTTGCAAATTCCATGAATAGATAATGCCACTTGAACAACACTAAAGACATGATGCAGTTGCATTCCATTTAGTGCAAAATAGTTAGATTAAATTAAGTGGCACAAAAGCAAGTTGAGTTGAGACTCTATATAATCTAAAGTGATGTTTATATAGCATTACCACTGTCCAGAAACAGCATAGATCATGTTCACTCAATATAACTGTAAAAAAATCTTCAGTAAAACTGCCGAGTTCATTCAGCAAAGCTAGCATGGCTGAACACTTAGGGCAGAAAGCAGTTAGAGGTTCAAAACTTCAAGCTATTATATATGCTAAAATATCTCGTTTTAGTTTATCTTTTTTATAAACAACCACTACTGTAGGAACAGTTGCATCCCCATTCTCTCAAGAACATTAACCTATACTCTTCCGCTCAATCTCACTAAATTCTCATTTTTCTGTTTCCGGTTTGTATAACTTGTTCAATCAACCAGACCATAATTTGGGGAGATGGAGCAACATATGGAATCCACGGAAAAGATAACCAAAGAAATAGAGAGCATGGTGTGCAGCTGTATTCATCGGAATCTAATATCATATAGATCAAGATGCCTGATAACATCAATGTGATTAAACTGAAACTAGGGTAAGGGAAGAAAAACATAGGCTTTGAGATGGTAGACAAAAGAGACAACAAAGGCATATTTCAAGTTCTGCAGTTCAGAGTCATCTGAATGGAATAAGGAGGCAGTGAAAATTGCAACGAATCACTCTGGTTATGAAGAATTCTGTGTGGGACACCGTCGAACATGAGTAAGGAAGAGAAAACTTTCCTATTTAAAGATAGCAACTTAAAGGGCTGGATGGCAAGAATCAAGTTCTTTAGATTCATCAAACAAAAAGTGGTAGAGGGTATAGCCTATATCAACATGAACAGCACAAAGGTTTGATTTTGGTTATTATAAAAGAAGTCCCCAGACCTTTCTTGAGAGCAAGATCAACTAACAAAGTCCTTGAAACTGGTTCAACACACAAGCTGATTACCAGTCTCCTTTCAATATGTCTCTTGAAACTAGTGGTCTGGGTCACCAATATTGCAGCTTTTGCACAGTACTAATGCTCAGCTATACCACCTGGGCGTTAGGGCTACAGCTAGTCATGAGATGTTAGGATCCAATAACAAGGTATTGGTCACTTGGACAAGCAAGAAGCAGTTTATGGTGGCAAGGAGTAGTGTAGAAGCTGAATTCAGTGCTATGGCTCCAGGTATATCTTACACTCCAACTCTCATACAAATTCTTATATCTTTCTCAGGCTGATAAAATAGTGCAATGCTACATAATTACATAAAGTCTTTTAATTACATCTATAAATTTAAGTGAACCTTTAAAGAAAAATGGATTTTCGTAACAACAGGACAATATGTATAACTTAAATTATTACAAATAACTGAGCAATTACTTAACATTAAAAGGAAAATTGATCTTAGTGGAAAAAGATAAAAGCAAAATTTTAAGATATAGTCACATAGTAGAATTCAATATTTGGTATCATTCTAATTTATATATTAACGATTATTAGAAGTGGACTTTGAGACTAAGACAACCTCACAAAAACTAAATTAGTAAAATAAAATCTGCATCTAACTTATATGTTATAATTTGGTCATATCACTAGTCGATATGAGATCTTTAACACACTCTTTCATGCTGAGAACATTGAGTGTGGGAATAGAGAGGGATCCAATAACAGGTTGCATGATAAATTCAACAAACCTCATTAAAATAACTTCTGATATCATTTTAAAAAGTTTATCCTACCAGGTGTGAGGTTATGTACAAAACATGTAATTCTGAGACAAGTGTTCTATATCTATACAGAAGATGAATGGGTCTAACCATTCCACTTCCACTGCAAAGTCACTTAATGCTCCTACATTCCCAATTGATTAATCTTCAATAACACTGGAAAACTATATCAAATGGTGAGACATGTCAATCCACTAGTAGCATTGTTTCAGTGGCACGTATTGGTAATTAATTCTTCTTCTTGTCTCTCTCAATCACCGTCTCTTGGTCACTGGTTTATTGACTCTGTTTTACCCAACCCTTCCCATCCCTTACTGTTGACTTTATTTTTTATATTGCTAATTGCTCTTATAAGTTATTGTCTATTTCCTGATTGACCCAATCCCTTGATATTAACCTTAACTTCACTAAAAATAATGTTATCGAGCAAGATAGGATATCCTTCAAATGATTGGTATCGGATGTGAGTCACATGATCTTCACTATCTCTATCCATTAACATCAATATGTGCATTAATGGTCTCTCCAATGATGATTCATGCTCAATTAGGACATCTTGAGTAAATTGCAAAAGATGGTGTCAAGTTTAAAGCATTTGTCTACTTTGAATTATGAGCCATATTAATTAGGAAAACATGTTTGTTACTATTACCCTGATAGTCTTATTAATCAAGCTTCGTCTCATTTTTTGTTTAGTTTGCTATGATATTTGGGGATTGGGGAGTCCTTCCTGTGGTGTTACTCCTTTTGGTTTTAAATATTTTATTACCTTTAATAATTGTTCGAGATGTACTTGGATTTGTTTAAAGAAATATTTTCTATATTTCAAACATTTTTAATGAAATCATAACACAATTTGGTATATCTACAAGTACTTTATTGTTTTTGGTTCAAACATGATTTGGGCATAACTTCACACTTGGTGGAGATAAACTTTCTAAGAGCCTTAAATAAAAAATTCAAAAAATCTTGTAAGTTTTAACAATAAAGTAGCATTTAAATGGGTGCATTTTGAATTCTATATATTCAATGCCTAAATTTTAGGTGCTATATAGAACAACCACCTAAAAAATGATATTACTATTATCATCATCATTGATACTACTTTTATTTTAGACAAATATCACTTAAAGGCTCAAATAACATAATAAACAGTCTTCTAATTGTAAGAAAACAATAGGATACATACATAGAGCTTGAGCAGCAGTTAATCTTGCCCGAGGATCCTTTACCAGTAATTTTTTCACAAAATCTTTTGCAGCATTACTAATAGTTGGCCATGGTTTCCGTTGGAAATCAGGCTTCTTCCGTAAAACCTGCATATCAGATCATAAATTATACACAACAACAAAAACATTAGCCAATTCCCTTGTAAATATTCAAAATTACGTGAACAATTGAAGGTCAGACGTATAATAGTCATTAAGAATTACATGATAATAATGTATTCTACCTCCTTAAAAATACCATCCTCAGTCTTATCCCAAAATGGGCGTCTCCCACTCAGCAATATGTATGTAATAACACCAATGCTCCACACATCTGATTGTGGGCCAGACTTGCGTTTTAATACTTCTGGTGCAACATAGTAAGCACTGCCAACAATATCATGAAACTTCTTTCCTGCAGGATTTTTTTAGTTTTCAGCAATAGAAACCTATAATTCTCAAATAAAAATTGTAAGAGCATGTCTTGTAACTCAATCAAAGAAATAGGAGAACAATTCCGAAACAGAAAATGGAAGACAAGAAAAAGAAAGAAATTGGTCATGCAAATGAGCACTCTCCCTCACCAGGTTTAATGAAATCCGACAAACCAAAATCTGTGGCCTTTAAAGGTGAATCTTCTTTGGTTGATTTCAGAAGAAAATTCTGCACGAATATGAAAAAAAAAATCATCATATAGCATCTAGTCGTATAAATACCATTTCACACAAATTTGGCAGATATGTAAAGTGTTTGACCATACTTCTGGTTTCATGTCCCGGTGCACCAAACCATGTAAATGACACTCAGCTGCAACCTTGAGCATCTGCCTTACAACCACCGCTGCATCTTTTTCAGTATAACGACTGTCCTTCCTGATTGAAGCAAATGAAGAGGAAGTAAGTTCTGGTACACATAAATATAGACTCACAAATCATTCTTAACCCTGGTTTTGCAATTTCAATTTAGAAATTCAGAAGTTACACATAACCAAAATGTGTAAACCTCCACTTAGGCCCCCGAGATTATAAGTACTACGAAAAATGGTCCGTGAATTTACAAAACCTTCATTTTACTCCCCAAATTCATAAAATGTTTCATTAGCTTTGGTAAATAATGCACAAATACTATACATGTATCGGATACGATATGTATTTGATACAATGATTCTAAAACTATCTAGGATAGACAAAAGGATGAGCAAGGTCGCCAAACTCAAAATTCTAAGTAAACTCGTGGATCTTTCGTAAAATTGACTCAAATCCATATCACAAACTGGTAAGACTTTACCTAACATGTAAAACAATATTAAAAGTCTATTAATGACATATATGCGTAACATAATACTCTTAATACATCAATAATTCAATATTTGCTCTTCATAATAAAGAAAAGTAGCCAATCACAATAATAAATTATGATAGTACATTAGTGCTAAATAAGATGAGACTTGATAGATAACTAAATCATGTACAAATTCACAAAAACATAAATTCTTAGTGTGAAAACAATTCAAAATGGAGTAAATTTCTTCGGATAACTTGAATCTAATAAAATATAGTCATTGTAGGAGGAAAAGTCAAACATAAAATACATTTGATTTGATTTCAAAACTTGTTACTAGATGACTAAATCATACATAAATTCATAAAAGCATAAGCTCCTAATGTGAAAACTGGAGTTAATTTCTTCAAATAATTTTATTCTAACATAGTATTACCATCGTGGGAATGAAAATCAAACAAAAATTACATGAGTTGATTTCATAACTTGTTAACTCACATCCTGACTCGAGAGTTTGTGAGTATACCACAAGTTCAAAGAGTTTACCGAAGTTTACTCAGAACAGAGTTTGATAGTGAGTTAACTCATTTTCTCTAAGGTAGTAAACTCAAGAGTTTGACAACCTTGGGTGAGGATGACCCAACCCAGATTATTGGTCTAGCCAAGCTGAATTTGATTCGGATGAGTTTGAATTTGGAAATAGGCACCATGTATTTCCTAGGACTAGTGCGGGAGTAGTCACAACCCATTTTATTTTAATATTCTCTTAAAAATATAAGTTTTTTGAACTATATAGATAATGAATATTTGTATAGCATGATATTGAAATTATAGTAAATTTGTTAAGTTTAAGATATATATTTATAAAATACAGCTTAATTTAAGTTTTAAATTTTTGTCTTATTCTATGGTTTAAATATACATAACGTAAAATTGTTACATAGTATAATTATTAAAAAAAAAAAACAAAAA
>Ga0209589_1001409_pt1 | contig 39577 bp, 22 predicted proteins | sample CowpeawhiteBW_FD_187525 | JGI IMG/M metagenome (GOLD analysis project Ga0209589, IMG submission 187525) | Root nodule microbial communities of legume samples collected from California USA - Cow pea white BW (SPAdes) (version 2) | ecosystem: Host-associated > Plants > Roots > Nodule | place: USA...
TGCACATGCCTCCCTTTGTGCCTTAACAGAGGTTCGGCGCCTAATGGTTCTAAGCTAAAATACATGCGCTCACCAGGATCGTTTCTTAATACTTAAAGATCAAGGTCACTAGAGCTATGGCCCACTTTCCGGCATTTCCCACAACAGTTGGTAGACAACAAGATGTGGGAGTACCAATGAAGCAAACAAACTCTAGCTGGGGTTCTCACAATGACCACTTGGGAAGTTCATCCACTGTGGCACTGCTACACAATCCCCTCTAATTCCAAGTTAAACAGACCCGGGTATAGGGCCCCACTCATGTAATGCGCAATGTGTGTGTGTGAAGGGAGAATGATGCATACCCAAATCCCCACCTGCAAAACAGCCAGAAAACTTCCCAGGCAGCTATAGAGCAATTCCAAAATATATCAAAATAAACAAAGTAATTCACATACAACTAATCCAAGAAGCAAACATATACAACCACATATAAAGACAATAATACACAAATAAAAGAAAAAGGGAAAGAAAACATTAGGAAAAATCACATCAAGTTTGCATTTCTAATTAAATGGCTTGACTCTTTCTGTGTCCCCAGCAGAGTCGCCAGCTGTCGCAACCGAAATCACGATCGGACGACGAACCAAAAAGAAAACATGAGTTTGAAAAAGAGATTTGGGAGTCGCCACCACAGTTATTCTGGAAAACTATGGAAAACCATAAAGAATAAGACAAGTCTGCGAAAAACCAGATTTTGGATCCGGGAGTCGGTTACGCGTAGGGAAGGTGTTAACACCCTACAGCGCCCGCCCAAGGGCGGTACCTTTAATTAAAAACGCAAAGTTGATGTGGTTTTCAAAATATTAATATTCCCCGAAAATAATAAGGCAAAAAAATGCTAAAAAGAAACAAAAATATTTTTTATTTTCTTGGGCCCGACAAGGATTGACCTTGGTCCTACGTATTCTCATTAAAAATGAGAAATCAGGATTACGTAGTTCTTTCTAGATATTTGTTTGAAAATGTTTATGTATTTATATTTTGAAATTTTGTATTTTTTTTGGTATTTTTGAATTAGTTAAAGATATGTGTCACACGACGCGAGCGGTCGGACAAACACTAAAAGGAAAAGAAAACATTTTTAGTATTTTTAGAAAATAATTGTCACGCGGTGCGAGCGACCGGACAGACACATTGAAGTGAAAGAGAACATTTTTATATTTTATTTTCGTTTTATTATTTTTTTTATTTTTTCTATTTTTGCAATTTTTCATAATTTTCAAATATATAAAAAAAAGGGAGAAAAAAAATGATAATAATAATAAACAAAATAAAAAAAGTAAAACAAAATAAAATAATAAAAAAGAAACAATTTAATTAGGAAGGATGAAAGTGGAAAGCAAATTATGAGAGTGTATGAGTAATTAAGGGTTTATTAAGGGTGGTGGTGCGGCGAGTAAAATATAAAACAAGCCCAAAATAAGAGTAAAAGTGTATGCAGGGGTGTGGGATTAGTAATTGTGGAGGTGCGCGAGAAAGTGAATAATGCAGCGAAGCCCAACAAGCAAAAAAACAATGCGGGAGTGCAGGGTCGCAAAAAATGGGGGTGCAAGAAGAAAAGAAAAGAGGAGGGTGTGGTTGCGGTAAAAGAGGGGGTGCGTATGGTAACTCAAAGCATGCAGCCCCCTTTTTTTTTCTTTTTTTCTAGAAAACCCTAACAAAAGGGTTCTCTCCCCTCACATGGCAGCCGCTTCTCCTTGACACCACCACGACTCCGGCCCTGGGACGCGCGTCCGGCCGCCCTCGAATGCCGACGACGACAGCGGCCACCGTCGACGGAGCTTCCGGCGCTCGTCATCGTCTCGACCTCACTTCTTCCTTTCTTCTCCAACGCGCGCGAGATGGGCCGGATCCCGGAGCTCCGCCGTCGCACACCATGCCACTCCAGCCTCGTGTTCGTCAGCTCCGACCGTCGCGCCTTCGAATGCCGCCACGACGCCATTGCCGCTCGCAGAGAGACGGACCAAGATGCCGGCGGCTGCCACGTTCTCCTGCTCAATGCTCCAACCCGCCGGCGGCGTCGCCGCCGACGATACCCACTCTTCTCTGTTTCTCTGTTTTGGTTTGATTGGATATGACTGATTGGGGAAGATGAAGCGGGAATATTTGGCACTGGCATTGGGGTTTCGACTCTCTTTTTTTATTTTGATTTTATGCAGGTGTGCAATGAAGATGATGGTGTAGGAAGAAGAATGGATTTGGAGTATTGGACTGTTTTGTTTGGTGTGCCTGCAGGTTTGAATGAATTCGAGGCTAGTGTGGGCGTATGAATCTGATGGTGATGGAAAAAATGAAAAAAATGAGAAAGAAAAGTTTGGTGTTGGATGAATGGAGGGAAACCGTGGATGTGGGGTTCGGTTGGGAAGTGAATGTGGAAGCTTAGAAGGTGATAGAATGGTGAAGGTGTCGGACTCTGATTTTCTTTGCTTTTTTTTTAGATGGCATAAACACAGTGTAAATGGAGACCAAAACATCACAAAGCAGGCGTATGAATCAATCAAGCAAAAGAGCGCAACAGGAGGGCACAACAGAACATCACATTCGGGCGTTTAACCATGCACACAAGTCACATACATTTGCAGTTTATTTCACGGCAACGATACTTACCTCTTGATGCTCCTTCACTCGTGTTTGCTCCTTTTTCTTTTCACTGTGATTTTCGTTTTGTTCTCCCAAGCCTCTGCGAGCTCCCCTCACTCTCTTTTTTTCGTTGTCTTTTTTTTCAAGTTAGCCTCTGTGTGTTGCTCTTGCTGTTTCGTGGTCCTGTGTAAAACTCCTCTTTTTTTTTCAATTCCCTTTTTTTCTTGCTTATGTGTGGAGTTCCCTTTTAGCCATGGCTGCACTGCTATGTTCAGACTACCTCCCCTGGTTGCTGCCACAGTGACCACCAATACCCAACATTCCTTTTTTTTGTCCAAAAACCCCCCCAATACCAGATAACGTATGAATCTAGCCATATTTTGCATGGCAGAGTCAAGTCAAATGACTCTCATTATTATTTTTTTTATTTCATATATATTTTTTTATATTTTTTAAGAGCAGAAAAACAAAATGGTGTGAAAATAAAAATAAAATGGAAATTGAAATTAAAAAAGATAAAAATAAAATAAGATAAAGTGAAGTAAAAAATAAAATAAAATAACATAAAATAAAATAAAACAAGATAAAATAAATAAAATAGATAAATAAAAAGCAAGACAAAATTAAAATTAAAATTAAAAATAAAAACAAATAAATAAATAAAAGAAAAGGAGTATATATGTACATTCAAATTAATGTTGATTTTTATAATGTTTTTTTTTTCTTTTTTTTAAAAAAAAAATAATAAAAAAAATAAAAATAAATAAAAATAAAAATTTCTTAGTTAATCATTTTTATTAATCGAACAAAATTGAGTGTTGACAGGTCTGAAGCTAAGGACTTTGCCCTACGGGCCATAGCCACTGAAATACTTGTATTCCACTTCCTCAACCCCTTCTCTCGCACATCCTTAATCTTGAATTTAGGATTTTCAATTAAAGACTTCTCTACCTTCTTACTAAGCCATTTTGCACTCATAATCTTAAGTTTGAACTCCCTAGAACAAATATGCCTATCAACCACTTTTTTTTAGCTGCCATGTCTTGCGTAATGGAATATATGCAGCATATGTGGACCATTCACATTTTCCTTGTGCCCTCATACATTTCACCCTCACTCTTTGTTTATCATTTTTAACCTATCTTATATTTCTACCAGAATGAACTGCATAAGTTATTATGGCTTGTTGCAAATGTTCCTTATCTATGAAATTTGTGCCTACATCCCACCTATAGTCAGCCAAGGAATTTGGCATGACAAATGTCCCAAAAGGACCACAATTGCGCCCTTCATCACCTGAACTTTCATCAACACAACCTTCATCATCACTTTCGTTAAGACTAACGAGCTCATCTGATTGCCATTCATCTCCTATTGTCTCTCTATCCAAAATTTGATAACTACAATCTTCCTCACTGTCATTGTATTCCTCTTCCTCACTTTCATTCTCTTTTTCAGTATGTTCCACTTGGTCAAACTCTTGCTCATTATGCACCTCCACACTCCCTTCAAACAAATTGTGATCACCATTGTCCAAACTGATCTGGACATCAACAAGTCCCTCAACCCCATGTTGAACTCCTTCCTTACCCCTCAAGTGAGATTGCACCTCACATTCACTTAAACCATCACCCCCTATCTGCACTTCAACCTTAACCTCATGAACCTACTCATTAACCTCCACATTAACCTCCTCGTGAACCTCCTGATTAACCTCCTAATTAACCTCCTTTTGAACCTCCTCATTAACCTCCTCCCGAACCTCTTCATCAACCTCATTATTAACCTCCTCCTGAACCTCCTCAGTAACCTCTGCATTTATATGACTGCTCTCCCCACTCTCTAACTCATCCACACACAGCAAACCCTGTTTATCCTCTAAATCGTTTTCCACAACTTCTGCTTTAGAAATACCATGCACAACAAACATGTGAACTTGGCCATAGTGCTTGGCAACGTGCATCATGTTTATTGCACCTTTGTCATCCTCCAACATATACATCGCATTCTCTATTGCATACCATAATTCCTTAACATTAACATACCCCATTTCCCTTATTTCCCCTATCACCTCAAAATAACTCCACATGTCTGGGTCACAAGCCCAAACAATGGTTTCCCCACCTATGTAATTAATAGGACCATGTTGTTTAAAAAGTCCACCATGGTGGATCACAACTTCGAAACTTTCATCACACATTTCACACCAATATTCAAACAAGTGATATTTGGCAGGTATAAAAAAAATTGTAAGCAGGGTCCAGGAAAACATTTAATATGGCATAAAATATTTGAAAGAACACATACAGGGTCTACGAACAAAAAGGGACCACAACTTTGAAAGAAACGACACCGACACCAACAAAGCACGCACACAACCCCAATCCACTGACAAAGATGTTCACTAAAATAGGGAAAGGGAGTGGGACACTCCAACGAAAATCACAATGGCATACAATAGCAGACAATGAAAACAGAAACACACAATCAAACAAACAGAACCACTTTCAAAAATCACACTAACCCAATCGCAAACCAGGAAAAACACAATCGCAAAACCAAAAATGAAAATGCAAACGCAATAGAAAACCTAACCTACCTTCGATATCTGCGATGAATTGATGATGATCCCGTAGCAATTGCAGAAGCCAAATGAAGCAACATTCCTTTTCTTTCTTTCCCCCAAATTTGAGCACAGCTAACCTAAATCCCCAATTTTCTTAGCACAAACCTAAATATGTTTTAACCCCTTTTACTTTTTAATCTTTGTTGCAATTTGTTTTTTATTTTCCTTTCTTTTACTTTTTTTTCATTAAATCCTGATAATTAAAAACCTAATATGTTTAACCCTCTAATTAACCACTTGATTATAAAGAAACACTGCCACGTAGGATTAGTAATGGAACACGTAGCAAAGAAAAGCCAATTGTACAGTGAAACGTTATCAATTTAAACGGCGTTACCCAATTAGGACCTAATTGAATCAAATTGACAAAAATTAGGACCTATTTGAGCACCCCGCGAAAATTGAGACCTATTTGAAAAAAGTTGACGAAATTTGGGACAAAAAATGTATTTTAACCTTTAAATTTCAATGGTCTAAGTTTGTCTCTATAATTATCAATTTGAATGGTCTATGTTTGTATTGGTTGCTTTGTAGTTATAGTTTACTAATGTTAATTATGTTTTTTTCCATACAGGGGTAGTTCATTATTGAGATTAGTGAAAGTTTATAAAAGGCAAGTAGTTAGTTAACTTTGAAACAATATCTATTACATATTAAGAGAAGAAGGTACTAACAAAATTACTACATTACCCATTATCTTTTATTGACAAGTGTCATAAAAATTAATTTTTTCGTCATTTTAACAGTCTAGTACAAAAGGACTCGGGTTCAAATCCTACAAAATTTAATTTTTTTTATTTTTCATTTAATTATGATTTAAACTACAATATTAATTATAAGTAATATAAGTATTATTATCTATAATTATTAATATTATTATTGTTATATTATTTGTAGTGATAGTAGTAAAATTATAACAATTATTAGTATAATAATAATAATAACAATTTATTATTATTATTATATGTTACTATAATATATATTATTATTATTATTAACATTATTAATAGTAAAATTATTATTATTATTAGCAATATTAATATGTAACGTGTAAAATCTTAGAAAATGGTATTTTAGAAGTGATGGTGGTTTAAAAATAGTGAGACTCAATTATTTTAATATTAAAAGGTTTTAGTATAAATAGAATTGTTATAAATGAGTTTCATTATTTTAAAACACACTATCTCTCTAAAAACCACTTTTCTAGAGCTCTCTGACTTCTCTCTAAAAGTTCTGTCTTTCTGGTCGTCTGATTGAAGAACCGAGACCGTAAGATTGATCCTTTGAGTGAGCTCTTCAATTTGGACCGATCAGTTTCCCTGTTCGCATAAGTTAAGTTTTCGCTGTCTTTTTGGTTTTTTCTGTTTTATGTTGCATGTAAGTCCTCTTCCGCTTGCATGCGTTGTTTTATTTATCAGTATGAGTCTCTACTGATCAGTGATCATAATGGTATGTCCTGATTGTTCTTGTGATATTTCTATATGTAGATAGAGCATCCTGTGGAGTTAGAGACGTTTGACGTTTATAAAGTTGTTTAAGCAGGATACCATGTAAGGGAAGTTAATGTCTATTATGTCTCAGAAACCTGTTAGGAATGTTATTATATGATTATTCTTGTAATTAACTGATGTATTTCATATGTGATGTTTAAGCAGGATACTAGGTTGTGATGTTTGAAAACGATAAATACTTAGGTTTTATCTATTGTTTGAGAATAATCGTATGCTATAGGTGCAATTGGTGTGAATATTTTGATAGAATTAATGTTTGATACTCGAATGGTCTTTGGTGGAGGTTTTGGAGTTGTATGGATTGGTTGAAAAGGTATAATTTTGCTTAAATCAGTTTCTGTAGAATTATGCATATTTGCTTACTCGCTGGGCGAGCCGACTCACTGGACGAATAAGTTGATTTGCAGAATTATGCAGAACACTGATCTGCAGAATTATGCAGATTTGCATACTTGTTGGGCGAGTGCTACTCGCTGGGCTAGCATGGGTCAGAGGTTGGGCTAGTGCTACTCGTTGGGCGAATTTCGAAGTCAGAAACTTCCAGACTTGGACCAATGGCTGGGCGAGTGGTACTAGCTGGGCGAGTTCTACTGGCTGGGCAAGTGAGTCAGAACCTGAAACTTGTATTTTTGAGTTAAATTTGGTGGTATTTTAGTTATCATAAAAGCTGTGTAATTATTATGAATGATGAGTATATGGTATGAGATTGTTTATATGAGACTGAGTTGAGATTGGTTTATCCTAACCCAAGGAGGATTAGTAGTGATTGTGGTAGTGTATGCATTGAGGTAGGGATTGTCCATGCAGTTATCCTGACGCTCTAATAACCATTCAAATTCTCAAGTAGAGAGGAATGAGGTATGTGGTGAGAGGAGCAGGAGGTCCTAGCGTAGGGGTTTTTCCTTGACCATAGGTGTTAACGGACTTACCTTGTATGTGGTAGAGTTTTCACTCTTAATTTGTTGCTCTGCGGAGCATGAGATGCCACTACAAGTGCAAAGCTGACTGGATCTAACCTCAATGCATGTATCCAGATTAGTTGAGTCGTAGTTTATAAATTTATGTATGTAAATCTGCTTGTCTGTAGTTGTTAGCTATATCAATATTATATGGTTTTAAAAAATTCCTTAAAAGTCATTAGCTTACCCTTCTTCTGTGTTTCTGTCTTGTGTTGTATGTTTTCCTTTTGCGATGATCACCTATTCGGTGGGAGCAGTGGTGGATGTTATTTCAAAGGCACCTCTGGAGGTTGAGGAGCCATCTTTTAGGTCAGGAGGAGGTCTCAATGAGTAGTTGTTATAAGTGGTTAGCTTGTGTTTATGGTTAGAAATGTTTGATATGTATAATTGATATATTTAGATAGTCTGATCATTTGTAAGACTGTATTAATATACTTTATACATTTGTTTATTTGTTTTAAACACTAAGGTGGAATAAGGTGGAATATCCTATTTTATTAGTTTTAAGCTGCTAAAATTGGGATGTTACATAATATACTAATTTTATTATTATATATTATTGATATGTGAAAAGAAGTAATAGAAAAATTATTATTATTATTATTATTAGTATTATATCTATTATTAATTATTATTATTATTATTATTATTATTATCATTATTAATAATTAAAATTAAGAACTATAATTATTATATTATTACTATAATTACTTTCATATCTAATTTAAGAAATTGGCATTCCAAAAATATTATATTATTAACCACCATAATTATTATTACAATTAATATTATTCTTATTATTTATAGTTGTTATTATTATTATGAATATAATTATTATTATAAACTATAATTATTTTATTTTTTATTTTATTATTATTACCAATTATAATTATAATTATAATTATTATTACTATCAATTATAATTATTATGATCATTATTACTATCAACTATAAGTATTATTATCACCACTATTAACTATAATTATTTTTATTATTATATTATTATTATTACTATTGTTATTATTATTATTATTAATAATAAGAACTATAATTATTATAATATTTATTATTATTTTTTTATACACATTTTACTTTTATTTATTATGTACGAATCTTGTTTCAATTACTTGCCATTTTATTTGTTTTGTTGTTTATTTTATCTCTATATTTGTGTAATTATTTGAATTAAAAAAATAGTTACTAAAATTAGTAAAAAAATAAAACTGACAAATAATTTTTTAATGAATAATTATTTAAATTTAAAAAATAATAATTAAGAGGATAAAATTGTAAAAACAAAAATAGAACACAAAAGATGTGTATCTCTTTATATATGTAGTTGTTGTATTATTATTATTTTTATCACTATGGGATATTATTATAATTGTATTATTATTATTATTATTATTATAGTTGTATTATTATTATTATTTTTATTATAACATTTACCAATATACATAAACACTTTCTAGATTGAATTTCCAGAATAACATGTATTGCACCAAATACACGTGAAATCATGCATTTGTCATGCCTTATAGTATAATATCACGACCGACCCAGATTTTCTCGGTCTAAAAAAGTCCCTCATGACAAAGTTAATTCACTATAACGTAGCCAAACATGTGCTCCTTCACACCAAATTTTGCCATAGGAACATTTTTTAACTCTCACCACCTAAACTTCATTCTCTATATGAGTCAATGATTTTAATAAAATTAAGATGACTTCACAATTGGGAGTCCCACTAAAAACATTATAATTAGACAATGTGGAAATTCCCTATATATAATTAACCACATTCATACAATTCAAATTTACAACATGTTCCAATCACAACCTCAAACTAAACTCAAGAAATCAACATTGTCACCATTGGAACATCATTATTTCCTTCACGTTCATATCACATATGCACACATAAAATAAAAGAGTAACCCAATAATTGTATTAATTTCTATCGATTTTCTTATCAATTGTAAGTTATCCTCAACTCTGAGTCATAACAAAGAACCAAAAAGGATAAAAATGTCTTAAGTATTATAAGCATCGACTATGTGAAGCTTATGTATGTCACGATTTGTACAAGACCAAACATTGCACAAATTCTAGGAGTGGTTAGTATATTGATGGAAAATCTAGGCAAGGAGCATTGGAGTGCTATTAAGAGGACCCTTATATACATTAAAGGAACCTTAGGTGTTGCATTATGTTTTGGAAGATTGAAATTAGTGGTCAAAGACTATGTCTACCAGCCTGACGACCAAGACAGGCTGGGCAAGTTCGACAACTCAAATGGGTCGGGCGGGTCTAACGACCCAGATGGGTCGGGTCGGGTTGACGACCCACACGACTTTGGTCAACCACACACCTAGACAGCTTGACCCAATAACCTAGACTGGTCGGTCTAGCCCGACAACCCTAACGGGCTGAGATGACAACTAAGACAAGTCTGACCAACCGGACGATCTAAACGGGTCGGCCCGACCCGACAATCCAAGCAAGTCAGCCCAACCCGAAGACCCAGACCTAGGCTCATATTCGAGACGACCCGACCTAGGCTAACGATCGAAACGACCTGAGGCGATGTCGAAAAGTTTAGTAATATATTTTTCAAATTTAAGAAGAAATCCCACGGGTTGGCCTTGGCCCATAGGGCTTTTGTAGGATTTTTGGCCTTGTAGATTTCTTTAATATTGGGCTTTTTGGACCTGTGAGCCTTTTTGGCCCTAACTCACGTGGGCCAAGGACCAAGTCCTATGGGCTTGGCCAAATTAACAACCCTTACAAATCACTTAATCCGAACAATTCATTCTAAATTTACCTTTTGAAATACAAACCCTAGCTTAGGAACACATAAGTTGAAACTCATTTCCAAATCTGAAGTATTAAACTGGATTACATAATCCAGAAAACATATTTATAAGTTTGGGGTTCTTCATTTCAAAAACATTAAAGAAATCTTTAAAAAACCTACTCCACCAACGATGCACTCACATCACAAAACTAAAATAAACACCATACCTCAATGGATGAACAGTGAACGACTTTGCAGCTCCGATCAGTTAACCTTCAAATGTTTCAAATGCATAAATGAAGACAAAAGGATTTGATAAAAGAATAAACAATGCATGGGAGAAGAGTTGAGAGCTGACGATGAGCAAATATAGGAGAGAAAAAATAAAAAACAATGTTGTATCTATGGCTACAAGCAGCATAGAAAATAACTTTTTTATGGTGATTCCAAAATCAACATAGAAAATGTTGTATCTATATCGATTCTAAAACTGATAAAAAATAATTTTTTAACCAACATTGAAAATCTTCATTATATCGATCTCTTTTGATTTAAACACTTTCCTTTTCCCCCAAATTAAACTATATCTTACTCAACACGCCACCATACAAGTTCACCTTTTTATTTTTATTTTAAATATTTACTTTTTTATACATAATGGTATGGCTTTGGTGTTTAGCCATGTGTACTTCTATCAACCCTCTTACATGTTTTAGCATGACTAGTTGCATTTCTTTTAGTTGGTTTCATTATAATAAAACATCTTTTTCTATTTTTCTTTTAGTGTTGCTTACAATGCACCGTGTATAATCATGATTCAATCTTTCTAACTGTGTTTTTTTAAACTTCTCTTTTATTATAATGACTTAAATATTCATTTGGTCCTAGTTTTGGTTAAGTTTTTCCAATTTGGTCCTAGTTTAAGATTTTTGTTCAATTTGGTCCTAAATTTTGAAAATATCATTCAATTAAGTCCTTTTACTTAACACCGTTAAAATCGATAAGATAACAGTGTACACACTGGAATGTGACATGACCGTTAATTTATTGTGATTGTATTAAGCTCTTTAATTGAAAGTAATAGGTTTACGATTAAGACGAAATTGGGATTAGGGTTCGCTACGGGGAGCTTTGATTGGATTGAAAGGTTTGATTATGTGCAGTGAGCTTTCTTTTTTAATTGGAGAAGATTTTTATGCGAGAACATTGTTGTTGTATGGCGTTCATATCATCAATTATGTGCATCTTCATCAAACAAGTTAACGTTTAGGGTTTCTAATTACCCAACCCCAAAATTGAAGTTCACACAACCCTAAAATTGAAGTTCTCATAATTTCAAGCTCTCCGCAATCGCAAATGGGTGGTACGCCTAAAACCCTAGAACCACCACCAGGGCATGAATCGCAACTTCGTTGTCCTCAATTATTGTAAGAGGAAGACGATGACCCACGAAACATACCTTTTCAGCGGAAGGAGGGTGGCAACCAGATTCTTCAAGTAAAGAAGCCCTTAATTGATCCACATGTAGACAAATGAAAATCCTATCACCTTTCAAGTTCAACCTTTGTTGTATACACATCAAAAAGACCACATCAATGTACAATGAACCACGTCAATGGAACAATTCAACGTGTACACGGTTATGTTATTGATTTTAACAGTGTTATGTAAAAGGACTTAAATGAACTATACTTTCGAAATTTATGATCAAATTGAACAAAAATCCTAAAGTAGGACCAAATTGAAAAAACTTAACCAAAACTAGGATCAAATGACTATTTAAGCCTATTATAATTAATTTTTAACTCAATACTTATGAGAAGTGAAAAATGTGTCAATGACCATCTTCTCTAAAGCTTCTTAAGGAATATTATAACTCTATAAGTGGAGGTGGTGATGATAAAAATTTGATAAGCTTTCAACATCCAACACCAGAAATTTTGTCTCAACTTGTTGTGGATGGACTCCTTACATATGATGATCAGATATCTAATCCCGATGATGATTATGCTTATGACTTTATTATTATTTTTTTCTGAAAAAATGGATTCTCAATTAGAAGTCATCATATTTACAAATCAAAACGATTATTAGGTAAAATAGTTTTGATACTATTAATCAAGACAAAGTCTGGTATTTCCGTACTTGTTTAATTATAGCTTTTTATAGCTCTATGTTTTATGAAGAAAAAAAAGTATTGTACTATAAGTATATAATTAAAATTGTTGTTTACTTAAATAATTTGAAGTTTTACTCAGAGAAAGTATATTTATTAAAGTAAAGATTAATTAGAAATTTCGTTACTATATTTAGATTTTTTATTTATTTTTGTATTTATATTTATTTTTAACTCAAATAATTGTCAAATCTTTTAAAAAATTTAATGGGATTTATTTTGCGTTAATACCATTTGAAAATACTACGTATAAAAATTTAAGGTTACCTTGTACCAAAATATGAGTCATCTTTTATCTTGGAATTCCTTTGATTTTGATACTAGCACTTTACAAGTAGAAGATTACCTAAATTATGACATTAGTACCTTACACATGATAGACCTAAATTTTAACATGTGGTACTTCCAGAATGTGTTAACACCAATTTAACGGAAGAGACCACATTAATTCTTGTTTTTCAAAAGACGTACACTTAGTTGATTTTTTTTTTAATAGAGACTCAATTGAGGAAAAAAAAATCTAGAGACGGACATAAATCAAAAGTCTAAGTATAAATACTAAATTACCAATTAAGCCTTAAATGTATAGTAAGATCAAACTCTAGATTTAATTAATACATAACAACATAGGATTTTTCCTTAGTTTTATGTGTTTTGATAAAATAACAAAAGGTTGTAGAAAATTTGATTAAGATGTGCATGAGTTGGAAAAACAAAAATGATAAAGCAGTTTATCTACCAATGCTTTTTTATGTTAAAATATTTAATAGTTTTAGCTAGAATTATTTTAAGTTAGATTTTAGGTTTTAATTGTTTCAACTTTAATTTACTTAGAGGAGCATACTATTATTAGGAAAATGTACATTGATGATCACTTTATCTATTTTTTTTACAAATATACTATATTGCATGTATTGCAATAATTTAACCTAAATATACTATGTTTTATCAAACATGTTAATAAATGAGGTTGAGATGGCCGAGTTGGTCTAAGGCGCCAGATTAAGGTTCTGGTCCGAAAGGGTGTGGGTTCAAATCCCACTCTCAACAATTTCTTTGGTGCTTTTTTTCTTTTGCAAATGGAGAAATTGAATTTTTATGGTGTAAGGTAGTAATAATTTCTTTGGTGCTTTTTTTCTTTTGCAAATGAGAAATTGAATTTTTATGGTGTAAGGTAGTTTGAACTGATAATTGTTTGGGGTTAAATTTGGATGAAAGGTTTATGAGTGAATATGGTCCACTATTATTCTATTTATTTTTTTAGCCAAATTGAGAGTAGACATACACACACACACACACACACACACACACACATATATATATATATATATATATATATATATATATATATATATATATATATATATATAGATATATATAGGTTCTATGTTTTAGGTGTGAAGTAGGTGGTGTGTACTTGCACATGAAGATATTATTATAAGGGTTCCCATGATGTGTACATATTTTTGGGTTCATAGGAATGATATGAGATGGTTGGTAAGCTTTGTGGATGTTTTGGATGATGGGAACGAGTGAACAAGGTGCCTTGTTAATAAAAAAACGTTGTTTCTCATATTTTCGTGCAGTAGGGGTCGTCGGGCACTAACTTCCTTCCTCCAGGCCTTGAGTATCGGGTTTTAGGTCGCTAAGCGCCATGTCTCGGGTTTCTGACCGCTGGGTGCCAGGTTCTGGGCGCCAGGCACCATTGTTTTTCTAGTCTGTGTAGTTTTCTTAAAACTTAGGTTCCTGATTCGTTAACCGTTCGAATGAGCTGCAATTTTGACAACTTATCTAAAATATGTTGTTCTTCAGTTTGAATGGTGTGATCTTAGTTTGTTGGTTTGTAGTTGGAGATATATGTTACACATGTTTGTTTGTGTTTTGTGGTTGTATTGTGTTGATATTTTGTTGTGATAAAGTGTGATATGCTTTGTTTGTAGTATATTGGATATTGAGCATGATGAATGATGTATGTTAAATATAGTGACGATTATTGTATGATAATTAATGTGTTGTGATACATGTGATGATGAGGCCTTGATGTGTTGTGTGTTCATTGATCATGAAGGTAGATAATCATGTGATTTTTGATTAATGTATGATCATGTTGAGATAATGTATACTTGGATATGAATGTAATGAAAGGTATCTCTAGGTAATTGTACTAGAGGTGCACTTCGCCGGGACTCTCGATAAGAGTAATAGGAAGGTGTGCACTTCGTTTGGGCTAGATAAGAGTAATGGGATATTGCGTATCTCGCCGAGGCTCTTGATATGAGTAATAGGGAGTTGTATACTTTGTCGAGGCTCGCTATGAGAGTAATTGGAAGTGACATCTTTGGTAAGTTGTGTTCGAGAATAAGTTGGGTGGCTGGTTATGAGCACATGCCATACCATTGGTATTACTAGGTGTTAATATGTTGAGGATTGCATGCTTGGTTGTGAGGACATGTGATGGGTTGTTAACTTGGTTAAGTTTATGCATATGTTGTGATGATATAAGATGGGTTATATGCAAATGTTATGTTGTGTACTGATGTTTTATTTGGTTATCTCACCCTTGCATGTTTGTGGTTGTGGTTTCCACCTGCGATGATCGTATAACCTGTGTTATACGAGAATAAATGTTGGTGTAGATGCTAATAGAGATGCATAGTTGTGAGGAGCTCGTGGAAAGGACTTGGGAGTTTTACTTAAATCATTTTGAATAGTTTTGAACTTTAATGTAATAACTGGAGATTTGGATGTTGTTTTCTTTTACAGGGATTTGTAATAAGTTATTTAATGGTTTATGTTGGAATGGTTTTTATCTAGATTTTAATGGTGCTTTAATTTGAGATACAAGTTTGGCTAAATGAAATATGGCTTTTGAAATAAACTAATTGTGAAGTTCCTACTTAATAGAATGGTATAAGAGTTGTATAATTGGAATCTTTGGAAAAAAATTACATGTGACATCTCGAAAAGGGTGTTACATTTGTGGTATCAGAGCACGGTTTTACAGTTTTAAGGTTTTTCGGTTTTCGAAAATCTTTTAGGGCTTTGGGAAGTGAGCTTGACGCGATTTTGTTGTGATTTATACATTATTGGTTTGTAGGGTCTCTTTGGAAGAGTCTCTAAGTAAGTATGGTGCTTGAAAATTTTGATATGATTCGATTGTATGCCTTGAAAGGTTTGGATTGTATGTGTTTTATTGTTTTAACTTGATGTATGTGGTTTTTTTTTCGCATTCTTTTATATTTGGCGCGTGTATGGAAGAACTTGGATTATCTATGTGTGATTGTTTTGGAATTTAACTATATATATATATATATATATATATATATATATATATATATATATATATATATATATATATATATATATATTAGCTTGTAAGTGAGCAAGTTATAGTGTGAACTGGTGATTTAAATAATAGCATTTGGACAAGGTTTAACCTGTTCGATCTGTGTTGGATGTCGATTATAATGTGGAGCGGAAATTCAAGATAACTTGGTATGTTTATCTCTTTAGGAATTAGATGTTATTCTTGTAATCGTAGTTAAAGGTATGTATTTAGAGAAATTTGTATTTTTAGTTTCTCTTTCTCAACTCTTCAAATTTAAGAACATTATGCCTTTGATGGATTGTCTAGTTGTGTTGGTGCTTTTGGTTAGACTTAAGAATAAAAGGGTGTGAATTATGTGATGTGAGTAGAGCTAGTGTATGATAATATCTAAAAGTTGGACTAATGACAAGTGTCATTTAAGGATGAGGCATTGAGGAACTAGAAATATTTTGAAGTTAATAAATTATAAGTTTGGGATGGGATGTGATGATTGTTTTTTATGATAGAAGGAAAAGTTCGGTTGTGGTGTGGTTATATGAATATTTGATAATGATCTTTGGAAACTTTCATTTGCGAAATCCGAAAATTTTGTGATTAGAGTTTTCCTGAGTACTAGTTTTAAGATAAAGTTAAAATTTGTTCATAGGTGTTAATTGATGATTTAGAACTATAGTTATATATTTTTTTGGAGTGTTATGTAGTGGTGAGATTTTAGAATGGTTAAGAAGGATTGAATTATTCGATACAATGTTTTAGCATTAATTTGAGAAAATTGGGATCATATCACTGTACTTTTGGTTTTGGGTCAAACTTGATTAAGCTTGAATTGTAATGTGTTGTTTGAAGTCAAAGGTTAATTATATGCCTTAATGATAATTGGGTTTGCCTTGAATTATTATGTATTAATAGAAAACGCCATTTGTGGGTGTGAGGTTTGTTATTTGTTTTAAAATTTATTATAGTATATAATGTTTAAAGAAGTTAAAATACTGCTTTAGTTTGGCTGTGGCGTTTTATTTTACTTTTTGTAGCAAACAAAAATTCAGATGTTGTGTTTATTGTATAGTGACAATGGTTAATGTTTAGTAGGACAATTAATGTTTATTAGGTTTTTCTGCTGAAAAAAAATGTGAGAATAATGCGGTTATGATATGATCCAAGGGGTTATTATTATTATTATTATTATTATTATTATTATTATTATTATTATTATTATTATTATTATTATATTGCAAATAGTGTTAATTTAGTAAGATTAAATTCATGAATTGGTATAGTTTTATTTATAAAGATGGAGTATGATTGCTTTTAGAGAGTAGTGGTTATTTAGTTATATGAAAAACTCTTTGAAGTAGTTTATTGATATAAAGACTCTATTAATGATAACATATGGTAGGGTGAAGTTAGCGGTACAATTTTTTTTTTCTGGTGATTAGAATGTGAATATTTTCAAGGGTTGAATATTACATTTAGTATATTAAGACTAAGATTGGAGTAGCAGTTTATAAATATTTATAATTTAGAAATTTAGGTAACCTTAAGACAACCGGGTGCTTTTGGTTAAAGCTAAGTGGATTGGTATTTTTCGCCTGTTGATGTTTTCAAAATGGGCATAGAGCATTAATGAAAGTTTCAGTGTTAGTTTTTTTTTTTTATATATATATATTTTATAAACATATTTGCAAATGGTTAGCAAATGGGATTTTAATGTTATTCCCATGTTGGTAGCTGCACAGGCACAGATAAAAGTTTTTCATAATTATTTAAGGTTTTGGAGTTAGAATAATATAATATTTAATGGCGGACATAGTAAGAGCTGGGAGGGGCCATGGCCCCAAAGATTTTTGATTTTTTTTAAAATATCTATATTTTGAAACTTTTGAAATTTTTTAAAATTTTTTAAATTATAGGTAGTATATTTTATAAATGGATGAAAATTAATTTCTTTATCTTTTTATTTCTTTTATAAAATACAACCAATTAATGTTAATAGATAATAAAACATAAAATTAAATATATAAAAAATAGAAATATTTAGGTTTAATTAATCTTTTAGTCACTATTTTCATCTAAAAATATCAAGTTGGTTCTCAAATTTTTTCTAGTCTCAATTTGGTCCCGATCCATTTCAAGAAATTTAATGAAAATAACCAAATTGCATCAATTTTTCAAAATTCAGAACCAAATTGAAACTAAACAAGATTGGAGGACCAACTTAACAATTTTGAATTAAAACAATAATCAAAAAAATAATTAAACCAAATATTTATTAAGATATTTTTTATGTCATTTCTTGTTGTCTTGTTAGTTTTACAAAAATTGTACTCATTTCTCACTCTCATATATTTTTTTGTAAGAAAAAAGGTAATTATTTTTTCTCTCATTTCTCATTTGTCTTATCTCTTTTTTGAAGAAAAGAAAAACAATTCTTTTTTATCTTACTTGATAATGAAATATTAATTTAATAGTTAACATTGTTTTTTTATCTCATGAGCCTTTAGTATATTATTTTTTTATGAATATAGAAGAAAAAACAATGTATTATGTATTTTTTCATAACCGATTTTTAACTGTGACTTAACTATACTATTTTTTTCTTTAATATTTATGCTTCTCAATTTTTTTAGTAAGGTATAATAAATTATTTTTAATATTATTTTAAAAATAAGTATATTGATGAAGAATAAAAAAATAGATTCATTATTCAAAAATGATAAAAGTGAAGTTATTCGTAAAGATGGAAACAAGATAGATTATATTTTTCATAACATTAAACTAAAGATCAAATTATTCACTTAGAGAAACCAATCTCCAAAACATTATACTAATGATCCAATAATTTAATGATAAAAGAATTATACTATTTGGCCCCTCCAAAACTTATGGTTAAGATCCATCATTGATAATATTGGTTGCAGTTTTAGTGTTTTTTAAGTTTTGGATAGCAGCTAAAGCGTGTGAGTGTTGTGATTTTGAGTGGTTTGAAAGTGTGGAAAGGTGGTTATGAAAATGATATTTAAATGATGAGTTTTGATTTAATCAATGTGTAGTAGTTTAAGGAAATTGTTTCTTTTAGGAATTTGTTTAATGATGTATGTAAGGAAATTGGTGGTTAAATAAAGTTCTATGGATAAATAATTCTTTTCCCGAGGTTGATGGTTTAGGAGTTATTCTAATCTTGAGAATATTTGTATCATTGGATGGATAAAACGAAGAGCAAATTATTAAGCATTCGTTAAAACAGTTTTGGAGCGAAAGAATTCAAGATGTCTTTTAGGAACCAAAGGAAGAGATGAAGAAGACCTTTTTTTTTTTTATTTCTTAGTAAGTACAATTTTTGATAATGAAAATTTTTGAGTGAGAGAGAATGTAAGACTAAAAAAAATAATTATATTTTTAAGGGGTATTTAGATGTGATAACAAAGGATTGTAGAAAATTTGATTAAGATGTGCATGAGTTGGAAAAAAACAAAATGATAAAGCAACTTATCTCCCGATATTTTTTATGTAAAAATAATTAATAGTCTTAGCTAGAATTATTTTAAAGCAAATTGTGTAGTTAGATTTTAGATTAAAATTGTTTCAATTTCAACTTTAGTTTACTTAAAGGAGCATACTATTATTAGGCAAATTGATGACCACTTTATACATTTTTTTTAACCAATAGACTGTATTGCATGTATTGAATTAATTTAACCTAAATATACTATATTGTGTTCAACTTCTAGATTAAGCTAATGTCTTCCTAAGAATAATTATCAAATACTATAATAGATGAGGTTGAGATGATCAAGTTGGTCTAAGGCGTCATATTAAAGTTCTGGTCTGGCTTCCTTCTCCACCACCAAAAATCACAATTTCAATAAAAATGAAATTCAACCCTAATATTGTCTTCACCACAATATCACATCCAAAGTACACCATGAATTCATCCAACTTGGCCATTAGGAGGTAAGTGGGTTGAAATTTTTGTAGCTTTGACGTGTTGATTTTTGTTGTTAAAAAGGTTCATGAAAATTACATGGAGAATGTTGATGTAAATTTAATAGCAGTAATTTTGATGCCTATGAACTTTGGCATATGGGCATTGAAATTATTTTTTTAATAAATTTTGTCGAAGAAAAAGTAGAGAAAGGATGCATGAGAGAAACTGGATTTTTATGGGGTAAGGTATTGAGTTTAAGCTGATAATTATTTGGGGTTAAATTTTGATCAATTTGGATGAAAGGTGTATGAAGTGAATATGGTCCACTATTATTCTATTTTTTTAGGTAAAATGAGCACATATATATATATATATATATATATATATATATATATATATATATATATATATATATATGGGTTCTGCTTTTTAGGTGTGAAGTAAGTGGTGTGTACTTGCACATGAAGATAATATTACAAGGGTTCCAATGATGTGTTCATGTTTTCGAATTCATAGGAATGATATGAGATGGTTAGTAAGCTTTGTGCATGTTTTGGATGATGGGTATGGGTGAGCAAGGTGCCTTGTTCATTAAAAAAATGTTGTTTTTCGTAATTTTGCGCAGTAGGGGCCACCGAGCGCTGACTTCCTTCCTCCAAGCCTAGAGTCTTGGGTTTTGGGGCCACCGGGGGCTAGTTTCCTACTGTCGTGCGGTAGGTCTCAGGTTTTTAGGGCATCGGGTACAATTGTTTTTCTAGTCTGTACAGTTTTCTTAAAATTGAGTTTTCTACTTCATTGACCGTCCTATTGAGTTGAAATTTTGAAAGCTTGTGCAAAACATGTTCTTTAGTTTGAACGATGTGATCTTAGTTTGAGGTCCATAGTTCAAGATATATGTTACACATTATTGCTGGTTTTTTGTGGTTGTATTGCGTTGATATTTTGTTCTAATAAATTGTTATATGCTCTTTTGCAGTATATTGGATGTTGGGCATGAGGAATGATGTATGTTAAATATAATGACAATGATTACATGATGTCAATATGTTGTGATAAATATGATGATGAGGCCTTGATGTGCTTGTGTGTTCATTAATCATTAATGCGGATAATCATGTGATTGGTAATTGATGTATGATTATGATGAGATAATGTATACTTGGATATGAATGTAATGAAAGGTATCTCTTGGTAATTGTACTAGAGGTACACTTCATCGAGACTTTCGATAAAAGTAATGGGAAGTTGTCACTTCGTTGGGCTCGTAAGGTATCTTCTTACTTGCTCGGTTGAAGAATTGATAAGCGAAGTGAAAAGAATATGTTCATGTACTCTAAAAACCAAAAATCAGTTGTCCCTTCTTTGACACTACTTCCCCTTTTTATAAGGCCCTTGCTCTGCATGATATCCCTGATTTTTAGCTAGGCCTGATGGCATGCCGAGATATTAGCAATTGACCCTATTAGACTTAGACCCCAAGTTCCTTTTATTCAGGGACATGTTGACATCATCTAACATATATCTTTAATGGGCCATGTTAATACATCTTATTCTAACTCGGGCCTTAGAGTACTTAAAAAATGAAGAGTCGGGAATCGGGTCCCACCTCAACTTCCCGAGGTAGTAATAAATAGGTAGATCACATTGGTAATGGGTCGGATTCCGACCTTAGTAACATCGATTTTTCTTCCTACACCCCTAATTTTTCTTCCTGCACCTCCAAGTTTGATTTTAAAGACCATTATGTCCTTCAGAAAAATATATATAAATAATAAACTAAATATGTTCGTAGCCAGCACCCCCACAATGAAATCCAGTAACACCAGATTCTGAAAGTTGGTAACACCAGATTCTGCAAGCCGGTAACATCGGATTTTGAAAGCTGGTAATACTGGATTCTGAAAGCCGGTAACACCAGTTTTTGAAAGCTGGTAACACTGATTTCTGAAAGCCGATAACACCAATTTCTGAAAGCCAGTAACATTGGATCCTATAGTTTAATAAAATAAACTTTGTGACATACTAACACCATGCTGAAATACTATAATATAAAAAGATAAATATTAAAGATGGGTATGGGATAGTAAAACCTGTCTCGCCCTGCCTTGTTGTCATCCTTAATAAAGATCAACATCGACCACAAACATTTCGATTTCCTTAACTACTCTCCGCACGTTGTTCACAACCATCATTTGTACAATGCTCATGCTCATAACGCGTCTTAGTGCATCCTACAAAGGTAACAAGTAAAAACATAAGAATGTTATCTAATGAAAGTGTTATAATGATTATGTAAATAAAGTTACTCACTCGTAGGCTATCTAATGACTTTGTTCTTTTGGGAACGTGTACATCATCTGGGATGTCATTGGCAACGTCGGGTACATGTGAACTAAAAAGGGTTTGAGGGTTAGGTACATCATCTGGACTTGTGGCTTGTCAACAAGGGCTTGATGGTCGTCAACCAAGAAAAAAAATGCAAAAAAGTTAAAATAGTCCAAACAGGATTTCGCAAACTGGTACACTCGCATCCTGAAAAATGACAACACCAAGTTCTACAGTTACATCGATTTCTGAAAGCTGGTAACACTGGTTTCTTAAAGCCAGTAACACCGGTTTCTGAAAGTTGATAACATCAGTTTCTGAAAGTCGATAACACTAAACCAAAAGGGTAGTAGTGGAATTATAAAAAAATTGGGGTGTAGGAAGAAAAATTAGGGTTGTAGAAAGAAAAATCCTAGTAACATCTATTCGGATTTCGAGTTCGAGGTCAGGGATAACACAAGTATTTTATTGTAGGGGGCTTCTCCCTGCACCCCCAACCTTTCTCCTGTACCCCCAATAATTACGTTTTTCTCCTTGATTAATTTTACCTAACCTTGGTGGTTGAAACTAATGAAAGCAAATTTACTGTGTTGCTATCGGTCCTCTTCTTTTTATTTCTGCAAGAGCCTGCACCCCGAAATATCTCTACCTTTCCTCCCGTTCCGTTTTCTTTAGTCTTTGTTTCCTCCGAATATTTTGTGTGCTCTTCGAAGTCTTATATTGTGGTTCATGTCCCTCTACTTCAAGCTCCCACCAGTGGTCCAAATGGTCCCTGCTTCAAGCTGTTTCAAGCTCCCATCCCTGCTTCAAGCTCTCTCTGAGTGGTTCTTGTTTCATTATTCTTCTTTCAAAGCTTTCCAAAGCTCTTCTCTTCAAAGTTCTTCTTTTTCAAGCTAGTATTCATATTCTCATTGTAATGTTGTTTCGTATCACTCGAATGTTGTTTGTTATCACTGATATACACTGAAATTTACTTTTGTTACCATTGCGGATGTCGACATCCACTTCAGACAATTGGGCTGCGGATGTGAACATCCATTTCTTATTTTTTTATTTTTTTGGTATTACGGATGTCGACATTCGCTTTAGACAATTAAGTTGCGGATGTCGACATCTGTTTCGTAATTTGTTTTTGTTTTTTTGGTATTAAGGATGTCGACATCCGCTTAAGACAATTGAGTTGCAGATGTCGACATCCATTTCGTAATTTTTTTTGTTTTTTTGGTATTACGGATGTCGACATCCGCTTCAAACAATTGAGTTGCGGTTCAAACAATTGAGTTGCGGATGTCGACATTTGTTTCGTAATTTTTTTTGGTATTACGGATGTCGACATCCGCTTCAGATGTTTAAGTTGCGGATGTCGACATCCATTTATGGTTTTTTTATTTTTCTGGACGTTGCAAATGTCCACATCCGCTTCAGACATTTGATTTGCAGATGTCGATATTCGTTTCACTTTTTTTGTAGTTCTCATGCATTACGTTTCGTTATTTATCTGTCATCTTTCATGTTTAAAAAATAAATCATATTAAAATATTTTCTTTATTATAGGTTATTATAATTACGGAAGGTCATCATTTTAGTTATTTGAGTTTCTTGGATTCTCAAGTAAATTCTAGTCTCGTGTCAGACTTTTCTGCTTTCATTCATGATATATGCGAACAAGATTATACCTCTCAATTTACAACTCATGATATCTTATTTAATTAAGTGGGTTAGAGGGGTTGCTTTTAATCTTGGATTTGTTGTTATTATTCTAAGATCAGATAAATATAATGGACAACCGGAAAGAAAGACCTGTGTATTATTAGGTTGTGAAAGAGGTGGAAAATAAAGAAAATACAAATGTGATGCATAATCGAGTTATTTGGGACAAGAAAATGTGAGTGTCCCTTTAGATTGAGAGGCAAACCTATCTCTCAAGGGAATGGATAGGTGTTGAACGTAAAATGTGGTTACCATAATCATGATGTCTCATCTACTCTAGTTGGTCACCCCTATGCGGGTAGGTTGAAGTCCAGTGAACACTCGCTGCTTGTTGATACGACTAAAAGTCAAGTAAAACCTGTAAATATACTTCTCACTCTCAAAGAAAAAAGATGAGTGTAATGTGACAACTATGAAGCAAGTATACAATGCAAGATATATGTATAAACGATCACTAAGAGGTTCAAGGACCGAGTTACAACAGTTGATGGTGATGTTGGAACATGTATCCATTTTAGTAGATGTGTTGATGAATCTGAGGTGGTTAGTGATCTGTTCTGCACCCATCCTGATGCTGTCAAGTTGTTAAATTCATTTAATATTGTGTTCTTAATGGATAGTACTTACGAAACCAAAATATATTGATTGCCATTGCTCGAGATTGTTGGTGTGACGTCAATAGGATTAACTTTCTCATCTGCGTTTGCATATTTATCAAGTGAAAAGCAAAATAATTTCACTTGGGCTCTTGAAAGGCTAAGAGGTCTGTTTATGACGTCTGAGGGTGGTCCATAGGTCATTGTAACTGAGAGGGATCTAGCTTTAATGAATGTTATTGGCATTGTGTTCCCTGAGTGTTATCATCTTCTATGTCGTTTCCATATTCAGAAAAATGTGCAGGCAAAGTGCAACATGTTAGTGAATTCTATTGATGCATGGGATGTTGTGTTGCAAGCATGGGAGAATGTTATGAACTGTGAAAATGAGTTTAAGTTTAACGATTGTTTTAATCGTCTTCAGCTTGTTTGCTAGTCATGCCTCTATTATTTGAATATGTTAATGACTCGTGGATCATTCCTTATAAGAAATACTTTGTGAAGGCGTGGATGAACAAGGTTTTGCATTTAGGGAATACAACATCAAACATGTATGTTTGCATCTTATTTATTCATTTTTTTTATTAATGGTTCATATGATTCCATGTATAAATTGTATCAGGGTTGAGTCTGCTCACTAGATCCTCAAGAAAGTTCTTGGAAGTAGTATGGGAGACCTTTGTTCGTGTTGGGATGGAATTCACAACGTTATTATCTTGCAACATAACGAAATAAAGGCGGCTTTTGAAAGAAGTCTTAATTTGATGAGTGACTCTTAGAAGGCATTGAGTTATAAAAGATTAGTGGGATATGTTTCTAGATTTGCCTTGGGAGTCCTTGCTCTAGAGTTAGAAAGAATTAAGAAAATTGGATTCGATATTAGTCGTTGTGGCTGCGTTCTGAGACAGACTTATGATCTTCCATATGCTTGTGAATTAACACGATATAACCCTGGGATGATTTCTCTACAAGAAATTCATGTCATGTGGACTAGGTTGACCTTCTCAAATGTGTCCTCTTCTTCTTTTTACACCCATTTTTTACTATTTCTTCTTTTAATTTTACTAGGGAGCAAAGATGGAATTTAAAAAAATTTTGGTGATACTAGAGAATGTTTTGGGGTGCAAGGAGAAGCCCCCTTATTGAATTTTATACGACGTAACCCAATCAACCTTCTTGAAGATCCAATTAGACCTACCTTCGTCCAAGGAAACCAAAAATACCAAAAGCATATAGTTTTAATTGAAATAACTAAATCAAAATCCATACAGATAACATGATTATTGTGAGTAGAATAATGGGACAAAGGCATATTTTGTGGCAGTTTCACTTTGTTTATTCATCCTTTTGTGTTGGGATGAGTTGTGATTTCAAGTAAATGGACTTTTAACATAGTAATAGCCGAAACAATTTATAAATCCATAATGTTTAGTTTTTCTAGTTTCCGAATTCAACTTTTTATCCAAGTGAACAAATTGTTAGGTAAACTTAAATGTGGGTAGTTGGAAGTTGCTATATTAATTGTCTAAGAGATTGCAAAAGGTTGAGAGTGGGTCTAGCTATGATTAAGCATGCAATAGAGTTCATTAATTGTGAGTTAGGTAGTAGTTATATTTAATGAATGTAGTTGAACGGTCATGTCCAAAGGCTTATAAAAGGACCATGTAGTGCTTCATTTCAAATACAACAAATCTGAATACAAAGAGTGTTTATCCAAAGAGACTTGTTTGTCAACAAATTGGCATCAGAGCTTGAGAGCTTGACTGTTTGAGTAAGTTAGAGAGTTTGATAGAGATGTCCAGCTTAGCTAACAACATGGCCCTGCCGAAGTTATCAAAAGGCATCAGCTATGATAACTGGAGCCTACAGATGAAGGCTCTCCTTGGTTCCCAAGAAGTATGGGAGGTGGTCGAAAATAGGCACCAAGAACCAGAGGATATTGGAGAAATGACGATAGCCCAGCTTGCTACGTTAAAAGCAACACGAGCAAAGGACAAAACGACTCTACGTGCTGTACTAAGCTATTGATGAGTCCGACTTTGAGAAGATAGCAAATGCTATGTCTTCAAAAGTAGCGTGGGATATTCTGAAGAAGGCATACAAAGGGGATAACCGTGTGAAGCAAGTTCGGCTTCAAACTCTCAGAGGCAGGCTTGAAAGGATGAGGATGAAGGAAGATGAAGGGGTTGCCGAGTACATCTCCCGAGTTGAGACCGTAGCGAATCAGCTCGGTAGAAATGGAGAGACGTTGCCCGCTTGTCGAGTGGTGGAGAAAATCTTGAGGTCGTTAACCGATGACTTCGAGAATATAGTTTGCGCAATAGAGGAATCCAAGGACTTGACAATGCTCTCGGTGGAAGAGCTTGCTGGGTCGCTTGAAGCGCATGAGTAGTGAAGAAGGAAGAAGAAGGAGGAGTCCCTTGATCAAGCACTCCAAGCAAAGGCAACCATTAGGGAGAAGAAGGTTCCTTATACTCAGAACACTCGAGGCCGAAGTGGTAGAGGCAGAGAAGGATATGGAAGAAGTCAAGAACAGGTCGGCCAACAAAACTGGCATGGCCGAGGACAAGGTGGAGGTCGTGGTGGTAGAGGCCAAGGAGGTCAGTCGAACAACTCAAGAGTTGAGTGCTTCAAATGTGGTAAGTACGGTCATTTTGCTAAAGACTACTACTCAAGTGTCAAATGTTACAATTGTGGGAAGGTTGGACATTTCGTGAAGGATTGCCGATCTGAAAGCAAGAAGGAAACGAACTTCCTTTCTGAGGATGCTAAGGAAGAAAGAATATTGATAATGTCCAGGAGATCAGGTGCCGAGCTAAGTCCGAGCTGTTCTGACAACTCAGTTTGGTACCTTGATACAGGAGCAAGCAACCACATGTGCGAGGACGAGAATCTTTTTAAGGAGCTCACCAAAGTTGACGTTGGACACGTATCATTTGGAGATGCAGCATCAAAGGTGGCAGTAAAAGGCCGGGGTACAATCTGGTACCTACAGAAGAACAACCGAGTTGGAGAAATCAGAGATGTGTACTATGTACCCAATCTTAAGAGCAACATATTAAGCATGGGCCAACTGATGGAGAAAGGCTACTCAGTTTTGATGAAAGATCGAGTACTATACTTGAAAGATAAGTCAGATCGATTGATTGCTCGAGTAGAGATGAAGAAGAACAGGATGTACAAACTGGACCTAAAAATAGTCCAAGAAAGGTGCTTGAAACTTGACGTGAAGGATGAAGCTATGATGTGGCACTTCCGGTTTGGCCACTTGCATTTTGGTGGGTAGGCCGAGTTGGTGAAAAAGGAGATGGTGCGAGGACTCCCGACTGTGGAGTTTGAAAAGTAATTCTGTGAAGAGTGCGTGCTCGGGAAGTATCCAAGGACCTCATTTCCGAGGACTGCCGAGTACCAGGCAAAGGAACAACTCAGATTAATTCACACAGACATTTGTGGACCAATTACCCCTGAATCTTTCAGTAGGAAAAGGTATTTCATTTCTTTCATAAATGATTTTTCAAGAAAAACATGGGTGTATTTTTTGAAGGAGAAATCCGAGGTGTTCCAAATGTTTAAAAGGTTCAAAGAAATGGTTGAAAAGGATACCGATAAGCCTATCAAGTCTGTTAGGTCTGACTGAGGAGGTGAATTCATCTCATCCGAGCTCATGAAGTATTGTGAGGAGCAAGGAATAAGGAGATTTCTGACAGCACCATACTCACCCCAACAGAATGGAGTAGCTGAGAGGAAAAATTGAACCATACTTGACATGGTTCGTACAATGTTGAAAAGCAAGAACGTTCCTAAGGAGTTCTGGTAAGCAGTGCAATGTGCCATCTATGTCTAAAATAGATGTCCACATGCTAAGCTGGTCATGTTCCAGCTCAACAAAGGACCAAACTTGAAGATCGGAGCAAGAAGTACGTGTTCAACCCAATAACAAAGAGGGTGATTATGAGCCGAGATGTTCAAGTTGATGAAGAAAGCGAGTGGAAGTGGAACAACTCGGAGAAGGAGTCTAGAAGCTTGGAAGTAGATAAACCACCAGTTGTGAGAGATCATAAGACTTATGATGAAGAAGATGAACCTTTACAGCCTAGAGCGCGAAGCTTGCAAGACATATACAACTCGACTGACGAAGTACATGTTGTATGTTTCTTAGTAGATTCAGAAGACTTGAGCTTTGAAAAGGCAGTGCAGGAGGAAAAGTGGCAAATGGCAATGAATGAAGAGATCAGAGCAATCGAACGCAACAACACGTGGGAGCTAACCGATCTGCCCAAAGGAGCTCGGCCTATTGGCGTAAAGTGGGTGTACAAGAAGAAAACAAACGCTGAAGGAGAAGTTGAGCGATATAAAGCTCGACTAGTAGTGAAGGGGTACAAGCAAAAAGAAGGAATAGACTATGAAGTATTCGCTCCAGTGACGAGGATGGAAACAATCAGGTTGTTGATTTCCTTAGCAGCTCAACACAGATGGACAATCTTGCAGATGGATGTGAAGTCAGCATTTCTGAATGGAGTCTTGGAGAGGAAGTATATGTTGAACAACCACTTGGATACATGTGAAGAGGCGAAGAGAAGAAAGTCTTGAGATTGAAGAAGGCACTTTATGGCCTGAAGCAAGCTCCACGAGCATGGAATGAAAGAATCGACACTTACTTCAAGAAGAATGGGTATGAGCAGTGCCCTTACGAACATGCTCTTTACATAAAGAAGAAAGGAGATGATGTGATGTTCATTACCCTCTATGTCGATGACCTTATCTTCACGGGGAACAATGCCGAGCTAATTGAAGCATTTAAAGAAGTGATGAAGAAGGAGTTCGAGATGACCGACTTAGGTCTTACAAAGTATTTCCTTGGTTTGGAAGTCATTCAAGGAAAGAACGATATCTTTGTGTCGCAGGAAAGGTATGCTGAGGAGGTCTTGAAGAAGTTTAAGATAACGAGTTGCAACCCGGTTTCCACCCCTATGGAACCTGGCATAAAACTTTCTAAGTATGCAGATGGAGATCGAGTTTATGCGAGCAAATACCGAAGTCTGATTGGAAGTCTCAGGTATCTTACAAATTCTAGACCAGATTTAATGCTGAGTGTTGGAATAGCAAGTCGGTATATGGAGGAACCGAGGTATACTCATTGGAAGGCCCTAAAGAGAATTCTAAGGTATGTGAGAGGAACTGTGTCACTTGGTCTGATGTATACTAGGACAGATGATTACCGACTAGTCGGCTACTCAGACAGTGACTGGTGTGGAGATGTTGATGATCGGAAAAGCACGTCTGGATATGTATTCTTCATGGGGAGCACGGTGTTCACCTGACTTTCAAAGAAACAGCCAATTGTAACACTGTCAACATGTGAAGCAGAGTACGTTGCAGCATCCTGGAATGTCTGCCATGCAGTTTGGCTTAGAAACCTTATAAGCAAACTGGAATTGAAGCAAGAAAAGGGGACTGTGATCCGAGTTGATAACAAGTTGGCCATTGAATTGGCAAAGAACCCGGTCAATCATGAGAGAAGCAAGCACATTGATGTTCGATTTCACTTCATCCGAGAACAAGTGAAAGAAGGAAATGTAGAGTTGGAACACGTTGAAAGTCGAGCACAAGCTACAGATATGTTTACAAAGCCACTGCCATCCTCTCTGTTCGAGAACAACAAGATGATACTCGGAATGAAGGACAAGAAGAGCATTTAAGTTTACAGGGGGATTTTGTTAGGTAAACTTAAATGTGGGTAGTTGGAAGTTGCTATATTAATTGTCTAAGAGATTGCAAAAGGTTGAGAGTGGGTCTAGCTATGATTAAGCATGCAATAAAGTTCATTAATTGTGAGTTAGGTAGTAGTTATATTTAATGAATATAGTTGAAGGGTCATGTCCAAAGACTTATAAAAGGACCATGTGGTGCTTCATTTCAAATACAACAAATCTGAATACAAAGAATGTTTATTCAGATATACTTGTTTGTCAATGCAAATTAGTTGTGATTCTCGTAGGCTTAATAATTTCTTTTGAATATCAAGATTGGAGAAGTTGCCACAAAGAGGTCTTTAACCCTTTATTCTGAAAAAAAAAAGACTATTATAAACTATTTGACATTTGTATTTAAGCTGAATTACTAAGAAAGCTAACAATTATGTTAAAAAAAACAAACAGGCCTTTAATCTGTTCAGTTATATCTATTGAAAGTATTAAAAATCTGATATCTAGAACAAAGCATCTTTTAAACCTATATAAAGATATAAGAGTATGACATCTCTTAATAAGAAAGAGATCCTAAATTATTACATAATATGGCAACATCAATCATTGATATAAGTTCTACAAAGGACATCAATCACTTCCTAATTTAGTTTTCCCCATTATGTTACAGTAAACATTTATAATAAACTACGATTCTACGTAGTGTGTAATTTCAGTTAGTACCATTCACAAAACAACAAACAATAAAGCAAAATTTGGATCCACTTGAGAAGCTCAAAGTGCCACCAATATTTGAAATTGATGAAGATCCCAATAAATTGCAGTAGAAAGACATCTCAAAATATTTATTTAGGATAATGATACTTTAATCTTGCGGAAGTTACTCAATTTAAACCTGCTTACCTGTTCATTCAGTTGGAATTTTGAAAAACAATTTTGAGTTAATTTTTGAATTGCTTATATGAGACAAAATGTACACGCTGAACCCACTGAAAATCAAATATAATCAATATAATTAAAACAGTTTATCTTCACCGTAATTATAAAAATAAATTTATATTGCAACCGACTTTATAAATGAGAATAATAAAATGTAATAAACGTTTTCAATAAATATTAATTGAATTTTTTTTGTAGAATAAAGTAATAATTTAAAATAAAATATATTTATTGATTTAAATAATAATAATAAATATAACAATAATTATAATAGTATTAACAATTATCGATCCGATTAGAAAATTTTAAAATAATTAATAAATCAACTGATTAATAAAAAATCTTTAAAAATTAATCATATAATTATTAGTTGCAAATGTATAAATTTAAAGGATTTGAAATAAAAACAAAATACATTCATATCTACAAAATTAAAAACAATTAATAAAATTAATGGGTTACTTAATGAAAATAATTTAGACAGAAATCATATAATTATTATAGTTATCGATTGTGTAAATTTCAATTTGTATACGTACAAGCACAAATACAAGTCATTACTAAATTGATTTTGTTTTTATTTAAATTTGAAACTTTATCATTCAAGAAAGTTTTCTTATAAGTTTTTTTGTTAGAATATTATTTAAAGTAATACTATTTTATATGTTTATCTATATTATTTTAATAATAACCATGATATTTTTGTGATATATAAATAATAAAATTACACTACTTGAATATTATTTAATAATATAAATGTAATATTTAGATTTAGTAGTTAAACTTAACAATTTAACAACGATATTGTAATATATGAAGATGTATCTTCTAGATTGTTTTCACTTATATTCTTCTTCCCCAAATAAAATCTGGTGAATGAAAAGTTACCCTAGTCACCAATATATTGTTATATTGATTATTATTAGGAGTTAGTCAATAATAATAATAATAATAATAATAATAATAATAATAATAATAATGGTAATAATGGTAATAACAATACTAATATTGCTAATATAATTGTGATTAATATAATATGAGAATAAAAGTCGCAGAAACAAATACCAATCAACTTTAATTTTTAAGTATAATTTAGAAGCAATTATTTAAGCACTACTTTCTAATAACTAAAGATAACACACACAAAAAAAATTATTAGAGCTTCAACAAACTTGCCAATAATTACAATTCTAAGGTTTTATCATATGTTATATCTTGTAAGAAAATATCAAATGTTGGCAGCAGAGTTCTACAGGTGCTCTTATGCATTGTTCTTCGATGGTGTGAAATAACATGCACCTCTCATGATAGAAAAAGAAAAATGAGTATCCTAAACTTTAGAAATGTAAATAAATACCTCATTTCTTCCACCAACATCTGAAGGGACCTGAAACTCTTTAAATAGCCTAATAATGAAAAAGGTTATTTTGTTTATAAAGTGGAAAGGACAAGCATACATAACTGTGATGAACCTGTTAGTATCTTGTTTCTCCAATTCTTTCAATAACTACATCACCATTTTAATTGTATTAATCAAAATTGATGAAAAACTACATAATATATTCCATTTTTTCAAATATTTCACCCGAAACTTAACTTGTACTTCCTAGTACTTTCAAATGCAACTCCATTGCTCCTTTATGTCACTTAAACTCCAAAGTCTATGAAAGTGTTTTTACAACAAGATATATCTTGCCTTGTTGGAAAAAATCCCTAAAAGGACAGTAAAATAACAAATATTTAGTACTCTAATTGACACTTGTTTGTTAATGCATATAAATTTAGTTGTTTCAAGTCACCTTATAAATGGTTCATGGTAAACCATTATTTTGGGATTAAACTTCTTTGCTATGTTGATGACCAAAAACAACCACCTCTACAACCACACTTAAAATCACAACGTAGTGCTAACAATCCTGTCTTTGTTTACCTCACACCATGATTATTTCAATCTTTATAATATGAAGGCCATGCACCATTACAACTACAGTCTAAAACCAAAGTGCTCTTGGACCTGGAAAATAGATAGAGTTTGTTTTGTTAGTTTTACAATACATGCATAAAAGTATAGCAATTTTCATACAAACAATTTTATAGTTGAAGTGTCATTTTCAATAGTTTTTGGAATTCCAACTACTACAACTTTCAAGCCAAACCTTTTATTATTAAACACACACAAAATCAAATTGAAAAAAATAAAATAACTTATTCTGAAGCTCATTCTTACTAAGCATTTTAGCCACTTCAGGAGGTTGAACAATGTGTCTGCACAACAAAATTGACATCAATATACAAATCATTGAAATAAAAATAATATTAGAAAGGTAAAGAAAATGGATTCAAGCATGTATACCTGTACTCATAAGTGTCTTTGAAGTCATTCTCAGACATCCTAAGAAGTTAGGTTTGCAACTTTGTTCATAGATCTGTTAGAAGATGACACAAAAATTCTCAACTAAAATAGAATAATCAAACATTAATAATGGACATAGAAGAAGAAAAGGAGTACAAAGATGAATTTCATCGAACAGTGGTGCACATAACGCAACGATGCAAAATGACGATCAAGAATAAAACAAACCTCGGATGAAGGTCTTGTGCCACAACTGTCGAAGGTGGAGCCCCCAATCTTGGTCTCTTGGCGTGGTCCAAAGTGAAACCGTTGTATGGAGTGAACCCTGGTTCCGGCAACCCATCGCGAACCACAGAATGCTAGATGAAACAAAATGGAAAACAAAAGAATTTCCAAATGAAGGAGAACAATCAGAACAACCATTAATCCAAAATAATGGCAAAGGAAAATGGAAACAAAACAATCATCAGATGAAGTATAACAAAACCTTGACAACAAAAGCCAAAGAAACAAGGAAAAAAAAGGCTAAAACGAGGGTTTCATAAAAATATGAAACTTCAAATGCTCCGTTAAACTCTGAAAAGTCAAAAAGACCTAATTAAAGAACATGTGTCAAAAATTTAGGCAAGGGTATTAGGGTAATATCCCTACTAGTTTGTTTTCTTATAGTTATAGTAGATTATACTCCATTGCATGAATTCCTTCCACGTTTTTAATTAATTTTTATTTTCTCAAGTCAGGTGCATTCTGTATGAAATATTTAATTTTTTATTTACATTTTCTTTCCTTTATATTTTTTGAGTTAAATTTTATTTTTATCTTCAATTAACTTATATTATAAATATTGGTATAATACTAAATTAAAGATACTATCTTTTAGATGATTAAGCTTCTGGATAATAATAACTCGTAATTTAAATTTTGAATTTTAACATCCATGTTATAAAAGATTATGTGTCTTAAATCTTTAATTTAATCAAACCATTTTGATAACCTCTTCCCAGATATTAAAATAGTATACTTATAATTTATTATATGTAGTACGACAATATATTTATTATATAAAAAGAAAAGTGAACGATTAAAAATAGTTATTTAACAAAAATAAATATTTATAATGTTCACAAAATAAGATATATTTACTATAATTATTTTGGATTATGGCGATGATGAAGAAGCGTCATCAGCATTCCCCTAGGCTCTCACACAGACGACCCTATTGAGGAAAAACCACTCACAATTGACATTATTACCTTAAAAGAAAAAGAATTAGAAAAGACGATCGATGAATATTTGAATCTGGTAGCAAAGATGTTAAAACGACAGATCAAGGGCTTTCCTACTTATAGGCAATGAAGCCTAGTCGAGGAAGCACTTGAATCATTAAATATGGAAGGAAAATGATATTTTGACTACTAAATTTTAATAACTTTCTTTTACAACATAAAGTGGCATCTTCTAAGTGGTTTTGAAATATTGAGAATGAGAAAATGAAAAAAATAAAAAACCACTTAAAAGATGCCACCTAAGGTTGTAAACGAAAGTTGTCAAAATTTAGTAGTCAAAAAATTATTTTCCAATATAGAAATATTTGACGGATAGAAATGTGTGACGCTTCGTATTCCATGTCAAGGCTAAAAGATGCATAACATGAAGCGTCGTTTCCCTCTAAAACCAACGATAACCTTTTTGGTTATTGGTACAGAGGACTAAAATTGCCAAAGGAACTCACCGAGTAGAACTGCCAACTTGCTAATATTTCTAAAACCCTTCTCGACCATCTCTAATCGCTTGGGCTTGGGGAGCTTGTGTGCGGTATGTACATGAATCTTAGTAGAACAGAGCGGCTTCATCGAACTAGAAGTTGTACGTTTAACGGACTCAAATGAGATTGAGAAAGCAACAACACTTAACCGCATGGTAGTAGTTCATGGTAACCGTATGATCATTTGAATTAAACTTCAATGCTTAGATTATCATCTTGGCAACTGAACAGTCTGATCGACATCAAACCAAGACTGCTCAATTAAGTAAACAAATTATGTTAAGTAAGACCATAAACATGATTAGGAGAAATTGGGTCGTTATTAGGTCATCCCTAGTCAAAGTCCATTGAAGAACACTATAAATAGAGGTCAAGTATATGGTTATTGGTATATTTAATACACATTTAAGACTGATTTAATTCGCTTAACCGTTCGGTATTGGACTCACTTGAACGTCGAAATATCTTTAGTAGTTCACCGACTTACACGTGCAAATCCCTTTTGATGACTATTATGCGTTTCGAACATCACTCCTACCCGACTTCATCCCAATGCCTAGACTTTCATATAAGCCTTTAGGATATTATGTCGGGCGTTCTCATTAGAGATACCAAGTGTACTTGGATTTTGGATGAGGTTGTGATAAGTGTCCAATATGTGATAAATTTGAGATGAATTTGACACTTATCTTATTTTTTATTTTAATTAAATTTTGTATAAATCACCCTAATTTAGCTTGTTTTGCAATTTCTAATATCAATAGAGTCAAAGTGGAAAAATAAAGAAAATGAATGAATTTCAAGCAATTTTGGGCAAAACTGACATTGGTACAACGAAGCAGCAAAGTTAAGGCTTGAGCCACATTAGCAAACTTGTTGCAGAAGGAAACCTCAAACACTAAACCTGAGGCTAATCCATGAAGGAAAGCCACCTAGGGAGGATACCAGCCACAAGTGCATTGCTTAACACTGCCCTGGATAGTTTATAAAAATAAAGTTGCACCCTTGTTTAAAGATACTTTTGTGAGGGTTGTTTTGAAAGACTCTTAGAGAACTTTTGTAGACACTTCCCCCGGTACTCAGTAAACATTACTTGAGGGTAAAAGAGAGGATGACTTTTCCATGTGTTGTATTATTCTTATCTAGCATAAGGAGCTAAATCTTTTTAAGTGTTGAAGCAAAGATGCAACTGATAACGTCCAATTTTACCTCTTTTTGTGTGTTTATTGTCATGAATAAATCAACTCTTTCCTAGCTTTTATCTTGTCATATTATCAAGTTTAGTGTGTTTTCTATTATTTTGTGTTTTAGCTATTTTATGCTTATTTTACTTCTAATCTCTCTTTTAAGTGTGTAAATAAATGAATAGGGAGTAATTCTAGTGGATGAAAACAAGCAAGAACCCAAGGGAGCATGTTTTGGAAAACAAAAGTTTGATTTTGAGTCAAATACCCACGCCAGGCACCAAAGAATCACACCTAATGCTTCAAATAGAAAATGTCTTAAATTGCACAAGACTGAGCAGTGGAGAGTGAGGCTGAGCGCAACAAGGCTGAGCGGTGGAAAGTGAAGTTGAGCGACATCAAGGCTGAGCGGTGAAAAAGTGGGTCTGAGGGACATTCAACTTGCAAAACTTGCCGCCGGACGGTGGAGACGTGCCGTCAGGCAGTGACTCTTAGAAATTGCAAGTTTCCCGATTTTACTGATAGTGCCTAGCGGTGCTACGATGATGTTAGGCAGTGACGACGTTGATAGGTCAAAAATGGGTATTTAAACATGTTTTCTCACGAAGGTTCAAGATCTTTTCTTCCTCCCACAATTTCTCTTCTCCTGGAGCGACTAAGAGAGGCCCTTGGATGTTGATTGGGGTATTGGGAAGCTCTCCCACTCCTCCTTCGGTCTTCAATCTTCATTCATGGTGTTTTTCCCCTTTTAGGGTTGATGAGGGAGAGGATCTATTAATTAGAGGTGTTGATGTGAAGGGGAGGCGTAATTGGAGCATGGAACAGTGTTGGTCTCTTGGCAAGCGTACCAAAAGTCAACTACAGTATAATGATTTTTTAGTAAGAGTGTCGAACCCACGAGGAACGAAGTCAGTTGAAATAAATAATTATCTCAATCAGCATATATATAAAGAAATTTTAATTTGATAGATCATGGGTAGTTAAATTAAATTGCATAAACAGAATACTGTAAAAGCAGAAAATTAGATAAAAGATCGATAAGAAAAACTGGGATTGAATTTCATCTATCTCCCTTGTCTGTAATCTAGATGAATACAATATATAACATCTGAAAATACCAATATTGATGCACATTCAAAAATCATTTATACTGATCCCTCGCGTATAAAATTCATAAGATTAGTTCCCTGAATATTGATTCCTTACATATTCAGCAAACTATCCAGCATTACGGTCGAATGTTAAAAGCAATTGATATATTGAGATCTATTCCTAGCATCACAATATATCAAGTATCATTGTTCAAATCAGATTTTCAAAAATACTTTCCAGTCAGATCTAAAAATCAAAATCAAAACATCTATTGATCAGATAGAATTAAGCATTAAGAGCAGAACAATAATACCAATATTGAGTAAAACAGAAATGCTATATATAAATATCACCAGATTACATCAAAGTTTGAGTAGATTACATTCAATCCCAAAGGAGAAGATTAGCCACTCATGGTAGCTATCAAATCCTAAGAACTAAAGAAGTAGAAGAAGAAATATGATATGTGTTTGCTCGTGGTCACAGCTCTGCAGCAAGGATCAGTTCTTCTCCAAAATCTCCAGCTCCTCTACAGTTCTGAACCTCCATAATATATATACAGCACGAACTCTCGCTTGGGCGAGACAGAGTACTTCAACATGAAGAAAGGGTCTCGCTTAGGCGACCCAATCCTAGCTTGAGCGAGAATCACAAAACTGCAGAGGATCCTTCATGAAATCTCGCTTAAGCGAGATTGGCAGCATCAAATCTCGCTTGGGCGAGAGTGGCGGCAAAAGATGATCTCCACTGCACAAGCTCTCGCTTAGGCGAGATCCTTCTTCGCTTAGGCGAGAATGGCGGCCCAAGCTCTCGCTTGGGCGAGATTGCTTTGGTTTGAGCGACCCTGCAGAGTTTCTTTTCTTTTTCTTCATTTCTCCTTTCACTCTTCTTGTGTTCTTTCCTCCTTCTACTATAATTTACCTGAAAATTACACAAAATAGGGATCAAGTGATTTCTTTAAGTCAAAACTTGGAAACATGTGATTGAAACTCATTCTTTTCTAGATTTAGGGAGAATCAATATGAAATGAACACAAGTTAAAAGCATAAGGGCCAGACTTAGCTATGAATCTTTACTGAATTTTGGCACTTATCAAGCAGTTGCCAAGAACCTTTAGAGAAGGCTTGCATCTTCTCTTTGGTTTCCATTTCTTCCTTATCTCTCTAATTTCTAAAACCTAGGTTCTCCACCACAGAGAGCTAAACCTATTTGTTGAGATTAGATGTAATGAACTAAATTCTTGTGTATTTTGTGATGTTAATCCATATGCTTTTCCATTTCCATGTTAGTATTTGATTTCCATGCTTAATGCTTGTTTTGGTTTGGCCACCCATGCATGATTTGTGATTCTTGAGGTGTTAGAAAATGCCTTTTGAACCTAGAACTAAAATTGAATACCTAATGGAGTTTGTATCTATAGATAGAACATGATTCATTAGTAATATTACGACTCTTGAACTTAATCCATGATTTCACTTGTTAAGTATTCAAGAAATTGGAACTTGATGAGTTATCATAGGCTCAAAGTCACTAGGAATAGAACTTGAGTAATATTGTTAGTTGATTTTGACTTGAATATGGAATTGAGATGTTTGTGAATACTTAAGAAAATTACTTAATCTTATTGTATTGTTCTTTTAAAATTATTTAATTCCTTATATTCTTTATTCATTGAATGCACAAGATGTTCAAAGTGAAGTGGTACACCGTGTCCAAATGATGTAGCACAATCAAGTGGTGGAAGCAAAATAAATTAGGATTACATTTAAATGTAGAATTGTATTATGATTTCACAATGACTTTTAATATTGTTTATTTTATGTTTAAATATTTCAACTCTTGTATAATTTGAAATTGTTGAATAATCAATAAAATTTCTTCTTTTGTTTAATTTTTTTTTTTGTATATTGACATACTTTTTTTAGAGTTTTATGATTTTATATAATTTAAATTGTAATTATTAA
>Ga0209589_1001411_pt1 | contig 39549 bp, 16 predicted proteins | sample CowpeawhiteBW_FD_187525 | JGI IMG/M metagenome (GOLD analysis project Ga0209589, IMG submission 187525) | Root nodule microbial communities of legume samples collected from California USA - Cow pea white BW (SPAdes) (version 2) | ecosystem: Host-associated > Plants > Roots > Nodule | place: USA...
AAACAATATAAATAATTTAAATACTATCATGAAATGCGCTTGAAATGTCAGATAAACTTAACAAAATTTGGTTAAAAGGACTAAATTCACGCATTTTGGAAGATGAAAGACTAAATTGGTCAAAAGTTTTGATGAGGGACTAAACCCAAATTTCGCTCAAACTTAAGGGACCAAAAACATATTTAACCCTTAAGAAAATTAAGAAAGATATATTTAAGAGAGAGTGAGAGTGAAATATTTAAAAAGATTAAGAAAGAGATATATACCTGGGATGTGACGAAGAGAGTCACAGGTAAATCCACTTCAGCTTTTCTTCTCCTCTACCGGGTCGGATATGAAGAAATATTATTTAATGTCACAAAAAATAATACAAAATAAACTTAGTATGAAAATTAGGACATCTTGCGTATTATTTAATTGGTTAATTCTTTGGCCTCTATTTTCCATTTTATTTTATTTTTTTCAGTTTGCTTACAACTGATATACTTAAGCAAAAGAAAAATAAATATAAAAATACTAAATATGCATTTAGGTTTAAATATAAAGTATAGTAAGTTCATTAATTGTTTTTTCATCTATAAAACTAATAAAGAAATACGCTTATGCAAAGTAATGACTTATTCTTGTTTTAATATAGATGGAAAAAAAAAGTATAAATTATTTTAAATATAAACTATAATTTTAAAAAATTTACTAAGCAATGATAATTATTGTGGTAGGTGTAATTATTAAATTTTAAATATAATTCAATCTTATAAAATTAATTTAGAAATTGAAGTTTGTACTAATTTATATTGTAAACTCACTTCATTTCTAGTCGATACATAATTTCTAAGACAAATCCTTCACCCGATTTATATATATATATATATATATATATATATATATATATATATATTTTGTATGAGTAAACGTTAATGAATAATTGACTTAACAAACAATAAATCTCGTAAAAATAAATTTTAATTCATAATTCTGATATCATGTTAAGAAGAGATTTTAAATTTAATTAAATTCTATAAATTTAATTTGTAAAATTAAGTTAAACTTAAAATTAACTTATTAATGTATCTTCTAAAGAAAAATCATGACAAAATTCAGAATTCCAAAATAAACAATATTTGGTGATTAACTCATATATGATGGAATAATAATTTTACTTAAAGAATAATGGATTCAAGTAAAATATTTTTAAACTCGGACATTTAAGTAATATTTTATTGTGATTAGAACTTGCTAGACAATTTTAGCCGAAAACACTCTTTCTAAGGTCATATAATTTTTTAATTATGCATACGAGTTTTTTACACCTAACAATAAATTTGTATGAGTTTCATATTTCTGTTTTAATTTGTTACTTTTAATATATACACAGTATAAATAAAAATAATTTTTATTCTGATCTTAATTCTTGGCTTACATTATTATAATATTGTGACGTCATTTAAATGGGTTTTGTCAAAAATTAAATTTTGTACCTGTCTTTACTTGAGAGTATTCCCGTGAATTTCTTAGTCGGTGTGAATCAGAATCACGTTTCCTGCTATGCCTTCTTCTCTGAGTAGATAATGAGATCCTCTTTGGCAAAAGTTGTTTGTGTTTTGTCGTTGAGATGTTTGGTTGGATACTTAAATGTGAGGGCTGAAAAGTGAGTGAGCTATAACAACGTCTTGTCTCTCTTCTCTACTTTCACTCTTCAAACTGCTAACTAAAATTTGCCAACATTACTTCCTTAATTTTATCTCATCCCTACGCATCGCAACAAAATCGATGGTTCTTTCTCTTTTCAAATCTCGCTATACACGCCTGCTTTCGAGTTTTGAAATTAAATGCCGTTATAAAATCTATTTTACAACATTTTCTTTTTTAAACATTCAATTCAAGTCATCCATTTATATTATATATTATTAAATTTTTACCAATTTTTTTAAAGATGATTAAATATATTTTTGGATCCTTTAAATTGAAATTAGTCATTTCTTTAAAATTTTGTTTCAATTTAGTCTTTTCAACCTTAGAAATGGGTTGATTTAAACATTTTAATCAAATTTTGGTAAATTTAATGAGATGTTTCAAAAACTTATCATTATAGCATTTTTGTTGTTTACACAGCTCAACTCATCTCCACTTCAGTGTTAGTTGAAAAACAAATAAACTTAACAATATTTGATTAAAATGACTAAATCAATGAAGGACTAAATTGGTTTACAGTTTCGAATGGAAACTAATTTCAATTTTTACTGAAATTTAAGGGACCAAAATCATATTTAAACATTTTAAAGTGTATTAATCATTTTATTTCTACTTTTTATTTAATTTTCCATTTATTCTCAAAATACTACAAATCACTCTTGCTATTATGACTATGTTTGAAAAAAAAAATCAAAAGAATTGCTTTATACTTTTATAATGTTGATAGTCTTTCGAAGACAGAGATCACCCGAGATACATTCTCAAAGAGACTTAATTTCAATCAACATTACCTCTAACCCAAAACATTAAGACGAGCGTTATAGATTTTCATTTTTATATGATAGCCAACTTTTTCATCTTTACTCATTGTGAGACCTATACTCACTTAGATTCCTAGAAAGCACATTAACATTTCTCTCTCAAGCTAACCACAAGTTCCTCTTACTTATATTGTCATTCATATTAACAGAACATGTTTGTCCGACCCTCTATCAGAAAAACTTTCAATACATGAATTCGTTTGAGTCGATCAACTAAACTAATCATCATTTTCATTTTTACTCAATTTGAAACTTATACTCACATTTAAATTCCAAAAAATCGTTCTATTGGTTCTCTGGTACCATTAATAGGTCTTTTGATGACGGATCATCAGAGAGATATAATACTAATGAAACACAAGCTCAACTCAAACATATAAAATTGAGAGAAAATTCAAACAAAAACCTTAAGACAATATATTTATAAGTCTTCATCTCTCTTTATTCTTATATGGTACTTAACTTTATTATTTATACTTGACATGAAACTCCACTCAAACTTGATTTTCAATAATATTAAGAAAATTAAAATATATTAGTTGAGAAACACCATCAATTCAAATGATAAATATGTTATATTGATAAAAATTTTAAAGAAATAAAAAATTTAGAAGTATAATAATGAAATAGTTTAGAATTATTAGAAAAATTTAAATTTTACTTAAAAAAAAGAATTCAAAATTTAACATTCTTCATATTTTTAAGTTTATATTTTGTTTTATATACTATTATTTAATTTTTATTGCTCTTAGTTTTCTCACTTAATATACATCTATTATATTATATCATAAACAAAATTTTAGTGACGACAAAAACGTTCTATGATAAAATAATATTTATTAATAAATTTTATTGACAAAAAAAAATTATTATTTATTAATAAAATATAGATTTTTAATAGATTTTTAAATTTTAATTATAAAAAATAGTTTCATTTGTAATAAATTTATTAATAGTGTAAAATTTGTACTACATACCAATATTTTTATCGGTAAATTTTGTGTTAAATTGGTGTTACTCCCGATCTTGTAACCGCTGCAGATTCACGGTTGTGATTATTATTTGATGTAATATTTATATTAATACATTATAATAATTTAATTATGTACGAAATATATACAAATTTTGATTGAAATTAAATTAAATACATTACGAATATAAGGTTTTCACATAATTCAAACAGAATTTTCAAAACATAAAATGACATAAGTTAGGTATAACTATCACATGATGATTAAACGAAATAAACAATATAACATTTTGTAATGTAAATTTCCTGTTTTGAATTTGGAAGTGTAACTCTTCCAACAAAGAATGTCTAGTAAAAATGATTTTAATTTGTGAATATAAAAAAATTGTCATGAAAATAGTAAATAGAATTAATGTAACATTTGCCTGCTACTAATTGTACAATTACAAATGCATGAGTGATTCATTACATAATTGTGTGTCCTATTTTGTTCTACAATGTCTAAATTGAATAGCATTATACATTAAAAAAAACTAGAAAGTTACATTCATTCTAACAAGAAACTAACTATTAGTTACAGTACCTCTCGTCCTCTGTCTCCCCACCACTGTCTTTATTTTGGTAATGGGTGTTCTTCTGCAGAAAAATTTAAGGACCGAGCAAAGCGTTTCACATTGTTCAAACGCAGGATTTTTATCGTGCCAATATTACCTGAAATCAGATGAAAAGAGTCAATTATAAAGTACTTATAATTTCATCCAAAATACATAAAAAACCTACAAATACAAAGACAAATACAAGGTTGTTTTGTACATCCGTTTGTGTAAAATTTACTCACCGCCATTATCACTTGAACCTGGGATGATGAATTCTGGTGCAAGATGATGACTATCCAATGCAACACTCTTTGGATTTCCAAGTTTTCTTGCAAACCTTTTAACATTGCTTAATCGCAACCGATTGGAAGAACCTTCCAACTGAATTGAAACTCCATTGTTCATAGTATCTGTATGGTTAATGGTTAATAATTAGACAATACATCTATTTAATAATAAATCTCTAAAATATTAAGTATCTATGAATTTAATCTTCACCTTTTTCATACTTTATATAATTGTTTAACTTTTCTTTTTGTATTTAAAAAATTAATCATACAATTCTTTTGTTTCGTGAACTAAAGCATAACTTTAATCTATGAATACAATTACATTTGCAGTATTAAAGGGACATAATTGGCACAGCAGAAACTAAAATAGTTAAAACAGAGAAAACTAAAAGTTACCTTGAAGAATTTGTAACGTATGGTGTGAGGGGGTGGGAGGAGTGAGACATGGAAGGTGAGAAGCAGTGGTGGCCGAGGGTTGAGGAAGAAGCAGTAATGGAGCATTTGCAGCTCTCTGCCTCCGGAGCTGGTAGTTTCTGCGCCGCCGTGCAAGGTGTCGTTCCCTCTGCTCTTTAGTCATTGATTGCCTCCTCTGTCGATCACGCAAACGACGCCGTTCCCTCTCTTCCTCTCTCTCCATTCTGCAAATTCAATATTTAATCAACCAATTCTTTCCTCTTCGATAATATCATAACTTTCAGATCTTCTTAATCCCTCATCATGAGAGAAATAAAATGCACCGTTTTATAAGAAATCAAAATGTAAGGAACGGTATTTACGGAGAATCCCTATCCCTAAGAATCTGGGAGAGTGAATCGCAATCAATGACATGCTGAACATACCACGATCTAAAAAAATTGAGCTTGTAATAATTTTTACTTTCCTCACATCCTTTGAGAAAATTAGATTAACACTAATGGGGATTAAGAATATCCATGGTGCCAAGTAACTGCAGATCAATGGGTAGGTTTAAATAATAAAATTGTACTCTTTAAAAAAATGAGTAAAAGACAGAATTAAGGACTAATAATATACAATTTCATTTGTATAATCATTGTGAATGAAGGATAGGTCGAAAGATTGGGGAAGAAGACATTTTACCTGTCACTGCAGATTCGACAACGGAAGAGCCAATGAGATGTATGTAAGAGGACATATGAACAGAAATTAAGTGTTGTAATAAAAAAAATATAAATAAATAAATTACTCATGCAGGTAAGGAACATTTTTTCTTTTGGCAAAATATATTTTACAATAAATGCTTTTGTAATTTGTTTCCTTTCTAAGTAAAAATAATATTTGGTTTAATGAATGTGGGGGCGAAACAATATTTTTACATTAATGTTTCTGATAAATGTTAGAATATTTTGATATATAGTCCATGTAATAAACTAATATGTAAAGTTCGGAACATGACAAGTAAATATTATCGGTGAAACAAATCAAAATTAAAGAAAAGAAATTGAAGTGATCAAATTTAAAAGAAACTATTAAAATTTAGGTCACAGATTTTGGAAAATAATTTTAATATTATATTTTTGTTAATTTTCTAACATGGAATATATCTATATCTTACAAAAAATAATTAAAACAGGATTTAAATTTTAACATGTTAAAAGATTTAAATAATATATAATAATAATAATAATAGTATATAACTATATATAAAAGAAAATTATCTTTTCTCTCCACATTCCATAATTCTAATTTTATCTTTTATAATATAATTATTTGTTTAATTTTTAAAAATTAATTATTATTTATACAAATTCTGTTATTTATTCTTCATATATTTTATTTTTAATAAATATAATTTTATTTTATATATTAATTTAATAACATTATAATATTATTATTCATTAATATAATATTATGTATTTTTAATATATATATATATATATATATATATATAAATAAATAAAAATGCGTTGTTTACGCTAATAATAATATGATAAGTTCAGTCTAATATTTAATAAATTTAAAAAGATTAAAATTTGAATTAGAATAAATTGGACTCACACTATGAAGTTAATTTTCAAATTAAAATAAAAGAAAAAAATAGAGTGAACTGAAGCTAGTATTTTATGAAGTTTAAATAATAACAAGTTTAGTTAGGGTGAGATAGATATATGCTAAGAAATTAATATTTGAATTTAAAATAACAAATATCGTGAAATTTTAAAAATAAGAAATGCAGTTAATAGTCTAGATTAATTTTTGAATTAAAAGTATAAAACTTGCATGAATTAATAAAGAAAATAAATAAATAAATAAAAATATTAATTAAAAAATGGTCATGCTCATTCTAAATAGAACAAGCTAACAAACTAATAAAAAGTAATAACATAGCATGGCCAAAATGAAACTACAAAATATTGTGAATGTTGATATAGTAGATTAGTTTTATCTAATGATATAAGTGAGATAGCTGAGTATTCCATGTATACCCTTCGTAGAAGCTCAATCACGGGTTCTTCTCTTTATTGTAAACATTTAGGGTGAATTATTTTCAAGTCACCATCACCATTAACACCTTTTTCTTTTCTTTCTTTGCTTTTTTTTTTTAATCTTATTCCTTGCAAGCTCTTTTGAATAATTCAAATCACCATTGATTTTCTTTTTTTATATAAAATCATCAGAAACATTAATTAGACCGACACTATCACTAGTATATAACTTTTTAAATTATAAAGTGAACATAAGTTAGATCGACACTATTTTTAATATAAATTTTAAAAAATAAATACCACTGTCGACTAAACCAATTGTGTTAGGGTGATTTTAAATATAAAATTGTGATGTTTTTTTTTTTAATTTAAAAGCAGATAATATCGAAGAAATAATGTTTCAAATTAAGTAAGAAAAGGGTATAACGTTTTAGTAAAAAGTTTTTAGGAGAGTAATTTATTGTTATATAAAAGTAACTGGATGAGAAAATTTCGAATTTCATCTTTAAATTAAAAAGTATCCTATTTTAAATTTATTTTATCATTCCTCTTTATTTTCTTTTCTCCACTCAAGTTTGGTTAAAAAGGTATGAGTTTGAGTAATAGTGAGAAATTGTTGTTCAGGTTGAGGTTTATGTTTTATAATCTTAAAAATTTGGTTTATTTTCAGTTCATATTAATTGAAGTTTTTTTTAACCAATTTCAAAGTGGGAGATTAAGTGCTAGTATTCTAAAAACGTATCAAATTGATTGGAGAAAAAAACAACAATTGAAAGAGATTGTTTAAGGAAGGAAATCATAGAAAAAAAGAAAGTTTAAAGTAGAAAGGAAATTGGCAAATGAAGGAAGCTTATGCTTTGCTAGATTTGGAAACAAGTATAAATTTGAATATTGCTAACTCTTAAAAGTTTTTTCGTTTTTTACTTATTTTTTTTTTCGTTTGTTTTACATTCTATATATTTTTCCTTTTGTAAAAATTTATAAGAAGCTATATATTATTCGAGCATAAAAAATTTTAAAATTATTAGAACATTTGCTCAAAACCCAGTTTCAAATAGAACTATATTTGTGTTTAGTAAACATAAATAACTTAATCTTTAAAAATTAATCACTTTTATTATTTAACTCCATGAGTTAAGTGATTTAAAATTCTGAATTTTAAGAGTTGACCACACAGCTGATTTTGTTTCTATCTCTTTAATTACATTATTAAATATTTTGTATACAAAAAAAGATAATAGAAACGTTATTTGTTTTAAATTACAAGCATAGAATATTCAGTGCACTTGATTAATACAAGGTCAACCTACGATGAATTATATTAAAAACTAATAAATCAGCTGTACCACTCCTTTAAAAAGAACTGCATTGAATGTAGCAATAATCCATTATCATAAAAACAAAAACTAACTAATGAACTTTTTTCTGTGGGTCAAATTATACATTAATTAACTATCTCTCGAGATCAAACTCAGTCACCACTTGAATCAACATTCGAATGTATACAAAATTTAAACAACATTGTTGAGAGATTCAGGAAAATGTCATTTCTACAAAGCAAATAAACTTAAGAAGTAAATTTATGCATGCGAAGGATTATGTAACAATTATGTCTCAAAAATTATGGAGCAAAACCTTGAGCTGCAACTTATTACAAGATAGTTCATTTGACATTAGTTAAATAACACTAAAACCCGCGGAAGAGGCAAGGAAAACTACACTAAAGTCATAGCAGACATTTTTTTGGTTCTTTCATTTCAGTATTGGCATTTACAACGTGCTTTGAGATTCTGATTCTGATTCTGCAGAATGCAGTACATAGAACAGAGGTAAATCACATTTTCCTGAGGAGAAACTATATGATAAATTACACTCAGTTAAAGGTCAAAAAGGAGGGAAAGGTGCTAATCACTCAGTTTCATCTCCAAGCAGAAGAGGTAGCCATGTGTCTGTTCATCCAACCAAGATAAAGGGCATCATCTTTATGTTCAAGCCTATAATTTTGACTGAATTCGTTTAGGAGATTCTGGGTAGCAACCATGACAGAAGAGCTCAATTGGCACTGTTTAAATCCTGCCATGGAAAGTCTTGACCTCCACTTTCCCAAAAGTTCATGCCTTTCCACTCTCTCAGACCCTTCACAAGCTATCATGTTGACGATGTCTCGCGCCAAACAATGCTGCTCTGCGCTGATGCGCTTCTGATCGTCTCTGGGGCAAGCCACATCTATGGATTCAAACATGGCAGTGTAGTAATCCAGCGTCTCAACAAACCTGTAAAAGAAAGGAGATGTGTTGGTGTTGGATTCTTGCTCGACAAGGGTGACAACCTTGGGAGACAAGCTCTTCACCAACCTCAACAATCTGTCTCTGTGATTCTCGGTGCTCACACTCTCATCTGCCATGTGGTGCAAAACGAAAGGAAAATTTACAGCCAGGGCTTCCCCGGGTCGAATTTCAACACTCCCTCGCACAACCTCACACCCAGACATAGCAGCACTGTGAAATTCAAACGGAACTCCACAAGACCTCGCAAATTCTGACAACCTTTCTCCTACAATCTCAAGCCCTCCACCTCGAGCATGAAACGACTGCGAATCATCAACACCGGTCACGCGAAGGGAAGGGGGTCCCCCAGGTCTTTGTGCAAGAGCCTGGATGAGTAAATACCACTGTGTGCCCTGCGCTACTTGGAAATCTATTATATGAATCCTGGACTCGTTAGCCATGGCTTCTGTAATGACAGCATTTGCAGATATGTATGCAAACCTCCAGTATGGGCAAATCTGGTACAAAATGTGCATGTAACTCATCAATTCTTTGCTTGTTGGTTGTTCGCACTTCAAGGATTTGTAGATGAGATTCCCTGATGATTCCAACCTCGCTCTAAGCCCCTCCAGCAAGTAAGCACCCAATCTCTGAATCGGATCTCCAGAGACTGATACCATTTTCCCCAATACATTATCCATCCACCCTCTTGCTGTTCCAACATCATCGTCAGACACCGCCTGTGCACATACCCTGAGAACTCCTTTCAGGTCGAATCGTGGAATATTTTCAGCAATCTGCTCCCAGTTTTGTTTAGATGCTCCGTCGAGTCTGCTACTGCTACCCCTGACGCAGCAGCCAAAACTGTCTTCGATGTCGGATTCGTCGGGCCCCAACAATGAAATCTCCAGTTCTCTAAGTTTGTGCTTCAGTTCATGCCCATCGTCAACGCTGGACAAACCGCTTATCGGCGATCCGTAGGTGTTGTCAGAGGATTGGTGGTGATCTGAACCGCATGAATGAGAACCTTGTGGTGAAAATGGACTACTTTTAGATGATACACTGGCATAGGAAGGAGAATCATCACACTCCATGAAACCTGTGGTGGGTGCAGGGCATGATTCCAGAGTGAAGTATTGCTCCTTGCAGCTTTCAAAAGAAACGCTTGTTCCCTGGCTGCTGCTATCGCTCTGCAACACTTGGTAAATGCCTTTCACCGGCTGGTGGTGATAGAAGTGTACACCACCCGAACCTGGGTGCTTCTGAGACGTTTGCATCTAGAAAGAACTTGAAACCACGCCGAGAATAACAAGTACTCAATCTCTTTGATTGCAAAGGTTCCTCCCAACCACACTGGGTCACTCGATGGTCATTCAGAGACACAGAGCTTAGCAGTTAAATTTCGCAGATTACTCAATTGTTTGCCAGAAACTGTTCGGAGATGTTTTGAGGTAACACAGTCTGCAAGGGAAGATAAAATTATCAGAAACACTTAACGGTGAATAAACCAAACAAGAATATATTCAAACAGTTTAACAGATCAAGATCTAAACAGTGAGGTGGTGCTGAAGAAAAGTAAATTCAAGCTTCCTGAGAATGCAAACTCACTCTTGTGGAAGTAGGATTTCTTCAAAGTTATGGGTTGGATTAATTTTCAGAATCTGAATTATATCAGTTAAGGATCCTAAACAAACCACCCAACATTTATTCATTATTTCAAACACGCTTTAAGTTATCATACACTAGTAACCAATTAAGTTTCCCAACTGAGACATCATTAAATAATAGAAAACCGAAGAGAAATTCCTTATGTTAATAAGCTAACCAAAAAGCACAGAAAAAAAAAAGAAAAGAAAAATCTATATTACTGGTGACGTGTTTCCGAGGAAAAGAAATTTTGATCAGATACGCTAGCAGTGACGCGTATTTTAGAATTGACGAAACACACCCACAAATTGTAGAAAACATTTTTTTCAAACAACAACGAAAGAAAGAACAAAAAAAAAACAAGATTCAATCATACATGCCAAGAAATTCATTAGCTTCGACTGCCAAACTCGGAAATCGTCGACATGTTCAGAAAGTGAAAGGCTTGAAGTTCAACTCAATTCTTATAACAGAAAATAGACTTAACCTTAATAAAAAGAATGAATTTTTTTTAGCAGATAAAACAAAGGTGGAAGCAGTTCCTGAAAGCCCAGGAAATTGAATGGTTGACAAACGGGGAATCCTATGTTAGAAAATATTGAAAGAAAAAATTATCCATGAGATGAGACAAGCATGAAGCAATGTCCAGAAGGCACGAACAGATGTAGCTGAAACCTAGGAAGTGTCCTTGGAAAGCATACCTGTGTGACGGTTGAATCAGAGAGAGAGAGAGGAGAGAGAAAGCAGAGAAAAAAGAATGAACTAGTTGTGGTGTGGCTTAGTTATGATTTTTATAATATAGAAATATTGAGTGGAGTTAAAAGAAATGGTGGGTATGAAACAGTGGTATTTACGAGGAAGTAGTGAAAAACACATGTTTGAAGAATCCCTATGTAATATCACTCGGTTGGGTTGAACAAGGTTAAGGAAGGAACTAGGAAAGTCAGCTAAATTATTTTGAAATAATAACATAAACAATCTTCTTCACCACAATCACACACTCTCTCTCTCCTCCCATGTGCTCTCTCACTAATCATAAAATACTATCAACTCGTTCATCACCACGTCAAGGATGATCTCAACCAATACATCATTCAGACGGAAGGAAATTCTCAATTACTAACTATTTTTTATTTGGACAAGAAAACGGTTAACGTTCAAAATCTCTCGTAAAAGATAAGTTCACTTCAAAATATATATATATATATATATATATATATATATATATATATAAATATATAAATATATATAATTTTTTTTTTATAAGTCGATTTTATAAAATCAATAGATAAACAAGTTCTCTTTGAGTTTTTAACGAACTTTTTTAGATATTCTGTTTCATCTAATATTAGATTGCTTAATGAATCACTCACTAATTTCTTGTCTAACCCAAAAATATAAACCCACAAATATGAAATAATGATTTTTTCTTATTAACTCATCTTACAACAAATGTTTTTGGCTTTCTTTGAATACGATCACAGTGAAAGGGCAATAAAGGGATGAAAGGAAAGAGTTCAAATTGAAGTTGTTAAGATACATAAAAACGAGTGAAATATTGTAAATTTTTTAAGAAATCAATTGCAACTTTCTTTTAAAATTCATTTTACTCAAAAAAATTGAATAATGTTTATGCAAAATTATAAAATTTGATATGCTATATTAATAAAATTTTATCAATGATGAAAAAAATATTAAGACTTAATATAAGCATGGAAATAAAAATCAATTAATTTTATTTATTTTATACTGATGAATGCTTACAAATGAAATCACAAATTTTGAGTGTCTAATAAAAATACAATTTTGTTTTTCAGACTCACAATTTGAGTGTCATCCAATTATGTTTGTCACCAAAAGTATAATCCCAAACCACCTTTTATGACCATTTATCATTGATACACATGATCTTCTCCCGAGTCTATATATATGCTTTCATTCATGTCAATTGTGAAAACGTAAATCTCAACTTCTCAAAACTTATACATTGTATATTAAACCACTAATAATAAAATCTCTACTTTTATGTATGATAAATAGTATATTAAACCACTCTACATTAAGACATCTAAAGGGCTACTTTATTTAATCTATTATATCTTAAAATGCTTTGAGACAAATACAAAGCAAAAGTTAAAATAACATATATTTAAGTAGATGTAATATTTTCATTATAATATTGATTGATTGAAATATCTTTAAACGTAATGTCAAAATGTAATTAGATAATTCTAAACCTAGATAAAATAAATATATTATCTATAGATTTTAATATATATATATATATATATATATATATATATATATATATATATATATATATATATATATATATATATATATATATATATATATATATATATATATATATATATACTATAAAATTGAAAGATAAAAGTAAAGAAATAAAACAAAACCTTGTATTGTAAATGAAAAGAAGAAAAAAACGAACTTATCTTGATCTGGATGATAATATATAGACACTCAATTTTCTACACTACATTAATAAAATTGATAAAAAAGTATAAACAAAATAAAATATATAGACACTCAATTTTATTCAAAAACATAAAATAGTTTTAAAAAGATTGATACATATATATAAAAAAAAGGCTTTAATCAAGTGTTGGACAGAAAACAAAAATGCGGTACATATATATTTTTCATCTTGATTTACTCTATAACTTATTGATTTTAATAGATAATATAAATTATAAAATTGAGTTGAAGATGGTGTCAATTTTTTATGTTGATTGGACTTGTGTTTCATTAGTATTATGTCTTTCTTGTGAACTTTTCTTCGAAAGATCACTTAGGTTGTGTTTTTTGAAAGGAAGGATTAGAAGGAGAGGAAGAGAAAGATATGGGAAGGATTAGAGAGTGAAGTTGATGTTGTTATTTTTTAAGGGATTAGAAGGTGATTTTAAAGTAAAGTAAATTAGACAATAAAAATTGTGAAAGTTTGTGATTGAATTGAGTAATATGACATATTAAAAAAACAATAGATAAAAAAATGAGATTACCAAAATATCCCAAATGTTAAAAGTGATATAAAATGATATATAAATCATTTAGAATAATTTATTTAATTTTTATTGATTGTGTGAAATAATAAAAAATATTTATAAACAAATGAATAATAAAATTTATTTGGTATGAAATTAAATTTGACTTTATCAATTTAATATTTACATAAAAAATAATTTATTTACGTGTTATATATATATATATATATATATATATATATATATTATTTCTAAGTCTTTTAAATAAATTTTGTTTATTTGATATGAACATATTTTTTAATTTGATGATGTTTGTTAATAATATAGGTAACAATTTTTAATAAATTTGTTTTCTTTTCTTCAAATTTTATAGAATTATATATTGTTTATATTTTTTTAACTATTAGATCTTTAGATGTTTATTAATAATAAATTATTTATTTATTTTTATTAATAAATAAAACTAAAATTATATATATTTATTTGTTAAAAAAATTAAAATTGGTAAATATTTATAAATTAAGTTATCTAAAAAATTTAAACTAAATAATATTTTCAGACGACACGTAAAAAAACATATCAAAATTGAAAGATTATAATAAATTTAAATCATTTTTTTACTATTTCATTAAATGATTAACAAATAATTAAAAACAAATTTTTATTCGAAAATTTATTAACAATAAATATAACGAGGATAAAGTAGTAATTGCATATCCATTACCTTATAATTTCTTCAACAATAGTGGGATGAAATTTTTTAGCAATCCCTCTATTTCATCTGTGTCACTCCTTTACATCACTCCAAAAAGAAAAAGGTGATCACCCTCTATGCCTTCTTCTTCGATCTTCTTGAATAGTAGATTCACTCCAAAGAACAGGACCTTAGTGATATTAGAGCTGATGATTCGTCTGTCTTGATAATCAGTTAAGACAAATACAATATGAGTAAAAAATCCTAACTATATATGATGATTTTTTGTAGTAAAAGTCTTTCTAACACAAATTTAAGATAAATGTGTTTTGTTGTTGTAATAAAATCAAAGTATAAGAAAGTCATTATTAATATACTCGTGATTGAGAATTCTTATGACTGAGATGAAATGTACTAATATGGACGAGACTTGTCATTAAAGAAAAAATTAATAAAAATTAAAGTGAGTATAAGTTACAAATAAGGTAAAGATAAAAAAATTAAAATTCGTATAAGAAAAAAATTCATAATTTTTTTTTCATTTTTTAAGAAACTTATTAGTATATTATACATGTATATTTATATTTCTTTTTTGTAAATAATACATTTTTATTTAACTTTTTTCATGAGAGCGGAGGTGAAAAATTATGTGAGTGCATGTAGTAAAGTTAACGAGAATATTGTAACGTAACAATAGAAGACGTTCGTGAAAACGACATGCGTAGAAAAGGAATCTTGGTGCCTTCCTTCTTTCATGCTTCCAAGAAACATCTAGTTTCTGTCAACCTCTTTTTCCTTTTATTTAATCACCATACCCATGTCCAACTTTTAATAATATACAGAGTAAATAATTAGTTTAGTCAAAATAAATTAAACTAAATCGCATTGGTAGCTAACAAAATTAAATAAAACTAATTTTCTTATTCTTGAAATGTTCAATTATTTTGGCTGAGTTTTGAATTATAACATTTTGCTAACTTAAATGTATGAAGTAATTTTTTTGGTTCAATCCCATTAGACTAACACCGACACTTGAAAGTGGAACAACGAAGAACACAGTGTAACGAGATTGGTTTATAGAATTGTAAACCTAAATTCTAAATAAGATGAATGAAATTGGAATGTAAAGAAAAGTGTAAACCCTAAATTGGGGGATTAGGGGTAGAGTGAAGAAGAATGGGATTTTATTGGACGTGACGTAATCTCTTATCTTATCTATTCAGCAACCCAAGTTGAAAAAAATAATAAAATAATAAGACGCGTCAAGAAAAGAAAAGGTGAAACAACGTCACCCTCCACTAGGACGTCACGTGGGGCAGACCAAAACCAAGGAACCATTTTCTTTTCTTTTATATAAAATATAAAATATAAAATACCATTTTCGCCCATTCTTAGTTTTATTAGAAATCAATAAATATTATTAAAAATTAAGGAAGTAATGTATTGAGGAGAATAGATGAATGGCATAACATCCAATCTCCGACACCACCGCCTTTCATCTTTCCTTCGTTCAATCACACACATTCTATCCTCATCAAAAGTTCTACTTATTCTTTTTTTATCTTTTTAAACCACACTTTTTTCTTTTTACCTTCGTTAAACACTTTCATGATGCGATCTTTATTCTTTACACCATCACTCTTTCAATATTTATTCTTTATAACATTTTTTCAGAGTTGTCAAAATAATAGTCCGACCTGACCCAGTTTGATCGATCATAGACAGATCATTTAGTAAATCAATTTAATCTGACTCATTTATTAACGAGTTATAAAAATTCGAACTTGATCTGACTTAGCACGAGTTGATAGGTTAAACCAGTTAACCATTGACTCAATTAAAAAATATTTTTTTTCTTTAATTTCAACAAAATTAAATTATAATTCTGACTAAAATCTAAATAAACTTCAATAAAATCCAAATGCAATTCAAAAGGAGGTTAAACTCCAACTACAACCCAACATCACAAAAATACCAATGTATTGGCTAAAAAAACAACTTAACCAGACCCAAATCCATAACTTAACATAATAATAAAAAAATACTTATGTAACCTTTTATTTGCAAGTTTGTTCACCAACCCGACTTACTACAGGTTAACCCAAATGAGCCGAATTTTAGGTAGACCAGATCAAAAATTAACTCGTATTAAAATTTGTAAAACAATTTTAGTACAATCCGACTCGAACGCATAATAGACTGAGTTGATTTAGAGTTCTAACCTATTTTGACAGTTCTATTTTTTTTTTATGATTTTACTTATATTTATTCATGGAGAATGATTAAAGAGAGTTGCAGAAGAGTTTTTCTATTAATGAAAATCTTGTTTCTCTTTTAATACAGCATGTCGTAAATAATACATAGAAAATAATGCTTTTATAAATTAAATTCCTGTTGAAAAAGATATAGTAAAATTGGGAAATGTGTTCCTAGAAACAGTGTTGTGTGTGTAGCTGAATCGGACGCACTTAAAATGGAGTTAGTTTAGCACAGGAGCAACAATACACCTCACTCACCGACTCTTTATCTTCTGAGAGACAAAAAGGAAAAGCAGAAGTTACGGTAACGGCTGAGAATGAAGGAGGAACATTTTCCGAATCGTTGTTGTTATTTTTATTTATCCCTCAACTTAAGTCCTTTGCAAGTTGACATGAATGTAGAAAAAGTATAATAAAAAATACTCACATAAATATTAAAGCAAATGAATGTGGTTCTCTTCTGCTTTTTGATCATTCACCGATTCCTTTTACAGTATTTTCAATTTTTAATTTATATTTAGTTATAAACTTAAATTTAAAATTTCCAATAAAAATAAAGAGAATTGGTTTATAAGCAAACCACTCAGCATAACCGATGTTAGTTTAACAAAAATAGCAAAAAGCTCATCTGCAGCAAAAGAAAATGGTTTTCCAATGCCATTGTTAGATAGAGTGAAGACAGTTCCACCAAGGTAAAAAGTTGTACGTAATGAAAAAAATATCAGTAATTATGGAGTTCAAATTTTTTATTGATATTGTTATCTGTTAAACATAAAAAATACACTATATTAATACTTTAAAGATCTTTTTAATATATTTTATAATATTAAAATTAGTGATAATTAATATATTAAAAAAAACACTAGAAAAAGAATAAAAAAACTGACAAAAAATTCAAATTCAGTCATTATGTGCAAATAGAGAAATTAATTACCAACCGTTTTTCTTTTTCTAATAAAAGATGGATTTGGTACAATTATAATTTCTATGTATTTAATAATTTGATTTAAAAATTAAAATTAGATTAAGTTTAAAAATACATTTTTGGGACAATAAATATAAACATCATAATTTATTTGAAATTTGGGCCGAGTCGTTACCAACAATTTCTTAAACATGAATGGCGATTACTTTATGCACCCCATGTTTTCTTAATTAACCACCACAGGCTTCCTGAAATTACCATTTGATCATTTATTCCCTTCCGTTCATCCCTTTCCACCTGCACCATCTCCAAAATGAAAATTGCTCTGTACAATTTAAAATATAATTTTAATTTTTTATTATTTTTCAAATTTACATAACGGATTATGTAATTTAAAATGTAAGTTGTAAATTTGCATTATATATTATATAATTTGAAAGGCAAATCTAAATTTCTAAAATTAATATCTTTGAATTCAAACTGTATAATATGAAATATTCAAGGTTTACACAAACATAAATTATAATTAAAACACAATTCTTTATACACCCTCCTTTTCTATTAGTTTCAACAAGATTATACATGAAATTTTAAAAAGTATGGGAGTGCAGAAAGAAATCCCCACATTAGTTTGCGGAATCTAGTTGAATTGGGAGAGAGTGTTCGTTTTAATTCCGCAGTGAATTAGTAAAACCATAAAGTAAAACTATGAGAAATATAAACCCAAATTTAGCAAACTTTATTCATCTACTAACATTTTATAAGATGTTACATTCCTACATTATTTGTGGGAAATATACTTTGCCATAATCCAATATGATTAACCTTTGTATAAGTTTTAAAAGTTAAGTCTAGTCTACAACTTTACAAGATAAGTTTAATATATTAATCCACCTAAAATATAAAAAAAAACATTTACCAAAAACATGTTTCTTTGTTTAAATAAACAATGAGAACGTCCGTTATTCAAAAAAATTAATCTATAGTATGGCAATTTTAATAACAAATATCTAAAAACAAAAAATATTTTAATAAGATTAGAACATCCATAAGTATTTAACAAATATTTAAATTATATACATTAAATAATTCCACATGCTTAAAAGTAAAAAGTAAAACGATATATATATATATATATATATATATATATATATATATATATATATATTCAAAAATAGGTATTCCATAACTATTTAAACAAATATCCTAATCACAATTCTAAATATGAAATATTTTCATAATATCCTCGTTATCTTTATACATCAACATGATTAAATTCTTAAGCTGATAAATCTAAAACAAATTGATTTAATTTGATTTAATTTCTTAGTTATTTCCTTAATGAATTACAAGTCCACAAGGTTAGGGAGGAGTAACGTAATAACTTCTTTTTGTTACAGTGGATGGTCACCGGTCTAACCCATCTCACATCCCCTTTAATCTAGTGGATTAGGTTCTAAGTGAGTTGGATTTTTTTTAACACAATCTAAATTGAGTTTATTTGTTTTAGTCTAATAAGTGCAAAATGTGTCTCATTAGACTGCACTCCGAGTATTTATTGGAGATCTCATACATAAATATAATGATTTTATAAAATATAAGAGGGTACAAGTCTTATTTTATAAGTTGATTTTGTGATATTGAGTTAGTTTAAAAGTTCCCCTTAACATGATATCAAAACTATAAGTTAGAAGTTGTCTTACATTGTGTTCACTTGAGGGAGAATATTTGACAGATAGTGAGTGGATGGATTTAAGAGTCAATTATATGTTGTTTTTTTTAAAAAATTTAGAAGTGATTATGAGTAAATTTAAAAGTAAATTTTGTAAAAGTTTGTAAGAGAATTAATTGATGTGATTGATTAAAAATATGTTTTAATATAATTATTTGTGAGATTACCATTTTTCCCTTAATTTAATAAGTAATTTAAATTGATATTTGTATGAGTAAATTTATTTTTATAATTGTTTCTAACCACTAAAATTGAAAAAAATAAAACAGTTTTCAGAACCAAGCTATCCAAGAGATCCGTTCCATGCATATGGGGATCAAATCCCTTATCCGAGATCTAATCCAAGATCGAATCCCTCAACAAATGGGATTGAATCTCTCAAGCCATGCAATACACGTGAAAGAGAAGAGAGAGTAAAATTGTCATGCAGCAGCTGAATCCACTCAAATCAACGCAAAAGTGCTGAGATTACAATTGTCCTGCATCCCGTAAATCACCAATGTGCCTTTCTCTTAAAACCTATCAAACTAACACAAAAAAACCTTCACAATCAATCTTTGCTTTGTCACTTTCCCTCAAATGAAAACAACATTAGGAAGACTATTTGTTGGACCTATCACATACTATAAGAAGATTTGATGCATGTTGGGCCTATCTTATTATCTATTATTAAATTACCTGTTAATATTTAATTTTATATTTAAGATTTTAAGATGATATATTTTACATGAGGAGAATGTGTTAAAATTTTTATTTCAACCAGATAATTTTATGATATATAAATGAATACAAATTTTAACTTTACGCGTTAACTTGTATGAAATTAGATGAGGGTTAAAGTTATAATGTTCACAAAAAGCAAGTTTGATAGGCAAAAATTGATGTTAAATAAGAAAAGAGAGTAGCAGAGAATAACAACACTTGTTAAAGTTATGATTTCAGAGTAGTCACATATGCACATACCTGACTATACAAATAATCTTTGAATTCAGAACAGTGAACAGAGCTTATGAATAGACACATTCCAATCATACTCTCACCAACAATGTGCTCAAATCAAATGATTGACACCATGACATGTGGAAACTCTAAAAAGCTGGTTGCTTGACTGCAACTGTAGCATGCTTTAGTCAAAAACGTCACATTTTTCTTTCTGACAAACTTGAAGTCATTTAATCTCAACTGAAGCTGTTACATTCCCACTATTCAAACTCAAATTCAAGTACCTTTTACTTTATTCACCAGGGGCCACTGCGTTGCACTAGTTATAGCAAGAAACTTACCACTACTCATGGTTATCATTATAGACAGAACCTACATTGACTCATACTATCTTTTATCCTTGTTTGTTGCTAATTTGGCGTGATTCCTTTCTCCAAAACTACTCATGGTTATCATTATAGGATATATTTGAGTCTAATATAATCTCAATTAGCCAACACATGTTTCAAACTTCAAGAACTAAGATGAAACGACAGAGGGTTATGCTGCATAAAAGAATCACAAATCCTACCATTAGTGGTATCTGCAGCTTTCATTTGTGCATGCCATTCGCATCCAAACACTAGAAGACAAAGAAGTTGCATAGAGATGGAGAGAGAAGAATGTTGGTATGTTTGTCCTTTTCATACACAATTGTTTGATCAAAGCATGATCTGATGAACAGAAAAGATCAAATATCAAAGATCATTCCTCCCTTCTAGCTTTTAGCTTTTGTCCCTTTTGCCCAATCCTTCAACTTCTCCTTCTCCCAACAAAAGAAAAAGGTTACTAGAGCATTAGAATGAAAGAAATAAAGTATATGATATACCAAAAAGACTCCACTAGCCTCAAAACACAATCGACCTATTATTCTTCCAAACACTCTCTTCCACATGCTACTTTCACCTTTCTCTTGGACTATTCAGCGAGTCATTTTCTGATTTACCAATGCTCTTGTCTCTTTGTAAGAAAAAAAAGAAAAAAGATATGCTTATGCAATACCCCACATAGCCACATTCACTTGTTACGAAATCGGTTATATTGGTCAATCAACATCTTCTTTTTGGATTTTTCAGCTCAGTTGCCGATTCTCATTTCTTTTATAATCATTAAGAATTTATTGTGCTAGAAAATCCTAACCATGCCTTCCCTCTATAAATAGCACACCAAAAGCAATTCATTCCTTGTCACTTTCTATCTGCTTTCTGAAGCCACAACCACAAGATACTAACGTAGCAACTCATAATGAGAAGGAAGATCCATGAACCCAGTGCAGTTCGCTCCTCCATTGTTCTGCTACAAGAGAGATTCAGACAGTTGCAGAAAGTGAAAGAAATGAGGAAGAAGAGAGAGTTGCTGAAAATGTTCACTGTAGAGCCTAAACACTTCAATTCCAACCCCACCACGAGACAGTTTTTCCACCCTGAACTGATGAACCCGTCAGGGTCACTTTCTCTATGGCCATCTTCACAGTGCATGGTAGAGTACAACAAAAGCACTATTGAGAACCCAGTCTCCATGGATTCTACACATACACAGTCCCTTCAGCCTTCATGTAAGAACCTCTATGATTGGGATTCGGGCTCTGACTCTGGTGTTGATACCTCTCTTCACCTGTAACATTAACATATATATATAGATATACTTGTCTAATAAGTAATATTGTAGCTAGTAGGTTCAACAATTAGGTTTGAAATAACGTGAACTGTCTTTGGAATTTTTTTGAGTCTTTGGTTGGTTATAGTTTCTTTGATTTGGTCTATGATTATTTGTGTATTTTAATGTAGCATCAGCCATTAACATGCTATGAATCTGCTTAGTAAACAGTAGCATTCTTTTTAACAGGGAATCAGTATAATAGCAAAAGATGTTATATTGGAAAGTGGGAAACTGGGAATTTTTTGCCCTAGGGCTACATGATCATGGACAAGGCATGGCCCAAACGGGGAAATCAGTCGCTGATTATTATGAACTTGAACAAAAATATAACAGGTTAAATAAGTATAATAAATACAGACAGAAACACATCACTCTGAATAAGTAAACGGTTTTCATGAAACCAACCAGAGATTATAACAACAGATTTGAACCAATCCAAATTGTCTTTTCTGGTTATTTGTACTATCGAGCTAGGATTGACTGTGCCAGAATTTGCTGCAAAAAATGCAGAATCTGGTCCAGAAAATTTGGAAGAAATTCAAACCGCAAAAAGAATAAGTAATGAAAAAAACATTTTTTTTCTTTAGAAAAAGATGGTTGAGAAAAGAAACGACGAAAAAATTAATCAAAATTTTTAATTTTGACGAAGTTCACGAATTCACTGAGAAACATAAATGGGTTTGCCGTGATAAGCATGAAAGGTTCCAAAAAGGTATGAATAAATTGAGAAAATCCTTTCTCACATGGAACAATAAAGATTTAGGTGGAGAAAATGGTAATATAACCAAACTGTATTAATTACTAAAAATTGGGTCTAGTATGAATTCTTGTTAAATGATACTTTAATTTTATAAAATAAATTCTTTTGAAGTTAAAAAATGAGAGTTCTAAAAATATTTCGTTAAAACAACCTTAATACCCATGACAAAAGATTAATTTATTTTAAATTTGATTATTTTATTTATAACCTAATTTAATTTAAATAAGTAACATTAACATCATAATTCAACTACCCGTCTCACAATTAAAAAAGAAAAACTTATATTTGCACTAGAAAAAAAAAACTATAAATTCTGGTATCAATGACATTTTCCAAAATTTTTTTCTATTGAAAAAAAGGAAGAAGTTAAAGTTTTGGGCTTTTAAAAGGTAATTATTTAAAAAAATATTTAGAAAAACGTGACATGTTTTAAATTCTCAATTCTTTCTTCACATTTAATTAGTATTATTTCGTATTATCCCATTGATTCCCATGGCATTGATCCAATAATTGGAGCAAACATTTGTCAATAATTTTTGGTGTGATTTTGTAAGAACTCCTGTTTTTGGTCACTCTTTGAAGGCATAACCAAATGAAAAGAAATAACTTCTTTATTTGCTATCCCTTTAGGTATCATGACTTCTGCTTTATGTTCTGAATCTGATAAGCTTGCTTGGAAAATTGGTCATCTAGATTCCTCATTGAAAAAAAAAAATATATGCATGGAATAGACCTACTGAACTCTTTGTTCTTGCTATCTTAACCAAAACTACAATTGCATAAGATAATTTTTTTTATCCTAAGCCACAGAATTATTTTTTTGAAGGTTATCTCAATTTACTTTCTGTTGCATCTGCAATTTTCTAATCTTTTATTCAGCAAGTTATGGGTATTTTAAGTGATTCAAATACCATATTTGGAATGTCCATGTCTAACACCTGGATAAAAGGAAAGGAAAATTCCATAGGACAAAATCAAAGTGATTGAGACTTTCTAAAGAAAAGAAAAGTTTCGAGTTACCTTGACAATCAAGGAATGGAAGTAGGACCATTCCTGGGTGTGTCGGTTATTCAAGAAAGATAAACTCTATGAAACTTTATAAAGAGAGTAGCAAATAGGAATATTTTTCAGCCATTACATGAAATGAAACATTGTTCAAGCACATAGATAAGAGAAGCTGCTGAGAAACAATGAATTCTCCAATGCTCAAAATTTCAATAGCTATGCTGTTTTTGACTCTATCTTTTCAAGCATATGGTAAAATCAGCATTACCTTACTTCACCTAAGTTCATTCAATTTTGTGTTACTACGATGTATAACTAAATGCAAATCTCATCGTACAAGTCGATTTTGTAATGTTGAGTTAGACTTAAAATTCACTCTTTAAAATTCTGAGTTATTGGAAAAATTCTCAGGACAGTTTGAGGAATGGTGCATAGCAGATGAACAGACCCCAGATGAGGAGTTACAAAGGGCCATTGATTGGGCTTGTGAAAATGGTGGAGCAGATTGCAGCAAGATAAAAGTGAACCAACCCTGTTACCTTCCAAATACCTTGAAGAACCATGCCTCCTATGTCTTCAACAGTTACTATCAGAGGTTCAAGCACAAAGGAGGTTCTTGCTATTTCAATTCTGCTGCAATCACCACTGATCTTGACCCAAGTAACATCTCTAAATAATCTCTCATAACACAACTTCTCTTTAGATATAATGTCAAATTGCTTAGTTTTGCACTTGTTTCATTGTTTTATCCTTGAACATTAACAATCACTGAAACATTAATTAAACCTCAATAGTGATATATCTTGTGTTTGCCCAATGGCAGGTCATGGCTCATGCAAGTATGAATTGCTTCCTTGAATGATGTCTGAAGACCATATTTTGCAGTTAAACTTTGTTGGGAGTAATGGAGTCTGTATGCTTCTGTTACATTCTTATTTTTCCATGGCTTGATGTGAAGCTCAAACAATGACATGGATCAAGTAGAATTCTTTGTTCTGTTTTTTTTTCCTGGACTCCACACCCATCTTATTTCAGATAATTCTTGATTTAAATGTATGTTTTGATTAAAATTGAAAATTTTAACTAAAATAATAAATTTTCTTCTTCATTTATGCATTTAGATTTTATAAGTTGGAATTAGTAAAACTATTGGTTAAATTAAAGGTAGTCTAAGTAGTTAGATTGCATTTTTCCTTTTCTCTTAATATACTCCAAACATTTAGGATGTGTTTGGATTGGAGAAATGATGATATATGTTAGTTTTTATTAACTTTGTATAACCATTTAAATAATAATATGACATTTTTTGTAATTATTTATGATAATAAAAACAACTTTTAACCTGTACAAACTAGAGATGTCAAAATAGGTTTTAACCCGTGAGTCAATCCGGCTCACCACAGGTTTGAGCTGAGTTGGATCGAGAAAAATTTAACTTTTTTAAAAGTATGTTGAACTCAACCCAACTTACTTAACTTACGGGTTAAACAGGTTGCTCAATAATATTTGAATAGTTTAAATATTTTATTGAATAACATGATAGAAAATGTGTAATATTAGTCATATTTTCTTGGACTATATGGACATTTTCTTGAAAATAATTCATCATATATTGGTGGTGAGCATGATGAAAACATTGATTCTTGATTTTATTGTGATTGTCATCTCATGGATTGTTTAAAAAATTATTTAAATATTTGAATACTTAAAAATAAATACATAAATAATTTTTTTATGTGGGTTGGTGAGCCAACCCACTTAACTCACCAACCCGTGGTGGGTTGAACCATATTGCAAAATTTCTTGATCACCATAAAGTGAACCGGGTTGGAATCACTCATTTTCAATCCAACTCGTGAGTGAGTCGGTCCGTGTGAGCCTCATGTCTAGTACAAACTATACTTTTTGTGAAATAAAAAATTATTTATAATAAACTGGACACTAGACAATATCCAAACAATTGTATATATTATGGGGAATTACTGCATAAAGTTATGCCAAATTTCCGAATACTAATTGTAATTTTCAATTTTCATATTCCTCTTTCTAATAAAATTAAATTATTAAAAATTTGTGTCCCATGATAAAATAGCGCTACTACATGATAAATTTTTTTTTTTCACTTTACTACATCGAGTTAACTCCTTTACCATAAGTTGGGCTATTTGGGCTGGGTCTGACAGAGAGGTGAACTTTTTTTTCCATTTTTACAAAAACAAATGAAGAAATTGGTATGGTCAAATTTTTGCTAATTGGCTCTGCTTTCATTTGCAAAAGAAACTGGTTTCACTTTAAATTCCCTATATATAATTATATTATCATGAAGAATGGCTATACTATTGATTATATCATGCTGATGGACATACTTACGTAAAAAACAATATAATATAGTAGCAAAACTTATATTTTGCATAGAATAAGAATTTAAATAAAGAACACTGATATTTTGACACATTTGATATTATTCCTCATCATTATTTACTTTCTTGTTTTTAAAAAAATATAAAAGTTTAATTTTTGTTAAAACTATTTTACTCATGTACAAATTGTGAGATGGTCGCCAACAAATTTTATTTCCTTAAATAAAATCCTAAATCACACCAACCACTTTGGAGAAATAGTTTAAGAGTGTGAGTGGTGATGTGCTTGGTTAGTGGAATGAAGTGGTTGCTTTACTACTGAGTGCAGTGGGTCATCCTTCACACACGCTTTTATTTTATCCTCTTTACAACATTTCAGAATAACATTTGGAATTTGGAGAACTTAACAATAGTATACAAAATTTGGTGAGATGTGAACTTGTGAACACAAAAAAGCCACAACCACAACCACAAACACAACCTCATAGTACATGTCCCACCACAACTTAATGTATCTTTCATCATTGCTTTGCTTCTTCACATTTCAACATTTTTTGCACTCACTGTTATTCCACACTTGATTTGGTTGAGAGGAAAAAAATAAATAAATGAATGAGAAATTAGGTGAAAGAAGTGTCAAAAGTGTTCAAAGTATTATAGCTGCAAGTAAAATAGTAATGATACATTCTCACAACATGATAGTCATTATTTTTTTCTTATGTATCTCTTTATCATCATGTTATATCATCCACTACATTTTTTTATTCTCTATCTCTTACTGTTACTAAGTATTAAGTAGATATGGGGTGTCCACAAATTATTTATGATTCAATGTTCACTCACTGTAGCTTTGTTTGTTGAGACTTAGAAAAAACGGACACGGACATCATAAAACTGCACCATACGGTCCTTAAATGACCAGAAATTAAGGCACGCTTTACCTTGTCAGACACACTATAGAAACTGTCACTACTAATTTCTGGAAATTTTTTTTTTTGAAGAAGCTCTAAAAACCACATTTTTTTTGCTATTTAGTAGTGTCCTTAAATGCAGAACCAGAAATAACAACAGTGTTCTTAATTAATAACCCCATTTTTGTTTAATGGTTGAGTGGAGTATCCTTTCTCAATACGTGTTCTCTTCTCTGCCTTCTCAGTTCTAGGTTTTGACCACTTGGCAGGCACTCTTCAATTGCCTTATCAACTAGGTTTCATCATCACTCGTTAGAAATTTATTAGAACAAATTTTGTGTTATATATAAATAATAGTGGAGACCCTCTTCGCTGTTCACTTTTGTTTTCTCATTTCTTCTATTTTGTTTTTTCTTACCGTTTCTCTTCTTGTACTGGAGTGTTGATCTGAGAGTGGAAAATGAGTTATTTGGGTTTGGGTGTTAGTCCTGGTACTGTTCCAGTGTACCATGGAACAAAACTCAAAGTGTTGGATAGGAAGGTGAGGATTGCAGAGATGGTGCTAAGGGGTGTGAGCCTTGGTCTAGGAGTTCTTGCCATTGTTCTTGTGGTCACTGATTCCCAAGTCAAAGAGTTTTTCTCCTTTCAGAAGAAAGCTAAATTTACAGACATGAAGGCTTTGGTGTAAGCTTTTGCATTCTTCTTCTTCTTCTTTTACTTCTTTTTCTTCTCTCCTAATTCTTATATTGATGGCCTACACTTTTCAGGTTCTTGGTAATTGCCAATGGAATAACTGTTGGGTACTCCTTAATCCAAGGATTGCGCTGTGTTGTGAGTATGGTTAGAGGACATGTACTCTTCAGCAAACCCTTAGCTTGGCTCATTTTCTCTGGTGATCAGGTTCCTATATTTTCACTCTTCTCGCTGCCATAAACATGACCATTGTTTTTCTCTTCTCTCAATTGTGAATGTGATCCTAATCTAGACTCAAATGTTTAGTTGTTGGAGACAAAATTGATTTTACATTAGGCTGAAAAAACTAATCTAAGTTTCACATCATAACATCAATTCGGCATCAATTTCATGCAGTATGTTTGATTTTGCAGATTTTATGCAGTAGTTCATAAGGAAAATCCATTCACTTTGCCATCTTAACAAGAACCAACTCTGTACATATAGCTTTAACTTTCTCATGTTTTTTTTTAAGTGTGTTAGGTATAGTTCCAGCGTGAAAGCTAACATATCCATAAATGTTCCTTCAAACACAGGCTAAGTGTGTGTATGTATATCCTCAGCACTCGACCATGGCCAACAGCCAAAGAATCAGTACTTTTTGGGTTCCCTTTTTTTTATCTAAACATGGCATTTGCCCAAAGCCGAATCTACCCCATGTCGTAGTAATATTTTTTGTTTAAAAGGAATTCATCCAAAGTTCTTGAACTACTGTTTGATGAAACAGATTGGAGAATGAAATGAAATGGTGAATCGAAATCAAACTAACCAGGCAAAAAACAATTGAATGAGTTGATGGATTCATCCGATCAACCTACCATGCCAACAATTAATTCGGTTCAAAGTATTTACTCCTTACATAGATTCCCGTCCAGTGTCAGAATTTGAGAGTGGGGTCACTTTTGTTGAAGTCGTGGGTGAAGCAGTCAAATTTGTATGGCTATTCATAATTACCTCAGTTTTTGCCGTGAAGCATGAACAATTGCTACTGCGGGACCCCATGGAAACAAAACGGTACATGATCGATGCTAGTAGAGGAGAGACACTCACCACCACATATCATGTTTTCACATTTAATCCCCGTTCGGATCTCATATGCAGTTGTTGAGAATTAAAATTGTCTGAAATCGCCTAAGCACTTCTAGGGCCACGCGTTATCATTATGCTAAAACTCTCGTCTTTGACTTTTCTTCTATTTCTTTTTTGGGAGTGGGGACAGTCACAAATATAGATCTTTCTTAAGGACAGTTTAAGGAAATCAATGTCAGAGAAACCAACTCTAGATCCTAAAGAACCATTCAAAAACATCATGGTCGAGAAGTTTAACAAGAGTACTGCACAACAATAACTTATCTCACCAATAACATGTTTGGTTTAGCTTCAGTTTCATCCAAATCGATTCAATTTTTCATAATTGAATGAAAACCAATACAGAACAACTTATATCATGTTAGATTTATGAGCCCTTCGGTATGTAGAGAGATTTTACTGGAGAGATATAATATCAATAAGACCTGAATCAAACGATAGCTTTATGGATCTTTATACTTATGTAGTGTTTCACTTTTTTATTTTTAATCAATGTAAAACTTAGACTCATACTTAAATTCTAGATTCTTTAACATGAGAATGAATCAAATCGTTCTTAACATAACCTGAATCGAAACGTTGAAGGTTGTTATTGTTTATGTTTATACAGGTGATGGCTTATGTGACAGTGGCTGCAGTGGCGGCGGCACTGCAATCTGGCATGATTGGAAAGGCAGGGCAAGCAGAACTTCAGTGGATGAAAGTGTGCAACATGTATGGCAAATTCTGCAACCAAATGGGAGAAGGGATAGGATGTTCTTTAGTGGTTAGCATTAGCATGGTGGTCCTCTCTTGTATTTCTGCTTTTAGTCTCTTCCGTTTGTATGGCACCAACAAAAACAAACATTCAGGTTGGTAGGTATTATTGAAAACTAAATAAATACCGTGCTTTCTTCAACTTAACCACCTACTTCCCTTGTCACTCTTTCTTCCTCGATGCTAATTTCGAAGCCTCTTGGTTATGGATGAAACATTATGATAGGGAATGGTGAATGATCCTCCACGTGTGAATTTAATAAACTTGTGTACTTTAGTTTTACTATACTTTTCTCATTTGTCATCTTTTAAAGTTTATTGATATTTTTTTTTTACTTAATTAAGATATACGTTTCTCATGGAGTTCCTATTAATTTCTTTTTATCAAGTATTTAAAATTTTATAATTTATAATTGACTTCGATAATTGGATGAAGAAATTGTATCCCATTTTATCGCTTTGTCAAATACGACGTACTATGAATAAATAAAATGATATAGAGATTAATATACGTAAAGAGATATAAAGTAAAACTAGATGTAAACATCGATGAGACTAAGATAAATCACATAAGCTTATCACATCTCTTTTAATATAAAACTTTTAAGATAATAATATAAAATTTTAAGATAATTTAATATAAAACAAACTTTAAGATAATAATATAAAATTTTAAGATAATTTAATATAAAACTTTAAGATGATAATATAAAATTTTAAGATAATAAGTTCATGAATGTTGTTTTTTATATAGTGTTTCACTTTTATATTTTTATTCAGTAGATTTATGGATTTCCTTCTTATATGATATTTTTCACTCTCTCTTCTTTGTCTAAAGTAAGACTTAACTCAACTTAGATTTCCAACTATATAAATTATTGAGTCGAAAGTAAAATAAGAAGTAACTTTTAGTTAATTTTTTTGGATGATATCATGGTGATGAGAATAATTTATTTAAAATTATAGTTGATATTGAAGTTATTTGGGAATATGATGATCTCAATCATCATCATTGAACATCCTTATTGATAAAAGTTTTAAAAATTATTTATGATTTTCTATTAATACTAGAGACAATTAAGATACACATAACTTAATACATTTAAATGAAAAAAAAATTATAAAATATTTAAATGAAAAGATATGAAATTTAATAAAAACTAAATTAAATATTATTTCAGTACATCCAAATCCTACGTCGCTTAAGACTAGGGATGACAACGGGACGGAGCGGGGACGAGTTTCGTTATCCCATACCCATCCTCGTAGAAAAAATCCATCATCATCCCCATACCTAAATTTAACGGGTATCAAACTTTTGTCTCGTCCTCATCCCCATCCCCACTGGGTAACGGTATAATCTCGTACCCATATCCGTTTTCTTACTCCTTCACTATCAATCTTAATTAATTTTTATAAAATAATAATAAAATTACGGTAAAGGAAACATAATATTATCAAATATTCAACATTAGGAGGATGGTTGTTTCTTTGATATCAAATATTTTTAAATAAATTATAATTATTTACATTTTAGATTAGAATACCAAATAAAATTTTATGAGAACCGAAACATTTATTAAATTTCCAAACATTAATGAAATCCAGTGGATAAAATTTAAAAATATTTTCAAAAAAAATATAAAAGGAAAACAAATATTCAAATTAAAATATATTTTAAATGCTTGTTTATTTAAATTTTTTAAATTCTAATAAATCTTTTTTTTATGCACCAATCAAAGTTATAATACACCACTTGATCAAAATGACTCAAGGAACAAATAATAAACATAATAATAAGATTTTGACATAGATCTTGTATCTTTTGAACTCCAATATAGGTTGGATGGTGATAAAAAAATATTCATGACAATTACATTAATTTTTTATATTGTAGTAAATAAAAGTTATTTATACAATTATAGTAAAAAAATTACAGTATGATTAATAATGAGTTAGAAAATAAAAAATAATTAGATAGTATATATCGAAATAATATTCTAAACATGATGAAAATAAACAACAAATAAAAATATTAAAAGATTAACAAATGTGTGTCTTAAAAATAATTTGAGAGACTATTGAAGAAATCGCACAAAAAAATAAATAAATGTATAATTAAGGGTATGATAAGATAAAAAATATCTTAGATATCTAAGCAAACTTTTCAAATATCAACATATATACTATATGGTTGAAAAAGAATGAAAATTGTTTTAGCAAAACAAAAGATTTATTCAAATGAAACAAAAATGAATAATAATAAGTAAAGAATTTTTTTTATATTACTTAGTAAATGAAAGGTTTAGACTATTAAACACTTAAATTGAGAGTATTAAGCATTCTCGTGTAAAAGAAAAATATACAATAAATAAAAATAAAATAAATATTCAAATGTAAGACATAATTTTTTTTAATTAATTAACATACATCATTTTGACATAATAACATAAATGTTATGATAAAATGAAAAATATATTGGAGATGCGAATGAGTTTCATGACAAACCAAATAATTGAAAGAAATAAAAAATAGAAAATATATATATGATTTCTTAATTAATTGTGAATATTTTAATAATTTAAACGGGGATGAGTATTATAGCGAGATATGTACATCCCATACTCAATATCAAACTTAATTTAAATACTCATTTATCTTTTCATTAGAAATATATTTTAAAGATAAAACTGTAATGGAGGTCCATGAGATCAGAAATACAACACCAAATCAACTTGTGGATCTTCATATTTATGTTGTGTTTAACTTTTTTACTTTGTAAAAATTAGACAAACATGAAGTCAATCGTTACACTAGAAATCTTAATAATGAAGTCAATCGTTACACTAGAAATCTTAATAAGACGATGCATGGTGCTACACTTTTTTTTTCTTTTTCTCCTCTATTATGACTCACAATTAGATAACCCAAAGACAGGACAACTTCGATCGAGTTTTTTTCTTTTTTTCTTATGAAATGTCTATTATTCGTTTCTTTTCTTGTATATACTATTTTCTAAGATCGCAAGAGAACTCACGGAAACCATTCCACACCAAGCAAAACAAAAGCTGAGACGAAACAGTTGATAATTGAAAATCCTTGCCGCCGCACCGACTATTTATCACCGCCATACACGGTCTTATCTATGAACTCCGGCAACTATCTTTCCACCACCGATGAGTGTCCGAGTAACTCGAGCCTGGATAGAGGGTAAATCCGGAAAGAGAAAAAGAAAAGAAAAAAAAAAGAAAAACAATATGGGCCCTTAATTCTAGCACTAAATCTAACGGTCTGGAAAAGTTCCCCACCGTGGAAGATATATTCACCTTTCCCACGCTGGCCTCTATCACTGTTCACAGAGTTGCATTTTCTGTTTTTTGTTGCTTTCTCTCGCTCTCCTTTCCCTCCTCTGCGTTCCTTTTGACTCAACGAGGGAACCGAACACTACTTTTTTTTATTTGTGATTGTGGCTTAGGTTCCTACCCTTCCAATCAAAACCCTAACCTAATCCTTTGATTCATTCTTTGTTCATTAACTCACGGGGTGCTACTGTTGCTGTTAGCTATTAAGTTGTCCGAGAATGTCGGAGAAATTTTCGGCAGCGCTTCGGATTGGAGATCTCAACGATTTCATCGCTCCATCGCAGGCATGTATTGTTTCCCTCAAGGGATTGAAAAAGAACGATAAACCAGAGGTATTTTCGTTTCCTTCTCTGTATTGGATTCAAATATCTTGCGAAGCAGTTGCCAAACCCTTGATGACTTGTAAATTCACTGTAGGTATCACTTGCTAACAAGCAGGTCAAGTCTGAACCTGTTAAAATTTCGCTCAAGGATTGTTTGGCATGCAGGCTAGTCTTTCTCTCTCTTTCTATTTATTTTTTTGCCTTGAACAGGTACCTTTCGGGGGCGAATTTACAATTCAGCGGATATTTTTTGCTGTTTTACTAGTTTCTGTGGTTAGCAAATGTGTAGTGATATTGGCAGAGTGAAAGTGGTACTCTGTGGTCAATGTTATAGGGATTCGGAGAAAAGAGAATACCCTCGAGTTCCTATGAATCATTGATTCAGGGGAATGTTGAAGAGAAATATACTTGTGGTGACCCAAAGCAAAGTTAGAATAGTTAACATTGATGGTCAGAAATAATAGTAAACGTAGAAAGTCAGAAACGATATTACTAATTTCTTCACTAATGCATTATGACTGAATCTAATGAGTTTCCCCTCTGTAAAAAGGGTGTAACAAATTTACTAGAAATGAAAAACTTGAAAATGAGTAACCTTTAGCAATTCTGTAATATTTACATGGTACACATCTGCCCAGCCTATATTATAACCTGAGCAGCTAACAAACTTTTCACTTGAAAAGAAAAATCGCTTTATTTAATTGACGAATTCAAATTTTCTAGGTTCTGTGGTCTTTTTATTTAGGGCTTGTTATCATGTCTTGGACTTAGGAATATCTAAGTGCTTAATTTCGTCTGCCTAAAGCTTTAGTGTCTAAGTGACCACATATATGATTCATTAAAAATTCTATATTTCCTGTGTTTCTTAAGTCTATGGTGTTGTTGATATGTCAAAATTCAAGCTTTATTTGGAATCATAATTTATCTGTCTGGTAATGCAGTGGATGCGTCACATCGGCAGAGACAGTTATGCTGGAGAAGCAAAGTTTGGATGAGTTTCTGAACAATATTAATTCAGGAAAGGCTGTGATTGTGTCTCTTTCTCCTCAGTCAAGGGCTTCTATTGCTGCTCATTTTGGCATTTCTCCAATTCAGGTGACACTTTAGATATTGCTTTACTCTTAATATTTTTTTGGGTTAAATAGGTTTGGGTTCGTTTAAAATGAAAAAGAAATTGTTCGGTCGTTGTAAGTATCTTTGATGGTTTTTATCCCTCCAAAATCTAGAACATTTAGTCAACAGACCTTCACAACTTTCTCGGGCTTAAAATCACACAGTACCTGCATGTTTGTTTGGAGAAGTGGGACTCTGGGTTACATTAAAATGGAGTGAAAATGATTAATGGTCTCCCTAGGATGAAAGAAAACATTGAAAATAAGTACAGTGAACAAAATTTACACATTTTTGTTTTCATTATTTGAGGAAATTTTGGAAAAATCAAATTAAGATGGAAAGTGAGCGTCCACATGAGCGAGGAAAACCTTAAAGTATATTTAACCTTGCTCTTAAAATGATTTTGGTAAGGTTCTGGTTTTAAACAAATTTGGGGAAAAATTCAACTTCTTGTGCTCCTGGCTGACAACCAAACTCTTGGTATTACAGGCTTTCAGAAAACTGACAAGATTTTTTAAGTCCTTGGGAGTGAAGGCAATTTTTGATACAAGCTGCAGTAGAGATTTGACCCTTGTCGAATCTTGTGTGGAGTTCGTCACAAGGTATAGACAGAATCAATTGGTTGATGATGAAAGGAGTAAATCAAGCCTACCTATGATTACATCAGCATGCCCAGGTATAGATTGTTGAGCTTATCAATATCATAGGGTATGCAAATTGTGTCTGTGAAGCAATAGACTTGGATGCTGGACATGAATTTGGGACATGAATGCCCAGCAAAACCAAAATTATAAGAACACAACAAAGTGATGCTTATTTAAAATTATATAATATTATGTTATCAATAAAAACATATGTAGGGAGTTATATGACATATTGATAGTAGAATTTGCGAATAAAATTTGAAAAAATGTTAGATGATTTTTGTATATTCAGACTTTTGAAGTGGGAATATAAGCTGGAATTTCAGGAGGTTCTGTTGACTATGGTTTGTGTTTCTCACTAACTTGGCCCCTTGTTTCTATTGCGATGCTTTATACCATTTCATTTTGTGTAAGAGATATTGGGTTGGGGACCAGATTTACTTTCAATGTGCATAAGAAGTTCTGGTTATTGATGTGAATATCTACGTGCAGGTTGGATATGCTATGCAGAAAAGCAACTTGGATCCTTTGTTCTTCCTTACATTTCATCAGTGAAGAGTCCACAGCAAACAGTTGGAGTTATCATAAAGAACTATGTTTGCCAAGAATTAGGACTCAGGTTGTTTATTCACTCTAAATTATAATTTGAGATGGAATGACATATTACCTCGAAGTTGAGGGATGTCACTTAATCTTTTTGATGATTATGATGCCTCAATCATTAGTGATATAATATAATTTGGCATGATTTCTTGATAGTTATATGCGCAGTAAAAGAATTCAATAATTGTTCTAGCAGGCCAGAAGAAGTTTACCATGTCACCGTAATGCCTTGTTATGATAAAAAGCTTGAAGCTGCTAGGGATGACTTTGTTTTCCAATCTGAGTCCCGTGTTGAAGGGCATGAGAATGAAATTAATATGATTTCAGAGGTAGATTCAGTATTGACTACTGGAGAAGTTTTGGAATTGATTCAGGTTATAATTTTGATTCATTCACACTTTTCTTGTCATTTTTTCCACTTTTAACTAATGCTATGTATACTAATGATTGTTTGGGGTTCAATCTTATAGTCAAAAGAAGTTGATTTGAGAAGCCTAGAAGAGTCTCCTCTGGACAAAATGTATGAAACTAACTTTTGCTTCCATTATTTAATTTCACGTGTTTGTCAAACAATGGTGTTCAGATGTAGTGCGGTGCTTGCAGGCTAACAAATATCAATGAAGAAGGATACCTTTATGGGGTCCGTGGAAGCTCTGGAGGTTATGCTGAAACAATTTTCCGATATGCTGCTAAAACACTTTTTGGAAGACAAATGGATGATTCTTTGACCTTTAGAAACATCAGGAATTCGGATTTTCAGGAAGTAACTCTGGAGGCAAGTTATAGTGAAGTTTATAATATTATTTTTATGCTTGTGAGGAATATTATCATTATCTATTTTATGCGAATATCTAGCTATAAAATGTTGAATATATATGCATTATAACTAATTGAACTATTAGTAATTTTCTTAGAGCTATTTCTTGATGACATAAATTTCCGAGGCATTTGATGTGTTATTTAAATTCTCTCATTAAGTCTTCAAAGTCATCATTCTTTCATGAACAAGTCCATTATTATTCCTTCAGCAGCAGTCTTTGCTTGCCGCCATCATTCTTTCATAATGTTGTGTCAATTTATGTTGCTTTGTTCCTTGAAAGAAAATTTTCATCAGCAAAATTATTCCTTTGGGATGAAATTGGTAATATGGACTTTTATACTTTGTTTGGTAGAGGGAAAAGAAAAAGAGGGAGAGGAAGTGGGCAAGTGAGAAAAGGCACGAAGGAAAATAGGTGGTTGGTTGAAGATAATAGAATGGAAACAAGAGAAAAATAATAATATTTTTTATTAATAATATATAGTAAATTATATATGTCACTGTATGTGGCATAAAACAAAATCGGTTATCCGTATACTTTTGTTGTGAGATGAAAGGATAACAAATTACGTTAGAAACATAACTGATTATCTGTAGCTTTTTCATCTAATCAATCTTCAGGTCTTCACAGTTATGTGAAGAAATAAAAGTGCGGAGGAAATAAAAAGGTGTACTATACACGCCTTTTATATCTTCATTCTTCTATTTTGATTGTTTCAAACGATGCACTTTTCTAAATTGCTGCATTTATTTGCTCATTGCTCCCCCATCTATACTCTTTTTGCGGTCCCAAACAGTGCTTTTGCAAGCAAGTATAGGACCTCTTCAAGGAACAAACCGACATAAATGACTACTTTTAGGGAAAAAGTTACGTATTAGTCGAATATTCTTTTGGGGTTTATTGTGCCTATGGCCATTGTTTCGTCAATAATTTAAATTCAAAATTAGGCTTTCTGATTTGGGATTGTTTCTTTTATATTTTGGATTACAAAATTTCTTGCTCAAAATAGGATTATTTGATTATGATGCTTTGCTGTGTCAATAAACCATATGTATAAACAGTTACCCACTTTCTGCAATAGTAGTAGATCTTGATATTTTTGTTTCCTTTAGAGAGTTTGCAATCCTATTAGAGTACCCTGCCAAACCAAGAGGGCTACTCTTGCTTACTGTTCTACTTTATATTGTCTGTGCAGGTTGAGGGAAAAACAGTGTTGAAATTTGCTCTGTGTTATGGTTTCCGGAACCTACAGAACATTGTACGAAAACTTAAAACTGGGAAATGTGATTATCATTTCCTAGAAATCATGGCATGCCCTTCAGGTACCATACTTTTCTCCTTTTATCAGAAATTTTATTATTTGTTAGTACTTTTTATGAATACTTTTTTTTTTTGAGGCCCATAAAATTGGTAAGTATTGAACTGAAAAAATGTTCATGAATCAGGTTGCTTAAATGGGGGAGGTCAAATTAAACCAGTTTCAGGGCAGTCTCCCAAAGAACTGAGTCAGTTGTTAGAATCAGTTTACATGGAAAATGTAAGTACTATTATCTCATACAAGCAAGTACTTTAAGGTGCACACTTTTCATTAAAAAAAACTTGACTCGCCACTTCATTGTTTGTCTGCATCTGCATTAGTGGGAGCATCAAAAGCCTAAACATATAGATTCTTGTAGGACAAAATTATGTATCCGTATTGGTGATCTCTGCTCTACCATATTTGCTTCTTGCCCTTTTTTGGCACTTTGCCATTAGGTTTTTATCTTCCTTTTTTTGTTTGCAGCTTTTCTGTGAGTAGCCTTTGTTGAGTTTGTTGTTTTGTTTACTTTTCTGCAATCAGAATTTTACTTCGGGATTCATTATTTTTCTTTATACAATAGGTTTTGGCAGCATCACCATTTGACAATCCCATTATTAAAGGCTTATATGACAAGTGGCTTGAGCAGCCAGGTTCAGTGAAAGCTAGGAGATACATGCATACCCAATATCATCCTGTTGAAAAAAGCATTACTTCTCAGTTGCATAATTGGTGAGGCGTTGAAATTGAACTTTTTCGTATTGTTTCCTCTCGAGCTCCTTGTGAATATTTTTGCATACTGGAGTCGTCCAATTTTGGTAGTGAACAGATTTTTTAATGTATATAGACCCTTTTGATCTGCTCCCATTTAGATAGAAAAAAATTACACATCAGCTTTGTTATTAGGGTCTACTAGGTTCTCAATAAATTATTCCTTCATTACACGTGTTAGTGCGCGTGATTGATGAGAGGACGTGTGACAGTGCCTGTTGTTGTAGCACAAATTGTACGCCTTAAATTCGAATGAAGCAATATTTGTTTTTTAGGATTTCCTATTTTGTGGTAAAGCTACACGTGATGTAACCAATTCTTCAAATTTCTTTATTCTACAAATATCTTGCCACACTAATACTATTACATCCTATATTATTATTATTATTATTATTATTATTATAAAAATAAATAAGATCTCCCATGATGTAAAAAGCCGTACGTGACCATCTAAGTGCAAGTTACAATTGCTTTATATTTATTCTATTCTGATTTGAATAAAGTTGCCTCTTGTATTTATTTTTTCAGAACAGTGGTCCTTTAATAAAATAGTTTCTTATCATGATTTTTAAAATGTTGTAGTAAATTACTTAAAAAACTGTTTTCTTCATCTTTTCAACTTAGAGTTGTGTTTTTTCAAAAGCAGAGATATACAGGAGAAATCACTATAAATACCTCTCTTCTAGTAAATAAATACATATAATTTTGCCTTAATTAAAACTTTTACTATAGGAGATTTTACAATTTTTACAACATTCAAATATATTAAATTTGAATTGATCTTATTTCAAATTATTTTAATGTTCACATATTTTGCATGAATAAGACTACTCATATTTAGTGAATTTTAATTTTAATGTTTAGATAAAATATTTTAGTTATTGTTAATTTAAAGAATTATTTAAATATTAAAATTGTTATAAATTAGAAAAAATGTCAATATTGATAATTATTTATAATTGATTTTGATTAATGTTATTCTTTGGTCAAAATTTTACGTTTTTTTTGTTTTTTTTTTTATTTT
>Ga0209589_1001413_pt1 | contig 39542 bp, 14 predicted proteins | sample CowpeawhiteBW_FD_187525 | JGI IMG/M metagenome (GOLD analysis project Ga0209589, IMG submission 187525) | Root nodule microbial communities of legume samples collected from California USA - Cow pea white BW (SPAdes) (version 2) | ecosystem: Host-associated > Plants > Roots > Nodule | place: USA...
ATAAAAACTTGTAAAAGTAACCGTTAATTTTTAAAAATTTAATAAATAATTAAATTATAAAGGGTAAAGTTGGAATTATGAAATGTGGACACAAAAGAGGGAATCCCCTTTATATATAGTTATAGATATTTCACATACAAAATAAAAAAGGGATAGAGTGAACTTAGAAAGAGGAAGGGGGTGAAGTAACAAAATCTTTATAAAGAATATTTGGGCCATATAATCCGTTCCAAGTTGCAAGGAGATTCTGTTCTTCGGATTTTGTGTAAACTGACGCAACTTTAACGTGCGCAAATATTTTTTGTCCAGAAACCGAAAAACCGTAAACGAAGGCGTTTTGTCACGTGCGACAAAATAGCTTGCACGTGGAAAGTGAAAATGAACAATATCGCGATATTTGAGACAGTGAAGAAGACTATTATCTTACCGTGTAAAAAGTTGCCACGTAGACTTACGCGGCGTGCACCGTAGGAAGTGTAGTTGAAAAACATGTGCTTTTGCAGCGTTGTAGGGTCAGAACTTCTTTGTTGCCTCATCCATTCAAATATCTACAGTTTTTGAATACCCGAATAGACGGTTTTACCCTCCATACTTATCCTCGCCGCGTCACCACTTTCTTTGATTTCCCAATTTGTCCCTTTTCTTACTTGCTTTACCTTCTTAAATTGGTTTCTATAAGAAAGGGAATCTAACCTTACAAATCACAATACGTAAATACAAAGGAAACAACGTAGATGACAGATATCCTTACCAAAATACACACGCCTCATCAGAGAAAAAAAGAAGAAGAAAGAAAATAGTTCAATATATGTTTTAATAGTAACATAAATTTATTTTATATTTTAGTAACAATTTTTTAAAATAAAAAGCATTAAAAATTATATATTTTTTTTACCTTCATAACTTATAGTAATTAAATCCATATAAGTATATATATTTCTTTATTAGTTCATCTGGTTAAGCTAGTACGTGTCAATGCCCAGAAGGGTACCCATTTTTTGATTTTTTTTTAACTGTTTTTCCCTGAGTCGGACTAGGGATGGCAAAAATACCCGTGCCCGTAGATATCTGCGGATAAAATCCGCGACGGATAATTACTACCCGCAGGTATTTATTACTCGCGGGTAGCGGGTAGCGGGTATTTTAATACCCGGTTATAAACGGGTCGGGTATGGGTATCATACTATCCGTACCTGCGGGTACCCGTTACCCGCAAAAAATTAAAATTAAAATTTAATTTATATTTTATTAAGTTAAATTTAATTAAAATTAGAAGTAACAGTACATTTTATTATGTTAAATTTAATTATAATTTAATTTAATTTATATTTTATTTTTATAATCTTATATTAAAAAATTTATAAAATACATATTTTTTTAAATATTTGTGGGTATCGGGTATCCACGGATACTCACGGGTTTTAAAAATATTCGCGGATATTTTTTAAACGGATACCCGGCGAATAAACGGACGGGTAACGTGCAAATTTTTTTTTAACGGGTCGGGTACGGGTATCATAATATCCGTGTCCGACCCGACCCGTTGTCATCCCAACATCGGATTAGTTCATTGAACCGAACAAGGGTATTAGTGTAAAATCATGTGTGGTAACTCAAAGGGGTAATCCCAGCACGTGCGAGGGACAGTGACGTAATTACACTTTTCGTCAATTTGGGAAGCTGTCCTTTTTCTCCTCCCCAACTTTCCTCTTAAGTGCCTATAAATGGTTGTTGTGAGTTCCGTTCTTCATTTCTTCATATCTCAAACACTTTTTCGCTCTAATTCAAATCATTCGATCTCTTCATCGCCTTCTCAAACAGTAAGTAAACCCACAAATCACTGTAAATTTTACCATTACCATTCTTTTAGTTATTAACTTAGAATCTTCCCTTTCTAGATTTATAATTGTAATCATTCTTTGTTATATATACGTTGGTTTTATTGGGATATACATAAGGTGTTGAACATAGGAAAAGTCTTGATTTTTAATAGCTTAGAGTGGTTTCATTTTCTGGGCTGTGGGTGTTTGCTCTTACCAAATGACTAGTGGTAGTTCTATTGGAATCTCTACCATGAGGCCTTGTTGTAGAATCTTTTGTAACTACAAAAGTCCATCGGTTTTTGGGTTTTCTCCAACCAAGTTCAGTGATTCAGCGATCAGGGGCTTGTTGTTCAGATCAGGTCATCACAAATCAACCCGTCGCTATAGATATAATACCTGTGATACTCAGATTGTAGGGTACATAAATGTGATCAAACCGAATCGGAGAGATTTTAGTGTTTCCGGTTCGAATTGGGGTCTTGCTAGGGATTTTAGCACTAGTGTTTGTATCAATATTGGTAGTTTTAGGCCTAGGGTTGTGTCCTTGATACCGCATGTAGCGTCGGATTTTAGAAACCAGTCTACATCGGTTGATTCTCACGCTCATGACACGAGCTTTGAGAAGATTTACATTCAGAGCGGCTTGAATGTGAAGCCATTGGTAATTGAAAAAATTGAGACTGATCAAGGTGTATTGGAGGAAGTATCTGAAGAAACATGTGGTGAGTCAAATGTCAATTTAGATAATTTGAAGGATTTGAGTGAGAATAAGGTTCAGAGCAAGGACTCTGAGGTTGAAAGGGAAGCTTGGAAGTTGCTTCGGGATGCTGTCGTCACATACTGTGGGAATCCAGTTGGGACCGTTGCAGCTAATGATTCCGCTGACAAACAACCGCTGAATTATGATCAAGTCTTTATCCGTGATTTTGTTCCATCAGCGCTTGCCTTTTTGCTCAATGGTGAAGGGGAAATTGTCAAGAATTTTCTACTTCACACATTGCAATTGCAGGTATGTTTTGGCCTTAATTGCTCAATTAGATTGTTTCTGCATACACTTGTTTTCTGTTCTTCTACATAATGGTTATGTCTACACCGCTATTTATGTTGTGTATACTCTGTTGAGATAATGTCATTTAGCTTTAATGCTGCATAACAAATAACAGATGTTCTTTTCTATCCATCAATATTGTATATTTCAAAGGAATTTACGGATAGATTGTTTCTTCTATGTGAACGAGAGAAAGATAAGACGTCATGTTTCTAGTTCTCATTGTCCCTCTTATTTTAAATTATCCTATGTTAGACATTACATAAGAAATGTCAAAGCGCATGTTGGGATTGACGTTAGAAAAGCCTAATCCATGGTTTGGCCAAAATCTTCCCTTTTTTGAAATTTTTTCTCAAACGTTGGTTTGGAGATTCTCAACTTCAAGCCAAACATTCTCTAAATGCTTCTCATCTACTGAACCTATTTCAGTTTTTCTTAACTTAAGAAACAAAGAATCCTTGTAAATGCTTCACTACTCACAAGCTAAGTTAACATGTAACCAACGAATGGGAGGGAAGGACTATTATTTAAAGTGTTGTCGACAAACATATAGATGATGTTCTTATTGGACTTGAATTAATTTCTTTTGGTGTACTTGTTTCTTATTAAAAGTTTATGTTTGCCAGAGTTGGGAGAAGACTGTTGACTGCTACAGCCCAGGTCAAGGGTTGATGCCAGCAAGCTTTAAGGTTAGAACTGTGCCTCTTGACGGTAGCAATGAAGCATTTGAGGAAGTTTTGGATCCTGATTTTGGGGAATCAGCTATTGGACGTGTTGCACCTGTCGATTCAGGTAACTTGTTTGTTGTTGTGGAAGCTTAAGACATTTTCTATTGCATTAAATGTAACGTACACTATCATTATTATGTTGTTCCTTTTCCGGATATAGTCTTGCTATATTTTTTCTTATTCAAAATTAGCTTAACATCTATATTTTTCAAATCATATTTAGGCCAACATTTTAAAGTTTATGCTACATTCTCCGTTACAGGTCTGTGGTGGATTATATTGTTGAGAGCTTACGGGAAATTAACGGGTGACTATACTTTGCAAGATAGAGTGGATGTCCAAACAGGCATAAGACTGATCCTTAAGCTGTGTCTGACTGATGGATTTGACATGTTTCCTTCTCTATTAGTCACCGATGGTTCCTGCATGATTGATAGAAGGATGGGCATTCATGGTCACCCTCTTGAGATCCAGGCAAGCTGATAACTACTTATCTCTATTTATATAAGCAAGTAGGAATTATCAGTTAATTTGCTCTTTCTATTGTATGGTACTCAAAGAGGATTTTTTTTTTCATTGATAATATATTAACTATCTCTATTCATGTAAGGAATTATCAGTTATTTTGTTCTTCATAATGTATAGTACTAAAAGAGGGAATTTTTTCCTTGATAGATAATATATGAATGTGCTTTTCTGCTTTGTATTTGGAGCAGAGTAGCATATTCTCAGTTAGATTATTTGAGCAAGAACAAGTGATGTCATTGAGATTCAACAAAACCTAATTATTTGACGTAGAACTCTTAGTTGAGAGTATGAAATGTATAAATTTTCATTTACTCATTGTTGGGCACAGACTGATGTAATTTTTCATATTGAAAATTAAAATTAATTCAGCGTTTGACGTTCAAAACGTGCATTATTCAATATCTACTACCTACCTAGTGTTTGCTACATCATTGTACAATTAGTCTTAAATTTGATTACAATCAGTTTTGGGCTGCGGCCTTGTTGACTCTTCAATATTCTATCCTCTTTCCCTCCTTTTTCATGTTGGTTACCGGGTGTCTGAATATATGTCTCTATACTTATAAATTTTCCCTTGGGTGGATTTGCACATCTGCAGGCGTTATTTTACTCGGCTTTACGCTGCTCCAGGGAGATGCTGATAGTCAATGATGCAACCAAGAGCCTGGTGGCTGCTGTTAGTAATCGCTTGAGTGCACTCTGCTTTCACATGAGAGAGTATTATTGGGTTGATATGAAGAAGATTAATGAAATCTACCGGTATAAGACGGAAGAGTATTCTACTGATGCTGTAAACAAGTTTAACATCTATCCAGAGCAAATTCCTTCATGGCTAGTGGACTGGATATCCGAGGATGGCGGATACTTCATTGGTAATGTGCAACCTGCTCATATGGACTTCAGGTTTTTCACACTTGGAAACCTTTGGGCCATTGTTTCTTCTTTAGGAACAACAAGCCAAAACCAGGGCATTTTAAATTTAATTGAAGCAAAATGGGATGATATTGTTGCTCAAATGCCTCTCAAGATTTGTTATCCAGCTCTGGAGAGTGAGGAATGGCGTATCATCACTGGATGTGACCCCAAGAACACGTAAGGATATTCTAAATTTCTTGTTTTTTTTTGAAATTCGCAGTGTTTATTGGCACAATCACTTGGATGCAAAAGTCAACAATTTGTGTGATGCAAACCATTGAAATAAATTGTCAATGATTCAATATCAATATCTTGCCAGAGATAGTTGTGTTTCCTTGTATTGTAAAGGTTTTGGCTGTTACCTTACTCTTGTTTGCTATTTATCTCTTCCTATGTCTCCTGCTCTAGATTACAAACTTTAATGATAATTTGTTAAACTGCTTGCAGCCCTTGGTCATATCATAATGGAGGATCTTGGCCAACGCTTCTCTGGCAGGTCAGTTGTATATTTGTTTGGATCAAGTCATCCCTGTGATTGTTTATTACTTCTTCTGGTTTTATGTACAAGAAGTTAATAATATTTAATTCATCAAGGCCAAATTCTATTTATAGTTTTTTCAACCAATTCGTGCGTGTTGGTTAATATGAATGCATCCACTTTCACCGTAAACGAGTGAATGTCTTGTTAATAGATTTCACAATAATTAAGGGTATAAAAACACTAAACGTTGACGATTAACACATATGTTTGCTATAATAGGATAAAAAAATGTTTTTATTTATTTCTTATACAAAGGAAGAGAGTAATGGACTCCAAAAAAAAAATTGTCAACTGATTTCTACTGGTGGTTTTCATTTTTTTATAAATTCAATCTAAAATATACCTATAAGATAAATTGAAGTACATATTTACACTTTTCTAGTTAGCATTAGTTAGCATGACAGCTATTATTAATTTTATCTTTTAAAACATATCATTTGGTATTTATATTAATTTACAGTTCTTTACTTCCTGTTTTCTGATAATTTTATGGCTAAATATATAAAGTAAATTACTCTTGGTTCGATGACGATTTAACATATACAGAATGTTTATGTCGTCCAATAACATGGATTTAAAAGTCATATTTGAATCAATTTCTAATTAGCTGGCAATGCAGAAAATTTAACATCGACTTTTGTTATTTTTGCTAACTAGTGTGATATGTTTAAACTTCAGTTCACATTAGCCTGCATGAAGATGGGAAGGCCCGACTTGGCACAGAAGGCTGTTGATTCAGCAGGGAAAAGGCTTTCATCGGATAAATGGCCCGAATATTACGACACACGAAATGGAAGGTTCATTGGGAAGCAATCACGGTTGATGCAGACATGGACCATTGCTGGTTTCTTGACCTCAAAGATGCTTCTAGAATATCCAGAAAAGGCTTCCTTGTTGTTTTGGGAGGAGGATTTTGAACTTCTTCAGAACTGTGTCTGCATGCTAAGCAAAACTGGTAGAAGGAAGTGTTCCCGTTTTGCTTCAAGGTCTCAGTTTCTTGTTTAGCGTCAACAATCTCCATTGTTTGGTGACTAATTTATTGCAATAATTGATGATGCCATTTTTCAGAACTAGCATGTTAACTATTTATATTGTTTGGTGACAACAGATAACAGTATAACAGTTATATTGCATCATTTATTTATGCGGGGTAACTCACTCCATGTCATGTATATCTTTGCCTTGGGAGTGTTCTACTTTTACTGCACCTGCTATGTGTGGCATGGCATAACTGTGTTTCATATATTTGAATTGTAGTTACACTAGTTCTACAAGAACCGTTATTGTACCACCAAAGTACTTCTGTAAATCTTGCTAATTGAAGGATTGATATATCTTGTGAGATAAATATTTTTGAACTATTTGGCAACTTTCTTTAGAACTGAAGAGTTAATAGAAAAAGGGAAATGTTTGTCTATCAAATATATAGCCATCAGAAGCGTGGTTGTCCATATGTCCAAATAATCGTGACAGTATTTGTTTGATGTCAATTTTTTTGTTGCATAAACATTTTGATACTCGTTGTTTGGCGGACAAATAAGAGATTAATATCGTTAAAAAAAATGTAGTAGTTGAAGTTAGCATAGCAGATACATAGAAGTAAGAGATTGATAATTTTTGTTAGAAGGAAAGAAGAGAAAGAGAATTTATGATGATTGGTGGAAAAGAGTACAGAGAGGTAGGTTATCTTAGTAGGGTTAATGAGTGGAAAAAAATGTTGACAGATATGGGGAGGCAGAGGAAGAGAGTGAGTGGTGGTCAGCGTTTGCAGTTTCTGAAAAGCTGAAGGCGTGTGTCTCCAAGCCTGAGAGAATATGTGGCTTTCTTGTATTCGGCCCAAGTGAATGGTCGGAAGAGAGAGGGGCTCTGAGGTGTCACCATAACTGAGGGAGCAACGATGGTTTGATGCAGAGGTGGAGCCCCAAAATATGCCACTGACATTCTACACTTGTGTGAGTTCGTCATTGCCCTGTGTCTCACGCTCACAAATCTTCCATTTGTCATAACCTTAACACAACACCAACACCCACATAACATAATCAATCATTCATTTCTTACACTTGTCATTAATTTCATTCAAATGTTCCCCTTGACTCAAATTCAGTTCAGTGAAAAGAAAAGAAAAAAATACATTGATTCCCATGTCATTTCACCTCACTTCACTTCCCATCAACTTTTAAGATTTTTTTTTCTCTTTCTGTGCCAGCATACAAAGCAGGCCCCCCCACTCCCCCTTTTTTTTCTCCTTTGCAAATCGAATCAACCCTCTGTGTTCTGTTCTCTTCTCTCTTCTGTGGGGTTCAAAAGACTAAACCTTTCACCTTATTATTCTCACAACTCATCATTATAATGAAAATGCATTAGAGTTAGTTTTAGTTTCTTGATTAGATAGATAGATAGATGCAGAGAGAGAGAGAGAAAGATAGAGAGATAGAGATAGGTACCTGTAGTACATCACCGACGTTGACATAGAATGCAGAGGGGTCAGGTGTGACTGGGATCCAGACCCCATCTGGAAGAGAAATCTGGAGGCCTCCGACGTCGTTGGATCGGAGAATGGTGAGGATCTGAGGGTCAGAATGCTCCCCAAAGCCAACCTTGGTAATTTGTGATGACTTGTCCTTATCTCTGTTAATTATAGGTGGGTAGTGATTGAGTCTCAGCACTGAGTCACTTTCACCATCCCTTATCAATCTGCTGAAAACCCTAGTGTCCGGGACCCCCAGCTCCTCTGCCATCACCTCCAATATCTCACATGCTAGCTCTTTCACTGCTTCTGTGTATGCACTCAACCTTTTCCTGCATCATCCCATTCATATCACACACTAATTCTATTTTAACTTTTCCCTTTAAAAAACTATATCTACATTTCCTCTACATTCACTTCACATCTATTTTTCTTATAAAACTATAAACATGTCTTCTTCTTCTTTTTATTGTGTTTAGGTAAGGAATAATCATACACATGACGACTCCCTTAAAAGTACCCAAGTTGGAGGTTGTGTAAGGAAGACAAATATAATTTTTTAGTTACCAAGAATAAAATTATAATTGTCCCTTTCTTAAGGGGAATACCATCGTCAAAACACTGATAATACCAACTCAAGTTGTAGCATTATGTCAGAATAATGAGTTGCAACATGCCATTTTTTGAAATACTGGTTATTGGTTGACTCAGTTTTATGACTTGTACGTTCAAAGGGAAAACATTGCAACCATTATTCTCTCTCCCTTCTTTGCTGGCCAGTCAGATACAACTCACACCATTGTACTTCCAAAAGCGTTATACTTATTCATTGAACGCTGCTAGTAACACTGTCTGCTTCAATTTTTTTTCTTTCTATATTATATTAAATTAAATAATACATGATATCCATTAAGTAAAAATTAACTAATATTTTAATAAGATCTTCTATTTTAATCATATCTATTCATCAAATGATAATGATATTTAAGCTTCAGACCTTACTCTAAGAACAACGAATCCACTTCTACATTGTTGGTTGGTGTATGGCATAAACTGATGAATTTATATATGTATGTATTATGTAATGCATGTGTATACAGATTTTTGTTATTATATTAAAGTTAAAAATAAATATACGTACCACTTCAATACTATTACGAGATTATGAATTAAAGTCTGAATATGTAAACTTGAGCAGATGTTATTAAATATGTGATACTATAATCTGTTCTGATAATTTCGTGTATAGTATAGCATGCAGCTAATAAATATGTATAGTATTTGAGATAACAGAAATGAGCAAAGTTAGGATCTGTGGAATGGTAAAGGGTGAGATAATTGGCAGAAGAAATTGTTGAAAAATATGATATGAAAAAGGAACATGCAGTAAATATATAAATGGTGGTGAGAGAGAGAGAGATGATGCATATGATGGATATACCTGAGATTTAATGGGTCAGTGGATATGGTTTTGGAAATGTGAGCAATGGAGTCAGTGGTGGCACTGAGGAGAAGGTACTCCACCTCACCCATGTCTCCATTCACACCTATGTTCTTGCACCCATATGCAGGTGCCGCCATTTTCTTTTCCAACATCGGTTTCCCAAAGAAACCGAAACCTGCTTCTTCAGTTTTCGCTATAACTTCGTTGCTGATACCGTGGTTTATCACTTTGAAGAAACCGTATTCTTCGCACGCTTTCACGATCACCTTCGCCACCTCCGCCCTCTCGCCTGAGAAGTCCACCACCGGAACCTCACTGGGGATAATCCCTTCGCTCTTCATTGCCTTTGGGGCAGCCAACACCATCTTTATAGATAGATATATCTGTTACTCAATGAAGGTGGAAGAAGAAGAAGAAGAAGAAGAAGAAAGGTGGTGAATTGTGAGTGGAGATAGTGGCCTATTTATGCACCAAGGATAGGAGAGAATCAATGGAGGAAGAGATTAAAATAATAATCTATATGTTAAACACAATTTAAAATTCAAATTACAGATACAAAAAGATACACAAATAATATTAGTTCTTATAAGTATAATAAAAATGGCGAGAATGATATATGAACTCAGAATCTAATACTCAAAATAATTCTAACCTAAAGATTGCTTATATTATTATTTAATTATATAAACTATTATTATAGTATCTAAAAGAGTTATAACTGCTGTAATTTCTTATTGAATAGTGTGGTAAAATTCGTTCGTTTAACATGAGTTGATGCTATATATGTATTTCAATTAGAGATGAGTTTTTTTTTTTTTTATTTAATCATAAATTATGATATGATTTATTCAGATAATTATTATAAGACAAGACTGAACAAATTTATTATATATGATAGTTTGTTATTAAATGTTAATACTATAAAATATTTATAAACTTAATAGTTTTTAATTAACTAATATTATAGAAAATATATTGATATCGAAATTGAAATTCATCTGATTTAAAATCGTTGAAGGGGAATGGATGAAATGTGTACTTCATGTGGATGTGGGTGAAATTTATAGTTAAAAAATGAAGTACATGGAAGTAGGAAAATTCCCAGAAAAGAACGTTGACTTTCTACACACTTTGTTGACTCCCCCATCAACCTTTGTTATTCTCTTTTTGACTTCCTATACACATTTTCTCTCTTCATTGCTCACTTCACGTGCCAAATCTATGCCAAGAGTGAACAAAAATTAAGAATGATTCTTCAATTTTTTTAACCTTCTATACACTAATGTTTCATCCATTCACACTAGTAAGTAATATTTGTTTAGGGTTGTTGAAGATGGGTTTGAAAATGAAAGTAATATATAAGGTGGTTTAGGTTTAGGTTTAGGGTTTCCATGCACACTTGCTTTAGAAACAGGGCTTCACGTTCCCACAGAATCGATATCATAGGACGAAGGCTTTGCTGTTTAGGGTCACCCTAATTATATAGGAACGCCAGCTAACATTATAATCCTACACGTCCCTATCAAATCCTAGTGTCCTCAAAAAAGGGTGATAAGGGTACCCATTTTCTGAACTTCAACACACTTTCAATTCATTTGTTTGTTTACACTTCCCTTTCTTGGTTGCCCTATTTGTATCCAAATCCTTTTCTTTTCATTTATCATTCTTCCCTCTTTTGAATATTTCAATCATGGAATTGCCAATTCAGTGTGCTATCACCAGGTCATCACACTCAACTATCAATGTTAAAGGCCCCATTTTCAACCACACTCATTCTATCAATAAACTAACCTAATTTAATGCATTATATATTTTATTGATAATGACTACAAATAAAATGAGTTTATAATATACACAAATACAAAATTAATTTTATATGATTGAATTAAATTTAAAATTTATTTTTTAATACTTTTCTTATTTAATTTCTTAAAAAACAAAATCCAAACATGTGGGTTTATTTACACTTGTTAAGATGATTAAATAGTAAAATAATTAGACCTAAAAATGGCAGAAAAACTGGTCTTTTTTTTTCATTTTCTTCTTTGACTTATAACAGTGTTGGAATGCGTAATAATTATTTAATACATAAAGTGTGGTTATGATGTGATACTGTAGAAAAGGAGTAAGTGAGTGAGAATTTAAAAATGATAAATATACAGTATTATTTGTGTAAAGTACTGAAGATATTTTAAAGCTGAGTACGACCTGTAGCTGTACAATTTAAGTATATGATATTATTAGGACATGTAGCTATTGTATTCTTTGAATATGCAAGAATTATTTATTTAAGTTTAATATTAGTTTAGTAGCTTAATCTCAGAAAGAATCGTTAGTACCATTCAGATAAACCAAATGCTAAACAATTAATGTATTCATGACTTGTACTTACAAACATTGAAGAGGTTGACTTAGTTTTAAAAAAAATTAAGTAATTCTTATATCTGAATCTCATTACACAGAAAAAGTTGAACAATTTATGAAAGAGAACTTAGACATTTGTTTTTTGGATTATGCTCTTCGTCTTCATTTAGTTTTGTTTTAGAAAAAACGAATTATTTGGTTCTGGTATAAGTTTTTGAGTAGAAATGGATAGAAAAGATATATGAAAGGTAAAATAATTGAATTTAATTTCGTGGAGCCTGCTAAAAAAATACTTTATTGCTAAATTGATACGAAATAAGAGGGAAAACATCCTCTTTGTTTCATTTTTTTTTTTCTTAAAAACGAAATATGTTTTTATAACTTCTTTTTAAAAACATTCTTTTTCGTTAAGAACACTATTCTTTTTAATGAGTATACACATATTAAGCATCAATCACAAGCTGACCTGGTTGGATACACATGACATTCATGTGAAAATCAAATTAAGTTTAAATTTTGGAGATAAAATATCGTACTAATGAAAATAACACATCTTGAAAAATTTCATCTCATCGAAGATAATTTATAGGATGAGTGTTAGTGACTATATAATGGATCTTAAGACTATGATGTTCCTTATCTCAAGTCAAAGATACTTTGAGCTAGTGTTTGACTTTTTTATTCTCCTATAGTATGATGTTGTGAGGTGTAACTAAATTTTTGCTCTGAATAGTGTAAGTATACTTAGATTGAAAGGGTAGAGAGTGTTTTAATTTGCATATAGTGATTATTCGTGGTTTTTCTCCATATTTAGAATTTACACATTATATTCTTGTATTTCTTGTTTTTATCTTATTTTTTTATTAATAGAATGATTATCGAGAATAAAAGACGGTAATATTCTTAATTAATGATGTGTTTTTTCCAACATAAAAAAAAGTATTTTGTATTTTTTACATAATTTAATTAAATATACTTTTTAAGTTAAACATTAATACCACTATATTCATTTTCTTTATTTATAAAAAAACAAACACATATAAAAATATTTTCAACAAATTATGTATATTAAAACAATCAAACTATGTAGACCGTGCGATGTATACTTATATGAATCGCTTATCAATGTTTTATACTTTAAATTTGAAACAGTGCAATGTTAGGTTTATCGAAGAGAACAATAATTGACCAAGTGCCGGATTAAAAAAAAACAGCGGCTAATAATGTTAATTAGGATATCTTGAACCAAGATCAAACTCTGTAAAAAAAAGTTTGAGATACCAAATTTTAATTTAATTTTTTTGTTGAGGTTGTGGTAGGTTTGCTTTTTCCCATGCAGTGAATGAGAAGATTATCCCATACTTCCATGTCAAAAGCTATTACAAAACAAAAATTCATATAAACTATAGTAAGTTCCTTTTCCACTTTTCCAGCTTCATCTCGATGAGTCTAATCTTCGAACAACATGCACTATTTATCTACCTTTTTTTGTAGTTCTAATTTTAAACATTCATCTTTGTTTCATAAAGAGCAAACAAATACAAACCAGAACAAATACAAACCAGAACAAGATAAAGAAAAAATAATTCATACGTTGTTGTTCCTTATTATTGTGTGTTTAATTTTTAACTTCATTAAGTTTTAATTACATTGTAAATTTAATGTTTCGTCACATCCAATAAGTCTTACATTATTTAGAAGTCCAAGTCAAGCATAGTTTAAATATTTTTACCACCTTTCATTCTTCAAAACATTTATTTATGAATAAAACTGTGATGAAATTTACGCTATTCTAAAGCGAACAATAATACCTTGGAAATATTATTCCTAACGACTTTTAGATAGACTTGTATCAAATCAGAACATTTGAATTATTTATAATTCCTATTTTATTAAAATATTTCTATTAAGCGTTTACTATATTCTTTATATTTTCTTGTAAGAATGTTTTGTTTATTTTACCGCATATATATGGTTACAACTTATGTTTTAATTTTTTTTAACTTATTAATTACCTAATTTATTTGTTTCTCTAATTTATCTAACTTGTTGGTTAATATTATTTTCAATCTAAAATCGTAAGATAATAAATTTATAAATTTTCTATTTTATAATATTTTAAATTCTTTTATCTATATAATATAAAATTTTGATTTATACTTAAATTCTTTAATTAAGTTGTTTTTATAGAAAATCTAAATCTTTTATTTTGGGGTTAAATATGTTTTTGTCCCTCAAGTTTCAGCGAAATTTGAAATTAGTCTCTCATCAAAACTTTTGACCAATTTAGTCCTTCATCTTTAAAAATGTGTGAATTTAGTCCTTTTAACCGAATTTTGTTAAGTTTATCTAACGTTTCTAGCGCATTTCATGATAGTATTTGACTTATTTACACTGTTTGACACATTTTTGCTTTAATGTTAACTTAAATATTATCATAAAATGCGTTTAAAATGTCAAATAAACTTAATAAAATTTGGTAAGAAGGACTAAATTCACGCATTTTTAAAGATGAAGGACTAAATTGGTATAAAGTTTCGAAGAGAAACTAATTTCAAAATTCACTGAAACTTGAGGGACAAAAACATATTTAACCCTTTATTTTGAGATGTATACGTGATGTTCCATTGGACATGAATTGAATGGGTGTTTTGATATATGATATGAAGATTAATAATATAATAATGTGGTTGATTGTTTGGAGGTAGATAGATGGTAGGGAGTTAGGGTCGTCCTTGTAGTTATAGGGTATGGTTTGGTAAATAGGGGTCCAGATAGAGTCCTCTTTGCCTTTGCCCTTCAATTATTAATACACCATATACAATTATTATCCAACAAAAGCGATAGTACACTGTGTATTATATCACCCTAATAATTGCAACCCTAGTACACTCTTTCTATACCATCTCTTTCTCCTAATTAACTTTTCTTTTTATTCTCAATCTTATAAAATTTATTCTTTCATGTAATCAGATAATCAGATGTCAATAACATACTATTGGTTAATCATAAACTAGTGTTTCATAACTTTATTATATGACATTCATCGTAAAAAAAATTATATTATAAACACAAACACATACGTGTGTATATATATATATATATATATATATATATATATATATATATATATATATATATATATATATATATATATATATATATATGAATTTTGTTAGAAATACCACATAATATAAAAATAAGAGATTTATAATATATAAATATGTGTAAGTTCATTAAGTTTAAAATTTTCCTTTTAAAATAATATCAATTATGTTATATAGTATTTAATTGTCATGAAGTAGAAATTTGACTTACACTCACATTATTTTCAACACAAAGATCATTCATTAATATTTAGTTTTATACTCAATATGTGTATAAATCAGTGTGAAAAAGAATTGATTTTGTAAAATTTAGTTAAACTTAAAATTTACTTTTTAACAAATTTAAAAAAGTATATTAATTGTTATAACCCAAAAGACCATTTGATTGGTCAAAATATGGGTCAATTTGTCTCGACTTGTTAACTCATTTTTTTTAATTAAAAGGTAAAAAAAATAATTAAAAACGTTAATTTATTTATATTATATTTTTAAAAAATGTGTAGATATATAACAATATTATTTAAATCATTAATACTTACAAATTAAGTTTCAATTATTAGTTATAATAGTGTAATATAACATGTAAATGTAATAATTATTTTAGTTTATTTAATTAAAAATATTAACTAATCAATTAAAAGTTAAAAAATTATTGTATGAGACTAAAAATGTAATAATTTATATGTATATATAAACAAAATTTAAAAATTAAAAATTAAAAAAACAATTAAAAAAATTTAAAAATAAAAATAAAAAAGTTATGGGTCAGTCCGGTCCAATTTGTTAACTCATCCTGTGAAAGACAAATTATTATCATTAGCTCGTTTTGTTTGATGGATCAGTCCAATACCTTCTATTTTTAACGGGTCACATACGGATCAAACTAACCCATTTTATCATGTAAGAAATAAGAAAAAAGATTAACATGAAAGAAAGGTCCTCGAGTGTTTCCAAAATCTCCATAAATGCTTGTGGTCCATGAAAATAGCAGCATGGTTTGAAGAGGATGGCCAATGGGGCCATACACGAACTGAAGAAGACAATACATTTTCTGTTCTTGTTTATTCAACTTTCTCATTTCCAGTTCAATTTTAGAAACTTTAAAAATTAGGTAAAATGAAAAATTAAAACCACTTAAATATAACCTAAATGTCAACGATCATTTTTACATAACCCTAAGTGGATGCTACAATTTACATTAATAGTGTAAGTGTACTAATATTTTAATAATGGGTACAATACACAGTATAATTGTTTTCTTTGTACAACTAAATTTACAATATATAAATACTTTTGAACATATAATTTTTTTAAATATATAAATTATATTTTAAAAGTAAAGTAATCATACAAGATTATTTTTAGTTATTGATATATTTTCTTCAAAATGTAGAAAATAAAAATGACGACGATAGGTTAAAATATGTAATATGTTAACAAAAATATTAAAAAAAAATTGAAGAAAACGTTTTAAAACATTATCGATCAATAATAGTGAGGATTGTGTTGCAGTATTCATTTCCTACTCCCACAACTTTAATTTTCATACAGTATACCTCATTCCCTTTTCATAAATATATTATTAAAAGAATGTGTAGGAGACAGAGAAAAGTTCTTTTGTTCAATCAACAAAAGAGTAAGAAGAAATGTATAAGATACTCGTGTGGGTGGACGATAAGTGAGTTAAATTTGAAATGGAGAAGAAAACTGTTTGAATGAGAGAAACATCACCAAAGGTTCTATATTGAGAAGTACGTTTTAGAATATTTTATTCTCACAAAAATAATCTTTTAAGGAAAAAATTCTCTATATATATAACTTGTAAATTAATTTTATTGGCTTTGTTTTTCTTTGGAATGAATTATTTGAGGGAGGAAGGAGAGAGAAGAATACACAAGAAGGATTAGAGGGTGAAGTTGACATTATTTCTTTTATGTTGTGTTTGGATTGTGGTGTGGATTTGGAAGAGTGAATTTGCGTTGATTTGAGTTGATTTGCAAGTAAAGATGAGGTTGTTTGAATTAAAGGAAAGATGATATGATTTGAATAGATATAAGTGAAAAGCTTATGAAAGTTTGTGTATGACATAATTGATAAAATTTAATAAATTATAATTTTTAATAGAATAAAAATGTATGATTACCATTTTACCCTTTAATGTAAATAGAAAAAATGATATTCAAATAAAATTAAAAATGTTATTTAAAATTACAAAAAATATAATCCATTCATATTAAAATTAATAACTTAAAATAATAATTATTATTCTCAATTATAACCTGAAATAATTTATAATATAGACTGTTTAATTTTAATTCCACATTTATTTAAATATATTTTATTTTATAAAATTATTTATTTACAAAATATATTTATTTGAATAATAATAATAATAATAATAATATTATTATTATTATTATTATTATTATTACTATTATATACTAATTATTATAATAATTATAATTATAATTATAGTTACTATAAATATATATATATATATAGTATAATAAATATAATAAATTAAATTGTTAAAAGAGATGGACTATAAAGTAATTTTAATACGATGATCTAGCTTTTCCTACACATATCTTTATTTTAAAGAGTGTCAAATTTTGTAACTCACCTACAAATTCACTCTTACAAATCAGCGCAAACAAGCAGATCCAGACACGTTTTCAAGTCACTTTCCATCCCATCCGCATGAACAGTACTCATGCAAATCCAAACAGAACATTAAGGAATTTAGATTACGAAAATGTGTGTATTATTAAAAGTAATATAAAATTATATATAAACTATTTAAAATTATTTTTATAAATTTTACTGAATGATTGAAATTATAAAAAAGATTATTTATAAAAAAAATGAATAATAGAATATATTTGGTATGAAAATAAATTTAATATATAAGGTGAAAAATAATTTATTTACATGGAGATTATATTTTATTTTTAGTAGTAATTTTTTAAGTAATAACTTTTTTCTATAACCATAATAAATTTTTATTTGTGTTATTAATTTTTATTATGTTGTTTTCATAATAAGGAGAAATAAATAAATCACGTGTAAGGAAACTGAAATACGAGAGAGTAATTTCGTATATTAGAGTGCATTATTATCTAATCTCATCATACACAGGGGATTGTATTTGAAATAAATTTCTCTAATCATCGTTCAATATCATCTTTGATACTTTAAAAAAACAATATACCTGCTAATTCTCTCTTTCTATTTCACATAGTAAATTCTTCCAAAAAAAATTGTATTAATGTTAAAATTTTATCGGTGTGAAAAAAGGAGATTTAGATAAGATAGAGATATGTATAATGATGAGTGGTGTTGGAAGGTGAAATAAAATGAAAAATCATTCTATAAAATCTACAAATAATTGTACCAAGAATAATAAGGTGAGAAGTCAATCAAATGGAATATATGTAGGACCATGGAAAATAAAGTACCTGGGTTTTTTTTTTCTCTCATGGAGGTGATGATAACAAATAAGTTAATTACAGAATATAGCAGTTGAAAAATAGAAAAAAAGTTGTGTGAAATGATTATGGCCTTTGTTGTCCTTTTTCTTTGTTATTAAGGCAACTCAAGATAACAAAATAAAAGAAATTAACATATATATAGTCATAGATTGAGATGGCAAGGAAAAACAAAGTGGAAAGAAAATAAAAAATTTATGAAAATGCAAGTGGCCATTTTATGTTTATGGATGAAGAATGTGGAAGGTGGTAGAAAAGAGTTAGGGGTCAAAGAAGAAAAGTGCTTTAAGATTTTGGGGTAATATCCTATGTGCCTTTTCTAGATACCTATATTAGGTTAGCTTCTATTTTTTTATTTATTTTTCATGTTACAATAGTGAGTTTTGGTTGTTCGGAAAATGGTTAACTTGTATTTTTGTTTATTAAGCTTAAATACAATATATGATGAAACATTAAGTGCTTTATAAAAAGAAATATCTAAAAATCTATTAGTTAAGTTTTAGGTTAGAAGTTATGTGAATTTTGATATAAATTGAATTTGTGTTTTATTGATGGTGTACTTTTAGAATGAATTTTGATCTGAAAAAACCCAGCAAGAAAGGACAAAACATTTGTGTGTGTTTCTCAAAAGGGTTTACAAATGTTTGTATGAAAAATTGAAACACAATAATTGAAGAAAGTTTTGGTGTATTTTACATGACTTGGCTTGTTCCAATAATTTACAGTGGAGTGACTGTTGATGCACATGCAAGAATTTGTAACACTTCAGAGGACGCAACTGCTTTTATACGAGTTTTGACAGAGATTGAAGGATGCTTACGTGTTGCATAATAATAATGGATTAAGAAAATTCATTGAATTTGACATGAAAAATAAATATTATATGAAAGAGTTAAACAAATAAAATTTAAATTCATTGAATTTGACATGAAAAATAAATATTATATGAAAGAGTTAAACAAATAAAATTTTGCACCGTCTTGTTGCTGCTAGTAGCCAGCCTGTGGCTACCATCTACATTGTGGACCTGATTTTCTTTTCTTCTCTCTGTATATATAGATTCCCAAATTTTATTTTTATTCAAAAAGAAATTTGAGATTTATTGTAAATGATGAATACATTTGTTGTGAATATGTTATTTAATGCTTTGATTTGTATTAGTTGGTGGATTATAATGATAGGAAGATTGAATTTTTGTTTTTGTTTTAAAAGTTGCATTGATCCAAGATTTGAAACACATCTAACCATGATATTTGAGTTTTAATTATTTATATTGTTTCACACATTTTTACTTCGATGTTAGTTAAGAAACTAATATGAAATGCATTTAAAATGTCAAATCAACTTAACAAAATTTTATTAAATTGACTAAATCGACATAGTTCTAAAATTGGAGAAATGAATTAAGTTAAAGTTTTAAAAAGTGACTAATTCTAATTTTCACTTAAAGTTAAGAATTAAAAATATATTTAACCTTAAAAATTAAGTCTCCTTTATTTTTGTTTGTTTACTTTTTAAGGATATTTGTGTTATTTTCTTTTAAGTATTTTTAGCTTTTTCATATACCATGTATCGTAGAAATTGTGTAATTTATGTTTTTCTTTCTTTCACTTATATGTGTTGAAAGGGGGAGTTTGTTCAACTCAAGTGAAGATGGTTTTGATGATGTCCAAGGCTATGCATCATGTGCATCACTGGTTTAGGATTAGTCCTGATTTTCTAGCTTATGCATTAGATATTGTAGATCAAGAATTACATGTAAAACAAACTTGAATTGGATTAAATCAGCTATCAAAAATTTTGAATGTGTCAAAAGCAGAACTCGTAAATGGATTAAATACTTAAATAATAAATTATATGAGGGCACTGCACTGATGCAGTGAAAATACACTCATGATAATCTATTAGGTAAATACTTAATCCATTAATTACTGCAGTAGAACTCTGGTATAAAAACAGTTTTGAAATCAGTTTTAAAACAGAGAGAGAAATAACTGAATCATTGAGAAACGAACTGAAAGACTTCTTTACTGAGATCAAGATTCATATAGTTCTTGTGCTTTATTGGGAGATCATTCAATTGGACATTCAAGAAGAATGATGGTGGATTCAACCTTGATGGGTCAAGCTTGGATCTAGGAATCAAGTGACAAATCTCCACAACTACTAGGTGTATTCGTTCCTTGGTTCTTTTCTTGTTGTATTTCTGTTTACATATTGTTTTACTGGGTAAAGTGAAGGTCTAGGTGCAATTGTGTGGATGCATTGCATCTAGGGGGAGTTCTTGATTTGTAGATCAAGCTCCTTAGTCTTTAGGGTCTTGAATTATACAGATCTCTTGTAATTCTTGTATCTTTATTGATTTAGTGGAATCCTCCTAAGTGGGTTGCTTAGGAGAAGACTGGACGTAAATTCATATTGAATCGAACTAGTATAAATTATTGTGTTCTTTGTTTCTCTCTTCTTTTACACCTTTCTTAATTGCTTTACACAGTCCATTAACACAAAACTGTAAACCTGGTAAATTTGGTCATAAGAGTTAAAGAAACTTTCAAGATTCAATTAAAATCAGTGAAAGATTCAATAACCAGTTCACACCCCTTTCTTGGTTGGGTTATATTAGACATATCTGATTTAACAATATGCCATTAAGAAGTTAAAGTCTTTTACAATTTAAAAAAAATACTATTATATTTTAACACTTAACAGATTTTTGCATTTATTTTATATTCACTATTTCATTCTTCAATATATTTTTTTCTTTGTATACACTAATTAAAGTTCACTATTTAATAACTAAATTATCTGTAAGAGTGATTTGTCAAGTGGTGTCTTTGTTGTCAATTTTTTTTTTTTTAAGAAGTCAAAAACATTGAAATGGTGTTGTGTAATCGATCAATCCTGTATGTGACAAATTAAACTCAGGACAAGTTTTTCCACTTTAGCTTAAGATTTAAAATAATGATCAGGACTTATGAAATAAGTTAGGTTTAATTAATTTGTATGTACCTTAAAGTATATGAAGAAAAATTTTGTTAAAAAAATTGTTGAATGTTTAATTTCTTTTATCTAAATACTTTGTTGTATAATTTTAGTGTCGATGGAAGAATGTGGTTGATATTTTTGTCTTTTTATTTTTAAATTGTTGATCAACTTGTCGTTTTTTTTTTCCAATTGAATACGATAATGAAAATAGAGATAGAGATATAAATATTCATCTTCATATCTATCATAATATTTATCACATGAAAAACTATTAAAAAAAATAAAATATGGACTACACAAAATAATAAACAACTTCACAAGGAGATTAACTTGTTGAATTATTTTTGTTTGTTGTTAAAAAGATTATGTCGAGTGCATATCAAAACTTTATTCAAATATTTTTTTAAGATGAAATTGTAAGAAAAGAAAAACATTTTTGAAAATTTATCACGTTACTTAATATGGAGATTTTATTGTATTAAATATTTATTTTAAATAGAGAAAATCAGTGATGAACCTACATGAAAATATGTTGTTTAACCAATAAACCTACAGGACATGAATGTTTAAATATATTCTGAGTTGATAAAGTTACAAGTAAACATTTATAATTTTAATGTTTTGCTTATATATTTCTTTTTTATGTATTTGTAACTATTAATTTTTATAATAAGGATGGATCTAAGAATGAACAGATAGGTATGCTTGAAGTAATGGACACAGAAGTGATTGATGGTAGTTATATTTTGTTAAACCAATTTTTGGAGAGAGAGTTGTTTTTAGTTGTTTAAGAAAACTTTAATAAACGTGATTAATTATAGAAAGAAATGCTTACCCAGGAATTAAATGTGTCACATTATAAACACTCAGACTCTTCTCTAAGGTAATAAGTATTAATCTTCATGAGTTCAATATTCTATTAAATAAAATAATTTAGTTTACAAGATCGCATTTTTCTTAATTCACACGTTTTGTTTTAAATATCTCAATTCATTTTATTTGCTTTGCATTAATTTTGGGTTTAATTAAAACGTAGTTAGAGAAAATGTATTTTCTTAAATAGTTTTATAGAATTTCACCATACCACATAATATTAGGGTTAACCATGTATCAACCGCATGTCCATCTATGATACACAGATACAATACTTGTATATGATACGACACGTTGATATGTTTATTTTGAAAATAATAGGATACGATATGTGATAAATACACGATATATGAATATTGAAAAATGTACATTAATTATTAAAAACATAAGAAATATATTATTATTATTGTGTGAATCCAAATTAAAACTATATGTACTAAAGTTGTCAACATAAACAAATATATAAATTATTGTTATCGTAAAAGTACTACTATAACAAAACTTTCAAATAGTGACCAGTTTTAATAACAAAAAATATTTTAGAGACCAATCTTCTAATTAGAGACCAATTATTTTGGTAGTCAAAACCATAGTAGCTAATGTTAGTGATGAATTCAGAAACCAATTCATAATGAAAACAATTTTAATTATCAATTTAAAGACCAATTATAATTTTTTTTGAATTATTTTAGTTGCCAATAATTTTTAGTTTTTAAATTGGTCAGTAAAAATTAATGTGTACTATATTAATTATTTTTGAACTATTAAATTTTTTTGAACTATTTTAGTTGTCAATGATTAATTATTTTTTGTCACTACAATTGGTCATTATTCAAAGATTTTTGTTTACTATGCTTAATAATTTTGATGAGGTGTGGTATAATATTGCAACTTTTTATGCTTAATAATTTTGATGTGGTGTGGTATAATATTGCAACTTTTTCTACTTGTACCCAGAAATTTCTGAATCCACCCATCTACATGAGATTAAACGGGATAATATAAAGAGAAAGTCAGTGTAACAATTAATAATTTTCTTAAATATTTTTTCATATTTAATTTATTCTAAAAAAAATAGTCGTTTTCTTTATAAAATTGGTCCAATTAGTTTTAACAAATTATTTTCTATTCAATCCAAATTGACCAAATGAAATGCACTTAATACTCAGCTCAAATTTTGTATATACAAACCTAACCGAATACAGTCAAAACACTTCAACCCAACACAAATTTTTGAAATTGAATGTCATTTCACAGTTCAAACCAGCCAAGAGACAGTGTTCACAAGGACTTTGAAACGAAGCACATATACATATTCCAAGCAGAATGAGCCGTTTGGAAACTTTTTCATTTCATTTTAATGTCAGAACCTAGTGGATGTTACACAATAAAACAAACATGGTATCGTTTATAGAGATTTTGTAGCTAATAATACTGTTGTACAACAATTACACAAAAGCTAGACTAAAACATTGGTGACATAAGGGAATTAAAATTAATCCTTTTGGCGTTTGGGCAGGGGAAAGGACACTCTCTGATGGGGATTCTGCTGCATCTCTACCTTGTCTTCCTGGGTGGGATTGGGAATGGTAGTTTCTTCATCCTCTGTTTCTTCTAAAGGTTCAGCAGGCCTTTTGTTTCGAATTCCAAACTGGTAGTTAGGACTGATTAATGTGTCCTGGTCAGGTGGAAGAGGAATACCGGGTCCTGCTATAGTCTTTGGCAATGGTATCTTGTTACGGTTCTGAGCCAACTCCAGCAGCACCTGGCAAGTGATTATATTAGCAAAATGTTTCTATATAATTTAGATTCTAAGTGAAAATATGGTCCCACCAAAAGGCTATCTCAGCCATAATTCTCAAACAAATGAATATTAAAAATTAGTAGTTGATTAATATCTGCAAGCTAGTAATAAAACAGCAACACAGAAAAGAAAAGAAGACAAGAATAATTTACATCAAATTTCTAACTTAATCCAGCTTGATCATTTAAAAAATAAATTTATCAAAACTATATAGCACAGGAACTTGTGCCACGGTTGTCAGATTTAAATGTATATAATTGTGCTAGTTTACAATTCAAGGCAAAGAACATGAACTCGTTAGAAAAACTTGACAGACTCGAGTGGATACTAGATTCATTCATAGTCTCATGCAAACTTGGTCAGTCAAAGTCTAGAACAAACCAAATAATCTTCTCCAAAACATGAGAAAAACAACAGCATTTTAGGTGTTAGGTCCTTCCATCCAATATGCTCTACAACTGGTCATGCAAGTTTACTGGAGTACTCTGTTCATACTGCCAGTGCAGGTTTTGATTTGAAGACAGTGGATAAGATCTGCAGATGGTTCTCAAGGTCTAGTCCTCCTGATACGAGTCCAAAGGAATGTTGATTGAAAATTTGATGCATTTTGAAAGAAGGAGCTCAGACTTCATCAATGGAGTGGAATAAAGCCGGCTGCTGTGAAGCAGCATGTCTGGGTTCTGGCTAAAAAGTCCTTCTATCCTGGTTTGTAGGAAACTTTTACAAGTTAGAGAGTTGGCTACAAGATATACCATACATGATTCTTGCCAATGAAACCAAGTTGGGAGGCATGTATGGCAAGCGGATCCTACGGTTGCCTACTGTTCCCAACAATGTAAAAATTGCAGATTTGCTTTCTAATTCCAGATGGTTTCTGCCTACAGCTACAAGTCAAGATCTGCCAAAATTGGGGAGTGTATCAGAGCTATAAGGTCCTTACACAGTGATCAACAAGACAGTCATATGGATGCCCAATTACTCAGTTTTCCATAAAAGTATGCACCAGCACAGGAGGTAAAAAAGACATAAATGAGCCAGGACAGGACGTATATGTTGCTGACATGGGTAGTTCTGTGACCTTTGTGCTCCAATCCTCCTCTCTTGGTTCATAAATTCTCTGTTCTGGTGCATCGAACCATATGTCGAACAACAAAATTCACCTTTCTCACATTCGTAAAAAGCTTGATGCAAGTGATCCATAAGCTCCAGTTTAAAGGGGAAGTGTTAAATATAGAACACGCAGCACTTGTAGATATTAGTTTTAGCACATGTATTATCTATACGATTGGATAACAAATTAACCTATGTCAGGGATATCATAGAACACACTATTCTCATTATTGAACATAAATGTGTGTGGTCATCATTTGACACACAATTACCAAACCTAGTACATAAAAAGAAAATTAATCTTTGGAAGTAAGAGAACCCCACTATTTCAAGTCCTGGGGTGGGTTTTGCTTGAGTTGCGACGCAGAAATTTAAACTTCACATAAACAAGGCAACCTCTCTCACACTACCTTAACTCTTGCAAACTTCAGCAAATTGCTACAAACTATCAGCACACCCAATTGAGCCAACAAAATTAACACACTTAACTTTTAACCTCAGGCAAAAAAAAAAAAAAATCCCTGCTTTTTTCCCTCAGAAGTGTTTATCATCATAAATTCACATGAAACAAAGTTGAACAATTGGAAAGGCGAATTATTAATCACTGCTATTACCTCCCGAGGTGGTGGTTGCGAGAAGCTGAAGTTAATCTTGGATTGAATCGCAAGCTTGACATCGTCACAATCGATTGCGGATTTTCCCGCGTGCTCTGAATAGACTTGTGCGTCGGTTAATACATCGACGACGTATCGATACCACAGTTCAAGGAACTTGTGAATGACGCGAGGCTCGTACTCCTCCACGCCCATTGACTTCAACAAAGACTTCACAATCTTTGCATCCCTTGGCATTCCCGACTCTTCGTCTTTGTCACCCATACTTCTCTACTGCTCCACCGGAAGACAAAATGTAATTCAAACGCACGGTGGCCGGAATCACCGTGGACGGTGTCGGACGGATGCTGGTTATTTGAATAGAAAGACTTTGGGAGAAGGCTAGGGCACGAAAACTCTTCCTTTTGCGTGGGCCTCGTGACTTATAGGCTCAAATGATAACACTGCGGCCCATGGGCTTTGTTATTCTTTTATATTTATTAAATTTTGTAAATACGTTTAATAACTTGAAAATAAGATATTAACTGCTTTAGTTAATTTAAGCACGTGATTTATTTATTTTAAAAAAATTTAATTGTTGAATATAAATGATAAATTAGAAGAAAGTATCAAACAAATCAAACTAAGAGAGCATACTGATATTAGAAAAAAAAAATACTTAATTAAATATTTTATCATTGAACTTTTACACAGTTTTGTGAATTTCACCCTCAATTTTAAATTTTGTGAATATTATTATCTGAAATTAAAAAAAAGTATATATATTTTATGCTTTTGCGTATTTTAAATTACACGTTTTATATTGAATTTTGCAATTTTATAACTTTTACTATTGAATTTTCAATTTCAGAACTTTTATTACTGAAACTTCAATTTAACAGATTTTAACATTGACATTTTAATTTTATGAACTATACATTGAACTTTCAATTTCACCAATTATATTATTCAAATGTAAAATTTATCTGCATCAATCTTTCTATTTATTAGATGTTAATTTATGAACAATATATTTTAAGTAACTGTTTTTTTTTTAAATTTAATCATTTTTCTTGATTTGATCATATTTTTAATTAACTATTAGTTTTAAACTTATATATATACCCGTGAGTTGGAATTTATATTTATGTTTATTAAAAGAGATATAAAAATTGAGAAAAAATAATAATAAATATTTTTAGGTTTGTAATTAATTTTTTAATATAATCAATATGAAAAATGATTTATAGGCTTAGAAAATTAATATGTATGTAAAAATATAAATAGTAGACTTTGTAAAAATACAAAAGATAAAATATTTAAAAAATATATAGTTGACTTTCTAAAAATATAAATAATATTTAAAAATACATGAAGTGAACTCGTTGAAAATACAAATTAGTGTATTAATAGTCTAATGTGTATTGTCAATCATGTTTAATTAATACATTGACAAATTCGTATAATATATTTGTTAGTTAATTTGTCTAATCAGTATATAGAGATATTTGTGTAATGTGTATTGATATACTTGTCTAAATAGTATATAGACATACTCATATAATTTAATTGCAAGACTTGTCTAATCAGATAATAGATAAAAGTTGTCTAATGTTTATTGATAAACTTATATAATACATATATGAATAAATTTATCTAATATATATTGCTAGATCCATATAATTAATGTATGAACAAAATCGTCTAATGTATATTTTTAGACTAATCTAATCAACATCAATATATCAAATGACTCATCTCATTATTTTTGCTATATTCAAATAAATGATCTATAAAATTATAAAAAAAATTATATTTAAATTTATAATAATAATTTTATTATTTTTTATTATTATAAAGAAAGTAAACACACATTGGTGACGGACATGTGTTTTGTGGAGAATGAGTAGTAATAATATTTGTAACATCCGTACAATTCCTTTAGAAAGATTAATACTTAACCTATTAAATAACTCCTAAAATACATATATAATTATGTATAATTATGTGTATCATTCAAAATCATTACAAAGTAATAGTAATTGTCAAGAGTTTTTCAAAAAATGAAATTGTTGTCTAGACACATTCATCCAAAAGCCTAAAAAAAAAATATCGTAATAAAGCTAATACCGTTACTCTTCAAGGCCCTAATCCTTTTGTTAAATAGATTAATTTCTATATTAAAAATTAAAATTAAAACTATCTTAGATATTCTGTAAAAAGAAAACATATTTCACACTTTTTTGTTATGGTCTTATTTATTTTCTTTTATTATCTTCATTGTTGTTCGTTGCATTGAAAATTGTCAAGATATTTTGTATTAAAAACATGTTATAGTGGGACAAGAGTTGAGTTTATGAGGATGTATATGTATCATTTAAAACTTTAGTCTAACTTCGAATTTGTAGTTAGTGATATTACACAGTATCTTATTATAAACAAAAAATCACAAAATAAAATATTGTTGTTAAGATTAACATAACATAATATTGTGTTTTAATATTCATGCATCTTTGCTTTTGGTAGATTGAAGACAAATAAAAAGTGACAGTTATCCAACAAAAATTCCATATAGACACTCCTAGCGCCACGTGGATACAACACTCACTTTCACTCTTTCGCAGCGAGGGACTAAGTTCAGAAAACGCCGGTGAAAGAAGCGTCGTTGATTTGGGTGAAGTGACGTGGAGATCACGCGCACCTTGTCATCTTCTTCTATTTTTTCATGGCTTGGAGGGTTACTTAGCAACTGAGACACGCATTTCATTCCGATGACGTTGGTCGCGCTCTTCCTCACCGCCACCAAGCTCGCCGGAGCTCTCTTTACTCTTACCGTCGCCGCCAACGCCTTCTCCTACTCCCGCTTCCGCAAGAACAACCTCCGCCGATTCCGCTCCCCTATCGACGAATCCTCCGACACTCTCGCTGACTTTAACATCGCCGGTAACTTACAATAAAACGCTCTCTTCATCAGTAACGTTTTTTCTTTCCTCGTCAAAAGCCTTTGTTCTCAACGACCTAGCGAAAGGGAGCGTTTTAAGGCTCATGTCGGTTGCATAAGTTCAATTACACAGAAACTCTATATTATGATTGAGTGCATTAATTACGAATTTAATAAAGTTGCAGTTACAAATGTCATCTAATCATTGTAGATGAAATTCGTGTTTGGGATAATTTCGACAGCGTTTTCAAGGTTTCTGTAGAATGGTCTATAAGCCGTAACTTCCTGTAAGCTCTCTAGGTTTTTGTTTGAAAGCTTACGATGAGGTTAAGAGGGTGTAAATTTTAAGGTGTATGAAAAGTGAGCTCTTTAGGTGTTTGTTTGAAAGCATACGGATAAGGATACGTTTTTTGTTTTTTTTTTTTTTTTTTTTTTCAGAAGAAGAGTTTTTCTTTGGTTTGGCTACTGCACCGGCTCATGTCGAGGACAGGCTTGATGATGCTTGGATCCAGTTTGCTGAGGAAAAGAGTGGTGACTCCGAGGGGAGGCAGACAGTGGATGCTGTTATGGGTTCTGCTTCTGGCGACGGTGGTTCCCAGCGGGCCGTGACGTCTCCGCCGGGCAGGAAGCCTCTTAAGTTGGCTATGGAAGCCATGATTAGGGGATTTGACAAGTACTTGGAAGTGGAAGGAAAAGAAGGGGGAGAAGAACCTCGTCCTAATGTAACTGCTTGGCATAATGTTCCACGCCCGTAAGCCCTGTGATTATTTTGTTTTGACGTTATTTTATAGTAATTACCTCAAAATCAACATAATATTTTGAGAATCAAAACATGCGCAGATTCCTATATTTTGTAAACATAATGTAACTCTCTCAATTCAAAATTGAGAATTTTACCCTCCACACCTCCATAAATAAAAAAACGCTGTAGTTTTATGGCTATCTAGTAAGAAATTTCTGATTTTCAGGGAGGAGAGGTTAAGATTTTGGTCTGATCCTGAAACAGAAATAAATTTGGCCAAGGATACTGGTGTTACCGTTTTTCGCATGGGAATAGATTGGACAAGAATCATGCCAGTGGAGCCAGTAAACAGCCTTAATGAATCTGTAAGTTAGAAGCGGACCTTTCAAAATGATGATGAATTACGGTGCCATTCAGGGCGAAGATTATGTCAGTCAACAGCTTTAGTGGAGATTATGAATATGCTTTTCAATTCTCAGTTTTATGTTGAACCTCATCAACCAATTGAATTATGAGTAACTCAGGTGTTGTTCTTTCTTAGGTTAACTATGCTGCGTTGGAACGGTATAAGTGGATTATCAATAAGGTTCGATCATATGGAATGAAGGTGATGCTTACTCTTTTCCATCACTCACTTCCACCCTGGGCTGGTGAATATGGCGGTTGGAAGCTGGAAAAGACAGTGGATTATTTCATGGACTTTACCAGGTTAGTTTTTCCTTTAGTTTATGTTATCTGTATGCTATTGTTTTCCTATCAAAGCAGCAATCGAACCGTGCTAATTGCTAAGAAAATCATTTGAAAGTTAAATGAAAAGCTGATAATGTGTTCCTCTGTGAATTCTCCATCTAGACTCCATTATAATATTTTAGTTTGAGTTTCCAATGTCACATTTAACCATCATTCCATCTCGTTACTTAATACTTATGACTAATCCATGCATTTCTTTATTTAATGCATATTTGGGAAAGTTTAGAGATTGAAATTCCTGTTTCTATATACGATTTGCTCCTTTCATGAATATCAATGTTCCTGTTTAGATCACATTATTGTGTAGTCCTATTGAGTTACTCATCGTATGATAGTATATTCATGAAACTTTTTCTCATATCCTCTCTTTTTATTTAGGCTTGTTGTAGACAGTGTCTCAGATTTGGTAGACTATTGGGTAACATTTAATGAGCCCCATGTCTTCTGTATGCTTACTTACTGTGCTGGTGCCTGGCCTGGAGGTCATCCTGATATGCTTGAGGTCGCAACCTCAGCACTTCCAACTGGTGTTTTTCAGCAGGCCATGCATTGGATGTCTGTTGCACACTCAAAGGCATATGATTACATCCACGGACAAAGGTTTTTCTTTCTCGTAGGAGCTTTAGATTTGTTGCAAGTTTATATTGCGCATATAGATCATCATAGACCTGATTATGGAATTTAAAATTGTTCATGATATTTATCCACTTTTCTTGGGCTCATTTGTATTAAACTTTATCTATTAGCTTATGTCCGTGTCCATTCTCTGTTTGAGTTCTTGGCTACTATACCTTTCTATTGCAATCAATTGTTTTATGCCTTATCCCTTCATATACGTAAGCTAAACATTTGGAGTTGCCACTTAGGCTCTTTTCTACTTTTATGTTTCTAGTTATCTGAACTATAATATCTTTTTGGCAGTAACCCATTAAATTCAATAGTTGGTGTAGCACATCATGTGTCATTTATGCGACCCTATGGTTTGTATGACATTGCTGCTGTGTCACTGGCTAATTCATTGACTCTCTTCCCATACATTGATGGAATATCTGAAAAGCTGGACTATATAGGCATAAACTACTATGGGCAGGTTTGCTTTATTAACCTTGACATGCACTATGCATGATATCTGGCCTACACACTATCAATTCTGACATTTATTTCAGGAAGTGGTTTCGGGTGCAGGCCTGAAGCTTGTGGAAAATGACGAGTATAGTGAATCTGGTCGTGGGGTATACCCTGATGGCTTATACCGCATGTTGCTTCAGTTCCATGAAAGATACAGACATCTAAAAATTCCCTTCATCATTACTGAAAATGGGGTTTCGGATGAGACAGATTTGATCCGACGGCCATATCTCTTGGAGCATTTGCTAGCTGTTTATGCTGCCATAAAAATGGTTTTGACAGTGGATTAAATTTTATTTCCTTAAAATTAACTTATTATTTCATAAACACCAATTTGATTGTAGAGTTTCTGTAATTGTTGTACAGGGTGTACGTGTACTTGGTTACCTGTTCTGGACTATTTCTGATAACTGGGAGTGGGCCGATGGATATGGTCCCAAGTTCGGACTTGTTGCAGTTGACAGGGCAAATAATCTTGCACGGATCCCTCGCCCCTCTTACCATCTATTTTCTAAAGTTCGAACTCCCATTCTGTATTTGCTTTTCCGTGACATTTGCGCTGTCTAGTTTTGAATCACTTTCTATGGACTCTTGATTGCAGATTGTGAACACGGGCAAAGTTACACGTGAAGATCGTGAAAGAGCATGGGATGAACTCCAAAAAGCTGCCAAAGAGAAGAAAACGAGACCATTTTATCGGGCTGTGAATAAACACCGTTTAATGTATGCAGGTAATTATTTACTCATGATATGATTGTAAAGTTTCAGAGATTGTTCTTTAACTGTATTAGTATGATCTCGCCTTGTTAATATAATAGATGGGTTAGCACTTCGACAACAAGTTACATGAAACATTTAAAAGCTTATTATACAGAAAAGTGATTAAGAAGTGTTCTTGCTTCTGGTGACAGGTGGACTTGATGAGCCTGTACAGCGACCTTATATCGAACGAGATTGGCGGTTTGGTCATTACCAGATGGAAGGACTTCAAGATCACTTGAGCCGCTTCTCAAGATTCATCATTCGACCCTTCTCCACCAAAAGGAAAACAAAATCTCAAGAGAAAAATCCCAAATTAATTCTTCAGCCTCTTGAAACTTAACATTTCACAAGTTACCTATTTCTCTTGTTCTGAAATCTATATTTTGAGCACTAAGCACTTTTAATTTCACTATTCAACACAAGATCTTAGTTGAATGGAGTGAGATGTTTTATGTCCGAGTATTCCTAATTCCTACTGCTCATGCCATATCTGTATACTAAACGAAATCTCATCACTTTATTTCTCAAAATCACTTTTTGTTAGGAATTCATTTTCGTTAGAAATTTTTGAGTGCCACATTCATTAGAAATGTATAATTTAAACAACATCGAAAGGAAAATTCATATTACTTTATTGTTAAGTTTAATATAACATTCTTATATATGATATAGATTGACTTATATTAATATTCTTACTATATTGAAAATTTATTAATTAGATAATTATAATTTAATCATTAAACATTTATTAATTACTATAATTTTACTAACTAAATAATTAGCAAGCTTTATATAATTTATTCATTATATGAAATACCGCAACTTTATACAAATTACTTATTAGTGTAGTTACCGGAAGCAGCATGTCACTTCTAGACCTAGAATTAATTTTTTTCTTATTGTTAGATAAGAAAAGATAAACCCTTGTAGTGGATTCTGAACATACTAGATATGAGGAAGTTTAGTGCTCGTACCAAAATGAATCACTTCTTAAACTTTTATTATTTTATTGTAAACACAATAGTGACTTTCCCACTATTTTTATATTGCCATTTTTTTCTTATCACCCTTATTTTTTATGTAAATTTATTTAACCTCTGAACATTTAAGAAAAATAGAGACATATTTTGCAAGTAGCATATCGACATGAATTTGGGGAAATAAAACATGTGAGTGAGGCCAAACATGCAGTAAATTTTGGGGTAGAATATTGATGTGACGTAGTGCAGAAAAGAAGGGACCACCACAAGAGTTGCTGAACAACACTGGCCATAAACTTAGCTGTTCACAACAAAAACAAAAACATTATCTGTATAATAAAACATGCAAAAATTTTAAATTACTGTAGAAAGACAGAAGCACAAAAAAACAAACAGTTACACGTGTACATTGGACATTTCCGACAACTCCAAGTGATTTCATGAGAGTCACCAATGTTAGCACTATAAGAACAATAATCAACTCAATGGTTTGGCCAGAGAGGTCCATTTTCAAGATGAACACCATCAATGTTATTCTCATTCTCCCTTTCCTATGTTTGAGTACTTTCTTCATTAAAGCATCTGCAATAAATGCAGCATATGAGTCTGATAGAATAATCGATCTTCCTGGTCAACCTTCAACCCCTTCACTCTCACACTTTTCAGGTTACATCACTGTCAATCAAAACCATGGAAGAGCCCTTTTCTACTGGTTCTTCGAAGCTCAGTCTCAACCCTCCAACAAGCCTCTTCTTCTCTGGCTCAATGGAGGTTTCTTCTTCTCCTATTCTTACGTACTTTTTCACTTTTAATAATTCCTCTCATGTATTGAAACCATTTCATTGGTTGGCATTTGGAGGACCTGGATGCTCCTCTATTGGGTATGGTGCTGTTGTTGAGATTGGACCTCTTTTAGTCACCAAAAACGGGGAAGGACTACATTTCAACGCATATTCCTGGAATCAAGGTTTCAATTTTGTGCTGTCTTTGTTTGCTTTCAGTTATTCTTCTTACTTGCTTAAAAATTTGAAAGCCTTTGTTGCAGAAGCAAATTTGTTGTTTGTGGAGTCCCCTGTTGGAGTTGGATTTTCTTATACCAACACCTCTTCTGACACCATCTTAGAGGATAACTTAGTAGGTCAGTTTCCTTCACAAATGATATAAATTCTTCTCGTTGTTTTGTTGATTGAAGTGGTGATATTTGACAAACTACTTGAATCAGCTGAAGATGCCTACAATTTCTTGGTGAATTGGCTACAAAGATTCCCACAGTTCAAATCCCGGGACTTTTTTATATCAGGAGAAAGCTACGCTGGTCAGTGTTTAACTTCACTGTGATCGTGATTATTATTTCACTGTCACGTACCTTACTAGCATCATCATACTTCCATTTTCCATATTTTTCAGGTCACTATATCCCTCAGCTTGCAGAGTTAATCTTTGATCGAAACAGAGATAGCAACAAATACCCCTTTATTAATCTTAAAGGTTTTATTGTAAGTAAATCAGACACAGCTTATTCTGAACTTCACTTGTGATTAGAAAACAACACACATTTTGTCTGAACTTCAAAATTTTAGTACAGTTTCTGAATATGCTCTCTAAATAGATTCACATGTTCAGGTAGGTAACCCAGAGACCGATGATTACTATGACTATAAAGGCCTTCTGGAATATGCATGGAGCCACGCGGTCATATCGGACCAGCAATACGAGAAAGCAAAACAAGTATGCGATTATAAACAATTTGAATGGTCTAATGAATGCAACAAGGCCATGACCGAAGTCTTCCAAGATTACTCAGAAATTGACATATACAACATTTATGCCCCGGCATGTCTTTCAAACACCACATCCTCAGTAGCTGATGATAGCAACAGTAACGGCCCCGAATCATTTACCGAGGTTCATAAATAACATCGCAGATTCTAATTTGTTCCATGTCAAGTTGTTTAAGTTGAGGGAGGATTTTTAATTCTTGCAGGTGAGAAATGATTATAGAGAAAAGAGGATGAGAATTTTTGGGGGATATGACCCTTGTTATTCCAATTATGCAGAAGAATATTTCAACAGAAAAGATGTTCAATCATCGTTTCATGCAGACACTAAAAGAGCCACTAACGTGGCATGGAAGGTTTGCAAGTAAGCACTGAAATTTGTTCCTTGAATCTACATTATTCATTTTTAGCAATGAACATTGAACATTAATGTCAGTGTTTGATGATTTCTTAGTAATTCCATACTGAGGGCTTACAACTTCTCTGTGTTCTCGGTCCTACCCATCTACACCAAACTCATAAAGGGTGGGCTTAAGATATGGATATACAGGTATTTATTTTCACTCTCTTTCAAGATAAAAAAAGTGTCTCATCACTAACATGATCGTTAACTTTAGGTACTATTGAATGAAAAGATGGAATTTTTACTTGGTTTGAGCAAAAGGGTGACTCACTCATGTGCTATCCATGCAGGGATTACAATCTCTGCTTTTTACCGTGATTCCCTTTTTCCAATCATCATTCTTATGTCATGACTGCATTAATTAGGTTCCATTTCTGATTAGTTGGGTAGGAAAGTTAAGACTCAAACATGAAACAAATTAAAGAGATGTTTTGTCTGTGGTACAGTGGAGACGCAGATGGGAGAGTGCCAGTGATAGGGACAAGATATTGCGTTGAGGCTCTTGGATTGCCTCTCAAGTCTAGGTGGAGAACTTGGTACCATGATAATCAGGTATATATAGCACATAATTTGTGATTAATTATGATGTTATTTGTTTATCTGTGACATGTTTGGTTGTAACATAATTGAGTTAAGCAGGTTGGAGGAAGAACAGTGGAATATGAAGGATTAACGTATGTGACAGTGAGAGGAGCTGGTCACTTGGTGCCACTGAACAAGCCCACTGAATCTCTCACTCTTATTCATTCTTTCTTAACAGGGGACCATCTTCCTACTCGTGGATAATGTTGCCCATTTTTCTGACAACTATGTATCAAAATCCTATGTATGAATATGAATAAATCAGAAGCTTCTTTTTGAAGCTTTCTGTCTGATTTTCACCTCACCACCCTTTCGTTAACTAATAATTAGAATCTCATTGTGTTATAGTTATCCCATCCAAACAAACTCCTATAAAGAATATAAAATAATAAATATTTGTTGGCAATAAACTTGAAATTTTAATCAAATATAGTAAGATATGTATAATTTATGCATTTAATCAAACAATGATATATGTATAAATTATATTTTCTAATAGCAAGATTAATTTATTTATGATTAGTAAAATGTTTCCTTCTATGTTACTCTCCAATTGAAACGACTGGATCTAAAGGGTGAAGAAAAATTAGAGTTTATTATTATTTTTTCTTAACTAAAGCACTCATTTGATTTATTACGTATTTATATCAGTTTAAATTTGCATTTTCTGGCAACTTCTTCCGTTGCACGTGTCCATCATCATGATTTCTTAGTATTTTCAACGCTTATCTTTAGTGATTTGTTTTTTAGTTTTCTTTCAACATTTTCATCCATTATCTCTTTACCATAATAACATCATGCTCTTAAGTGTTGCCCTATTATTCTTCACTACTTCAAAGTTCATAATCATTTCTTATTAATGATATCTTCACCCATCATCATACAATTAAATATATAGTAATTGTGAATATTATATTATGATAATAAGTAGATTAATTCCTCTAATTATTTAACATAAATGTTTCTTTCACACGGTGACTCTCACGTAACCCATGCCATGCAGATGAAAGGCACACGCCTCTTCCAACACTCAATTACGTAAACCATTTGAAAAGAGACAATAATAAGCACCTCTTCGCATATTCTAAATCACTTTTCTTAATAAACTACACCCACTAATTAATCATTTAAAAATTCAAAAATAAAAACATGCATCACCATAATCTCATGATATTGTTAGGATCGATTCATTCTAGGGATCGAAAATCGAGTGCTTGATAAAACATAATTCTATATCACAACATTAACAGAACATGTAATTAATACTATTTTTTTGTTCTTGAATAATTACAATCCCTGGTTTATTTCCCAGGTTTGAAGAACGAAAATGGAAAAGACATGGAAAGACCAACCAAAGATTTGAAGGTGATGACAGGTCCTTCTGGTGATGTCCTAACACAAATCTCATTCAAAGTGAACCAAACCAGAAAGTCTCTGGCCTTGACCCCAGTGAGATTCTTGATCTTGTTTGGCTCCACATAAGCAGTCACCACTGAATCATAACAGACATGCATGTTATCAAACCTCTGCTCCTTCTTCTTCTCAAGCTTTAACCAAACAAACCCTATTTCCTTCACATACCCGCATTCCTCAATGTTTTCAAGGCTCAATAACCCTTCAGGTAGACCTTTTTCTGCCAGCAACAAACAGAACTTCTCCCTGCAAACTTTGTCCCCGTGATAAACCTCGGCTTTCGACTTCAATTCCTCTGTTAATAAACACTTTGCTTTTGCTTTCTGCATTTTTGAAAGATCTCTAATCCGGTGCTGATGCTGTTCCTACAAGTTTTTGTATAAATTCACCTATATATATGGTGTTGATTATAGATGAGTTTGGAGATATCAGAGAATAATTTTGAGGCTTTTTCACCGCTTGGCTCGAATATTCAGGTTTATATATATATAAATACGCGACGAAACAGTTGAAGCTTCTTCCACACTTACCAAACGGTCTCCACATAATTCTAGGAATAATTCTAAATTCCCCAATCTTCTTCATATATAAATACACAATTGCCTTTTTTTTTTTGTATGATTAGATGTTCAATATATGTTTATTTTGCATTAATAGTTTTTACTGAATTTTATTTTACTTTTAGGAACAATGATTTTTTAAGAATTAAAATATTCTAAATAAATATAGTGAATTCAAAAGTTTTGGTTGAAAACTATTAATATTTAAGGTTGAATTTTATGTGATCGTTGGAAACATAAAAACATAAACAACTTTTTACTTCCTATGTGTTTTGGTTTTGGTCCTTTTAAGTTTATAATTTTCACCTCGTTTTTATTTGATTTTGGCCTCTACAGTTAGACATTTTTTTCCAAAGCTAGTAGATAAAAAATATTGTTAATTACTAATTTATCATTTTATGTTTTCGTCTATCTTTTGTTCTCAAAGATTTGTAAAAGAATAGTGCGTTTTCTTTGATATAAGGGGCAATTAAGTTAAGTTGAATTTTGCAAACAATGGGCTTGGGCCAGTTCAATGTTTTGGCAGTAGATACATCATGACAGTTTCTTCTTGCACCTCCATATCTTCCTTTCTGCACCACCGTAATTGCTTTCCCATTCTATCCTTCCAGATTATATAACTCGAAAGTCATTTAAAATACTTTCAAATTATGTAATTCGAAAAATAATTTTTGACTTATATCTTACAAACTTTTATAAAACTTCTGAATTACACAATTAAGAAGTCAAGAAATAACTTTGATAAACAATCCAAAAAGGGCAAAATGCAAAAAAAAAAAAACAATTATGGAGGTGCAGAAAGAAGCTGCCCATTTTAAAACCAACCCAATTCAATTATTCTCCTTTAATCCTTTGATTAAAGGGTAGAAACAACAGTTTAATAGTACTCAGTTTGAACATACATTCTGGGTTTAGTTATTATGGAAGTTGTAATAAAGAAATGGCTAGTCATTTTGAATGTGTATTCTAGTTGGTTATCGTAATGATCTTATAACTAAATAAATAAGATTAAGATTAAAATTTGTCGATTCGCAATTATTTTCTATTAAGAAATTATATACTTTTTATATTTCATTATATTTGGTATCTCATTTAATTTTTTTGTTTGAAAAGATGAAATTAAAACCAAAAAATTAAAGTGAAGGAGTAAAAGTCTATTCTATCCCAGAAACTTTTCACAACCAAACCTACCCAAGATTGTAACTGAACTTGCAGGTAAGTTGCCAAACACCTCTTTACATTAAATGATAAAGGGATGGACTGCATACATATTGTCCAAATATAATGATGATGCTCACAATATAATAATATTAGTAAATGAAAACCAAGCACCCAATTAAAATTTCTATGTCATGACACGACATACATACACGAAATTAACAAAAATTACTATGCTAACAAAATATATTTGTAATATTTCATCAACTCATGATTAGTTGGTAATTATAATACTAAAACATGCACGGGCAAGATAAAATATTATATTACATTTATTTTTTATTACTTTGTTAATATGACCATACTTTTGCATTATATATTACTACATAATAATATAATTATTTAATTCTTTTGTTTAATATTATTCAAAATTTCATTAGCACACCTATATGCTGCTGTATATAATTAATATATATATATATATATATATATATATATATATATATATTTATTATAATATATATATA
>Ga0209589_1001414_pt1 | contig 39525 bp, 14 predicted proteins | sample CowpeawhiteBW_FD_187525 | JGI IMG/M metagenome (GOLD analysis project Ga0209589, IMG submission 187525) | Root nodule microbial communities of legume samples collected from California USA - Cow pea white BW (SPAdes) (version 2) | ecosystem: Host-associated > Plants > Roots > Nodule | place: USA...
TTAATTTGGGCTTAAAATCTGAATGCCAACAACATATTTTTCTGTCATTTCATCCCGTTTTTTGAACTCGGTAACTCGTTCTCAAACTCACGAGTCTGGTACGAGTCAGCGAGTTAACTCCGAGTTTGACAAATAACGAGTTTATATGCGAGTTAACTCGTCAACAGTGTCATGACTCGCAGACTCGTACGGGTTTACGAGTCAACCCGCGAGTTCGATAATCTTGAGTGTGATGCTTTAGTCAATGCATAAAATAATCAAGAATAATTGAGCTTAATCATTCAATGAAAGAATCTCAGTTTCTGATTCTGTTCTTCTCTAGCAGTAAACCAAGGAATACATGCCTAAAGCAGATTTTAACTTAGAAGATCAGATTAAACAGCACCGTCCTCCAAAAGTGTTTAGGATTTGTGTGGCATGTGTTTGTTATTTTCTGCTTCAGATTGAATACATGGATCTTAACTGCCCTGCTCTGCTCTAACCATGTTTGTGATATCTTCCTTCTGAGATAAACATTCCACAATATCCTACATTCATCAAATCAACCCCAGTAAAATGGTACAAAAAGTGCTGTTCTTTTGGTATTCAATATGTATATTAGTAGCATCTGCGTGGTTATGTCAATGTGATTCTTCAGAGAAAGTACACCAGTTAAATTTTTAATGGATCTTAATATAAATAAAAATATATACTTTGTTATATAAATGGTCAACAAACAGTTATATAAATGGTTGATCTATGTTTAGTTCAAATTCACATCCAAATCTGACTCTTTGGTTGGTCCATTCAAGCTTGGCCCTTCACACCCTCTTCTTCTCACCCACCTTCACATTCCATGCCACTGTTTTAGGCAACACCCTTTGCTCCTTCACATTCTGTCAACCAGAATCCATTCGTTTGAATTAGTATGGTATATAAATAACATACTAATTCAATTAAATTTTATTCATTCCCAAACATATTTTAAATCGATTCTTAATTTCTGTTTTTAACTACAAAATTAAAGAGTGAGGTTAGATCAGTAAGGTTTAGTCAATAAATAAGCGTATTATAACTTATCATTGTGTTCAAAGAGTTATTAGCATTATAAGAAACATGACAAACCTTGTTTATGGTGAAAGTTGTAATCGTAAATCATTTTGCTTATGGTGCCAACCAAGAGGGTGGATGTTTCAATTTGATTGTCTTTTACACCTCTCCAGAAAATAGTATTAATTAATGTATGGTTATTGAGTTGTATGTATGTCCACAGGGGCATGGGCAAAGAGTAGGAAGAAATTTTGATAGGAAGAAGAAAGAGGTAATAAATACCTAGAATTAGATGCTGTGATCATATAATATATTAACTTAATATGACTTTTCGTTATTGCAAATTTCAGTTGCAGCTACTAAAACGTAATCTTATCTGCAGCACTCACTGTAGGATGGATATCGATAATGATTTCACATTTTGTCAGGTAACATGCATGAATGCCCATTTTGTTTTATGTTTATTTATTTAGCACGTACACACTTAAGACTTTCTCTTAATGATGGTGCATGAATCTAATGTAATTCATACCATGTGTGTACAGGTCGGTGCACCTGTTGATCTTGAAACCAACAAACTTGCTTCAGATGTTGCTGATATTTCTATTAAAGAAGAATCTTCAAATGCAACTAGTACTAGTCAGGATGGTGGTTTTTTGTGGAAGGGTGGTTTATCCAAGGATTCCAACCCTAGGGAGGCTAATGTTGGTTCTTTGTCTTTCACTGTTACTAACACAACTTCAAGTCAGCCAAATCAATCCCGTCAATCTACCTCAAAATCCATAACAAGTAAGGATAACAATTTATCGTCAAAGTTGCCAGAAGAGAAGAATTCTGCAAAGAAGCCAACGGTTCGAGCCAAAGTTCCCTTTGAAAAAGGCTATAGTCAAATGGACTGGCTCAAGCTCACCCGAACTCATCCAGACCTTGCAGGTTCTCATACAGAATTTTTTGTTATCACTTATTTGTTGTTACCTTTAAGAATAAGCGGTGATGCAATTTTTCAACTTGATCTATCTTCTGCTAGGTTTGAAAGGGCAATCAAACAAGAGACTTATTTCTATGGATGAAGTTCGAAAACACAAAACAGAAGGTGACATGTGGACTGTATTAAAAGGTCGTGTTTACAATATATCTCCATATATGAAGTTTCACCCTGGAGGTACAGCTATCAACTCAATCAGCAAGTTCACTTTTAGCTTTTACAGTTCCTATTACTGGTTTCATTAAAACTAAAAATTTCTTAAAAAAAAATGATAATATTACCTGAAAGTCATATTGTTACAAAGTAGGAAAATCTTGCAGGTGTTGATATGTTGATAAAGGCAGTAGGAAAAGATTGCACATCATTATTCAGTATCCTTTATTTCTGTCTCTTACTCGCTTATAATTTAATTTTACCATTGGATAAATTTCATTTTCTTTTCATTTAGATGTTGATTTTTACTCCGTGAACTGTTTTCTGTGAATCAATTGCACCGGACATGCTAGATAAAGGCTTCTAACATATTTTACTATATCTTATTCTGTATAAGGATTTGAAGTTACTCGAAGTTTATATTATCTGCATTTTTTAGCTTGCACAACTTCACATCCTAGAAATAAATTTAACTACTTGAGAGCTGTTAGGTGAGAAGAGGCGATTCTTAATTTCCTAAATGCTAAGAATCCCATTTATAAGATATTTGGGCGTTGAGATAGTAATACAAAATAATCCAAGATTTTTGTACCTTTCAATTTATAGCAACATTAGGTTTTTAAATGTTTTTATATATCATACTCAAGTAAGTCTTATATAGGTTTACAAGTAGTTAGTTGCAAGGGGGATTATGTCATTCCAATTATATACTGGTTATTTTTTGGTTCATGCTCATGCTATGTTTCAAGTAGCTTTGCTGCTACCATGCCCTGAACATGTTCATCTGTTCCCACAATATACAAAGTTTCTGTTTTCTTAATTCTTGAATCAGATAAATACCATGCTTGGGTTAATGCTGAATTCCTGTTGGAGAAATGCGTTGTGGGTACCTTAGACGAGAGTCAGTGAAGATGATTTCATTATAATAATGCATAAACATTGAAGACATCCCTGGCTCATTCTACCTCTTCATGGCCCTCTCTATTTACCGATCAGGTGCCATCAAACCAGGATAAATAATTTCTGTAGGTATTATTGGAAAGCCACCTTAATTTTGGTTTAGGGGAACCACAATTAAGAAGACTTTCCAAAAGGTATACATGTTTGTGTTTGAAGATCTCACGGACATAGTTCTAAAAATTTGGATTATTACAATTTATGTAAACTAGAAATTTGGATTAACAATGTAACATTTCAGTCCTGATTGATTACTCTGTTCATTTATAAGAAAATAAAAGCTCAAGGGTAAGGTGATATTCTCTATTTAATGCATTTCCTTTTTTTTTTTTGGATGATTGCATTTCTAATACTTTTAGATTAAGGAAACTGTGGCATATATATCACCATTCATGCCAGTGAGTTTCTTTTGGCTTGAAGGTGAGTCACACACACTGATAAGCTTTAGATGGGTCATGAACGTGAGTAACTTTTTTTTTCAGCATCTTACTATGTTAACATAAATATAAGAAAATTATAAAAAAGTTAAATATACTTAAAACTTTTCATTGTTCCAAATTTTGATTCTCAAATTTTTGTTTAGATTAAAAAAATTATATTTATTATTTTAAAAGTTTAAAAATAAAAATATATTAAATTTTAATAAAAATTAAATTTTAATTTTGTATCTAAATTTAAAGACCAGATGCTAACTTATTTGAGATCAATTCTCAGTTTTGTTTTGCTTTTATATGATGTTTTAGTAAACATTGTAAAAAACCTTGTTAAATAATCTTCCATTGATGTCGAAGGATAAACATGTTTTTCATAAATAAATTAAATAGATAAAGGCTTGAAACAATATACTTTTAAAAATGGTTAATTAGATTTTCATTAAATCAAAGCTTCAAAGTATGATGTCTTTCGCAATTAATGAATTAGGGTAAATATATAACCGATTAAGTCTCTACAAAGAAAAATCAAGTAAAAGAAGCCATTCATATTTAATTGATTAAATTTAAAATCTAATCCATTTAAGTGTTTTTCTTAAAATCACTACTCTCGCATTTAATTGATAATTTCACTCATTATTTTTTGCATCTTAAAAAAGTTTTTTTTTTTTAAGATGTATTGCGAAAATTTTTAAGTTTAGTTTTTATAAGAGTTTCTTATAAATTGACACTTGATTGATATTTTAGTAATTTCAATAAAGTTGTTTGATAAACTAAATATTTTAGTAATTTTTTTTAATTATTCGTTTGTTTCTCTTTAAATAATTTTTGTCAATTTAAATAAGACTGCTACAAAAGAATAATCAAAACTTTCTATCATTCTATTAGTAACTTTTAAGATTTTCTTTGGATTAAATATGTTTTTATCCTTTAATTTTCAGTAAATTTTGAAATTAGTCTATTTCGAAATTTTGGACCAATTTAATCTTTCATCTTTCGAAATACGTAGTTTTAGTCATTTTAATCAAATTTTATTAAATTTATTTGATGTTTCGTACACATTTCAAGATTTGATTGTATTTGAGTTGTTTATATTATTTGACACAAATTTATTTTAATTTTAAGTCAAATAATATTATAAAACGCGCTTGAAATGTCAAATAAATTTAACAAAATTTGATTAAAATGATTAAATTTATGTATTTCACGTATTTCGAAAGATAAATGACTAAATTGGTTTAAAGTTTCTAAATAAACTAATTTTAAAATTCACTAAAAATTAAGAGACCAAAAACATATTTAACCATTTTTTTTTCTTCACTAAGATACCTTGATTTTCTTAAAAACAACTATTCACCCTTTTAGTTTTCAATCACCCAACTCCTCATTCTAACACTACAAACCTATTTAACATTTATACATATTACACTGATATAAGATAACAATAATTCATTTAAAAAAATAAAAACTTAGATCATAAAAATAGGTAAAAAAAAAGGAAATAAAGAATAAATTAATTATAGTAAAAAAGAAATTAGTGAAAAAAGTATCTCTCATTTTCTTAATTAACCTCAGGAGAAATAAACGGGGCACCTCTTGTCCTTGAAATTGGTCAAGAGAGAACCGTCGGATCCCACTCCCACATTACAGTTGGCGTGCATCGTGTGGCGCTCGCTCTTCCACGACGAAATCTTGAACCTGATCACAGACGTCAATTCCAAGCGGAACACCACGCTACCGTCAGCCCTATCGCTCTGGAACTCCGACCACCGCTCACTACTAACGGTCAACGAGGCGCCGCTAAGTTCGCCGTCCACCTCCGTCGTGTTCTTGGGCTCTTGATAAAACGGAGAGAGTAACGGCGTGTACCCGATTTTTTGGTCCCGATAAAAAACCGCTCCATCCATGGACTCATAGTTAACCCCGATGTTCTGGTTGGCGTTTCGCGCGGACACCTTGAACGTTACGACGGCGTTTTGGAACCCAGAATTTTGGGCCAGGACGGGCATGTTGAACTCGTGGATGTGAAACCTGGGCCTGTGGGGCCGGAGACTGAGCCAGAGGATGAAGGCGATGAGGCCCAAAATGAAAAGGAGGCCCAAGAAGGTGGCGCAGATCATTTTGGAGACCCGCGTTGTGAGGCTTTCGTGGACCCGATGGACGTAGTAGCGGACCGAGCGGTGCCGGTTCAGTTTCATGGTTTTCGGGTTCGGACCATGGACGTGGTGAACGGGTATGTGGTCGTTGTTGTGCATTTTGGTGTGTGAAACGTTGGAGATTGTTGATGAATGAATGAATAAATGGTGATGATGCTTTTGAGAAATTAACTACGTTGGAATTTGTGGTTTTGTAGTAAAGTTGCAGAGAGAGAAGAAGAAGGAGAAGGAAAGAAAGGGATTTTAAATTTGGTGCATGGTGGAAGAAAAGAATAAGAACTTTGTGTGTTTCGTTGCATGTTCTCGTAAGTAAGAAAAGAAAACAACATTTTTGTGTGCATGATGACACTGACACTTCAAACTGGAATAGGTAAAGAAAATTTCTGTACGAGGATTTGAAGTTATACATCGTACTTAAGTAAGTCTTATATAGGTTTGTTTTGTATGTACTTCCAAGGAGATTATGTCATTCCTATTATATCATTAGTTATTTCTTAAAATAATAATAATAATAATATTAACATGAATAATAATAATAATAATAATAATAATAATAATAATAATAAATACCAATATTTTAAAAGACAATATAGAATAGAAGAAGACATAAATCACTTTTATATTAGCTTCTGTATTTATTATGTATTTTTTTTCATAAAAGCTATATTTATAAGTATATGAGAGTAAATAATAACAAAATTAAAAAATATTCATTTATAAATAACATTTATCCATAAAATTAATAATTAGTTAGTTTATTTATTTATTTATTAAATTATATTAAACATTTCTAAAAATTTTACACATATTTTAAAAAATAAAAATAAAACTAAATATACAGTACTTTAAAATAAAATATTGTATTTTAGAATAAGGAATCTTTCATATTTGAGCTTTATATCTAGTGCTTATAAACTTCTAGATAAGAAAGTGTAAAGACTTGATTGTCTTGAGTTATATTTCTTGTAATCGAATTTTTTAGTAAATAATATATAATATTGGTGTTCATTTTAGGTTATAATTAGTGATTGCACATTAGGACTTTGTGCACATATCTTATTTCACGAGTGTCACTTAAATACTTGTCCATGTTTGATAATGATGATCCCACCATGGCACTCATTAGCTAAAACTCGCACCCTTACAATAATTGTCATTTGATTTATTAAGATGTATTTAAAAATAAACATAATAATACACATACTTCAACCTTATTATTACCACAATGTATAATATACATTGTCATAGGGATGAGACATAACATTTATTCTAATAAGTTAGTGTACTTTAGTCAACAACATATTTTGCCTTAGTAGTAGTATCTAAAACAATAATCTCTACTTCCATGGTACGTTGTGAAATAACAATTTGTTAGCAGATTTCCATGATTTTGCACTCCTCCCAAAGTAAAAACATAACCAGTAATAGATTTTGTGTCATCAGAATAAAAAATCTAATTTACATTAATATATTCTTCAATAATCTTAAGACATTTCACATGTCATAACTAGAAGCATCACAAAAGAATGAGAACCATGAGTTGTTGGTCCTGAGCACATTACGACAATTAACCAAGTACATTATCAAAAACCGATAACTAGTACCAACAATTCAACCAAACATTAGGATTAAGGCAAAAATCTCAATTTACTCCCATAATGAAGGTTATTGAGTGATTGAACCACAATTAGGCCTACTAAAAGATAAAAGCCCACAAAGGACGTGATAAATATTGGGTTTAGGTAAGGTAGTTAGAACCTTTTAACTAGCATTTATTACAACCTTGTCTCAAGTTTGACAACTCCAACTTTGAGAAACCCAAGAAGACCAAGCAGAATTAGGAAGAACCAAGCAGTTAAAGGTGATACTTGACTTTGTAAGAACATTTTGACACCTACCGCGAGACTGAGTAAAAATTGATCTCCATGGTAACCACCTGAAAGATGACAAGTAATAAAAGATAAAAGCCCACAAAGGACGTGATAAATATTGGGTTTAGGTAAGATAGTTAGAACCTTTTAACTAGCATTTATTACAACCTTGTCTTAGACCCATAATTGACTTGAGTGTTAGAGTGCCTTGTGTAGGTACCATCTAAGAACACCCAAAAGATTGACAACTCCAACTTTGAGAAACCCAAGAAGACCAAGCAGAGCCAGGAAGAACCAAGGAGTTAAAGGGTGATATTTGACTTTGTAAGAACATTTTGACACCTACTACGAGACTGAGTAAAAATTGATATCCATGGTAACCACCCGAAAGATGATAAGTAATGACAGACCGATAAAGGAGGAAGAATATGGACAAGTGGAACATAATACTATGATTGTAGAGTTAACAAGAGAGTTCGAAGCTCTAAAAAAGAATAACGTTGAAGTAATTTGAAAACAAATGTAGGAAATACAAGATAAAGAACCTTGGTCATTCCCTCTCCACGGACACTTAACATAACCCAACCACATCCATCGACCGAACACAAGAGAATAGCTACGCGACCACCCAAGATATATAGTTAACATCTTCAGATGCAATAAACATGTCTAAGCTCTGATATACTTTGCTCTAGGAATCATGGAGACTTTTCTTCCCAATAATTAGAAGTCCCCATACGTTCAACAAATGAGATGGTTCTACTGATCGGGACGAGCACATCAACGTTACTCGGTGAAGCAGCATTGTGGACCTTGTCCTCATCAACACTCTTCGATGACGAAACATTTTTCACAAAACTCTCCCTACTTGAGCACGACTATAAAACAAATAATGATTATGTGTCATCAGCATACCTTTTCCCTTCCCAAATCGAAAACTCCTAAAATCAAAAAATATTAATGGTATTCGACATTATTATCTTTACATAACCAAATGACACTTGCAGCTCTGAAGAACAAAATCAGGATAACAAGAGGGGAGGAGTCTGCCACTATATATAAAGGAGCTTGAGCTAACGAAATCCAATAGTCATTAAATCCCAACAATGAATATTTCATGATGCTTCATATCAACCCTAAAAGAACACCACTGACTTTGTTTTCAAGGAGTTATAACCCTTTGAACACCACTCCATGTGTCACGCACTCTCGGGCAAAGGGGGCCAAGGTATATAGCGAAATCGAGACAATCAAATGGTTAGACCAAATGATGATTTTTTTTTTTGCAAACCCATCATACAACCAATCATTGAATACTCAAGGTCGAGGGCCAATGTACAATACAACATATACTTAAGGATATATCAGCCTAAACACAAAACCACAAACCGGGAACCACGAGTTGTCGATCCCAAGCACATTACCATATTCAGGTATGGATCGCTCAACCAAGTTGTCAAGAACTGAGAACTAGTGTTGATGAGTTAACCAAACATTTGGATTAAGGCAATAATCTCGATTTACTCCTATAATGAAGGTTATTGAGTGATTGGGTCACAATTAGACCTACCAAAAGTAAAGTCCACTAAGGACATTATGAATATAGGGTCCAGGTAAGGTAGTTGGAACCTTTCAATTAACATTTATTATAATCTTGTCTCAAACATGTAACACACACATATCCTTATAGAGAAAATGTCTCTACTCTACCAAGTAAAACAACACACGCACACACACACACACGCACACACACACACACACACACACACACACACACACACACACACACACACACACACACTTGCGGCACACACACACACACTTGCGGCACGAAAAACACAATCTTTATAGAGAAAATGTCCACACACACACATACTTGCGGCACGCAAAACATAATTTTTGTAGAGAAAATGTTCCTACTCTACCAAGTAAAACAAAATAATGTCTTTTTCTCAAGATACAACAACTTGTCATACTGATAGATTGAAACAAAGAATTTTTTAATCTTGTGAACACTAATGCTTTAAAAAACAATATAAATTGGAAGAAGACTCAAAACACTTATACGAGTTGTTATGTTTGTTATATTTTCCTCGTTCATATAGTTTGCATTTATAAAAGAAAATAAATAGCAATAAATCTGACCAATACTTTTAAAAAATAATATAAATTAAAAGAAGACTCAAAACACTTATATGAGTTATGTTTGTTATATCTTTTCCTCGTTCACATAATTTGTATTTATAAAAGAAAATAAATAATAATAAATCTAATTAAAATAAATTAATAAACAATAATAAAATTTATTAAATTAAAAAATATATAATAAAATAAAAATTGTTCATCTATAAATAATATTTATCTACAAAATTAATAATTCATACAATATCAAAAACAATATAATACTTTATGTTTTTTTAAATTATATTAAATATTTTCAACATTATTATCTTTTATGCCACAATCACATAAGATTATATAGCTTATCCTATCATGTGACACATTATAAGATTTTTTTTTACAGAAATAAAAAATGTCAAACTATCTTTATCTAAAGAATATAGTTATATTTATTGAATATTACATAAAAACTTATACTCTTCTCTGAGTAAAGTATTTAATAAAATATCTTTACAGTCTTCTGTAAGTATTTGTTATGCATTGGTTACATTTTATTCTACAAGTACACTTAGTACTACATTAGTAGTACATGCACTAATAATATTTTCTCTCACCTTCATTTGTAATTAATAATAATTAAATTTATATTAGTGTAATATTGTGATTATTGCATTGAAATAGCACATTTAAAAAAATATCAAAAAGTTTAAGCACACTTGTATAGACTTTTCTTTCAAAATTGCTGAAAAAATTCAAATTTTCGACAGTTAAAAGGAAGTATAGACATGTATTTTCTCTAATAATTAATGCCTCTTCCACTTTTAAAACTTCAATATTTATTTCATCACTAATTTTAATATAAATAAAGGCATCGTATTTAATGTTATTAAATTTTAATATACAATGACTTCATAATGAATATTGTATTAAATAAGTCAAGAAAAAGTGATATCATTTTAAGGAGTCAGTTACATGAGTCACTGCTGCTGCAAGTATTATATGTATTCTTACTCTTAATCTTCTATTTTATTTTAATAACTATACATATTAACGGATCATAACTGCAAATTAATTATATTTCATATAAAAATAATATTTTTTTTCTTAAATGTGTCTTATCAAGTAGTTAAATTATCTCATTTTCTTTATTAATATCTATTATAATATATTGAAGATAATTATCTTTTTTTATTGTTATTAATATATAATAAATGTTACAATAATAATAATATAATAAACATATTATATTAATTTTTATGCACATTTTGTTGGAAATTATCCTAAAATTATTTCATATTAAAATAAAATGCACGAGAGAAGTGTGAGTGTTTTCTTATGAGAGATAATTAATATACATCAATGATATATTAATATATGAGTTGTTAGTCTAAAATAAATATTAAAATTGAAAGTTATATATATATATATATATATATATATATATATATATATATATATATATATATATATATATATACTTGATTTACATTGTTACCAAAATCATTTGTGGTTTGGAACTTTATTAACAAATCTCTTAACTTTTCATATAAAGTGATACTTTTCTCAATTTAAAGAGTCTCTCACCTTTACTTTTCTCCAAAAGAATTTTGCTAAAAAATGTGAAGACGAATTTTTTTTTTATATACATACAATGTTAATTTGACTCTTAGAACTATAATTTTTGTAATGAAAGAGTTAGAAAAAGTTAGAATGAAAAAAAAAACGTAAATATAATACATGATATCATAGAAAACCCCTAAAATATATAAAAAAATGCAAACAATAAAAAGTATTAATGGAGAGTTAATGAATTATTTATTACTCTAATATAAAACAAATGGAAAAATAAAATATAACCTTCTCTTCTTAGGAGTAGTAAAATGTAGAATGTCAACAGTCGCAGTAACTGTGAAACATAGCCGTAGAAAGCTTTCACATTTTCCTTCACTGTTCATTTTTTTTTTTTCATTTCTTCTTATACCAACTTATATAACTTAATTTTGTATCTGTCATATTTTAAATTATTTTGATTTAACTTTTATTTTCAAAATTAGGATGGTTAAGTATACTTCCCAAGTAAATAATATCAAATTACACAATTGTTCCACATCGATCCAGGTCTGTCCGACAGTATCGTTAGAAATAACTACCACATTCTTGAGTAATGTCGTTAGGCACAATCACTGTTTTCTTAAGGTATTGTCCGCTTTGGAGCATGGAACTTTATCACGATTTTGTCTTTAAAAAGTGTATCAGAGGGTGGAGAGGGTATTTAAATTGCGCTTGACCTCGACTTCTAAGTGATATGAGACTAATTGGGTGTACTAGAGCAACAATGTAATTAAATATAAATTTTATTTTATAAGCCGGTTTTATGAAACTAAATTTAGTTTAAAATCCATGTAACTTATCCTTACAAAAACTTTTGAACCTATTGGACACCCACAAAGTCTTAGTTTGAGATGTTCGGTCCTTCATGATGTGATGAAACAATGTTAGAAATCACGCATCGATCGAATAAAAAATCATATTGTAGTATGGCAAACCTCACTTTACAAATCATTTTTGTACAATTAAGTTAACTTTAAAGTTCTCTTCTTAATAAAAACAACATTCAACTTTGTTAAGGAATAAATTTTAAGTCTAACTCCACCTTACAAAATAAACTTGTAAATTGATATTTGCACCCACTTATATACCATAATTTGACCTTATCTCTAGTCGATATGAGACTTCCAACACACTAATACATATACATCTTGCGCACGTGACTAAACATTAATGATGGTTCAATAGCGGCCCGATAGCGGGTGAAACAATAGACCCAACAAATAATAAATTTCGTTATCATAGACTTTAACTTAACTCTAATACCTTGTTAAGAAGTAGACTTTAAATATAATTCAACTATACAAAACTTATTTGTAAAGTGAGGTTTGCACTCACTTATGTACTCTAATTCAACCGTTTCTCTAATTGATGTGAAACTTCTAACGACATTTACTCTCTCGATTTGTATTATTTTTAATTTGTTGTTTTAAAATATCAAAAGTACATTTATTAACTTTTCCAACTATTCTTTTATGTGTATTTTCATTTAATAAGGGGTATCATTTATAATTTCTCAACTTTCTCAAAAGCAAAATCAATAATTATAAGATACTCATTCCCCCACACCACATTCAACATATTCTACCTCCTCTCTCTACCTCTCTTTTCCATAACTCACTCAATTGTTGTGAGCTTTTCTACATGGAGTTTGATCCAAGCTTCCAAGGGCAACTACAACACCCATTCCTTTCAACTCATTTCCCTACAAACCCTAACTTGATGCCACAAATCCAACCCATGTTTCCCTCACAAAGCCCTATTCTGATTCCACCATCACCACCACCACCACCCATCATGTTTCACCCCAACAACACTTTCCGCCATATTCAAGATCAAACCTTTGATGCACCTACCCAAAACCCTAACTTTTTGTTGGAGGGTCCTTTAAAACTCACCACAAACCCTTTTTGTGGAATGTTAACACCTTCTTTGGGGTCTTCCCTAGGAGGCTTTGCCAATACTTCCCATCACCACCCTATGATGTTGCCACCACCAAACAACAACAACAATGCTTTGCATGGCCATCATGAAGGCAAAATCATATGGGATTTCTCTCAAAAAACCATGATTCATCCATCTTCACCTCTTTCTCTTCCTAATATCATTCAATACAACTTGGAAAGTAATCAAAAGATAAAGATGAAAAAAGATAGTAATGATCTCATAATCAAAGGGTGGTGGACTCCTCATGAAGACAGGTATAAATAAATAAATATATATATAAATAAATGTGTGTGTATTTAGATTTATTTATGTTTGAAATTTTGTAATCTTTCTTTTACTGTGTTTTTCTTTTCTGTTTTACAATGCCAAAAAAAGTCAATAATTATGGCTAAATTTGGTTTGTTCTCATTAATTATGGGGCCACAAGTTTTTGTGAGATTAAGCACAAGTGTTTGGTAATGAAATTTAATTTTTTAGTGTTTGTTTACTAAAAAGAAAAAGAAATTGTATAGAGGAATAAACTTTGAGTTCATTTAATAGACTTTTTTTTAATGATAAAATATCATGAATTTTTAATTAATTAAAGTTTGTTGTTTTTATAGTAATCTTGTGGAATTGGTGAATGAATTCGGGTTGAAGAAATGGACCCAAATTGCAAAATTTCTACCCGGAAGGATTGGGAAGCAATGTCGAGAAAGATGGTACAACCATCTTCAGCCAAACATTAAGGTTTCTTCTTTTTTCATTTTTGTTTCTCATACACATTTTTTCTGTGAATCATAACATCAAAGTTTAAACTTTAATATATAAAAATAGGACATGTATTATGTAATAAATTATACTAAACATTCAATTAATTGATATTAATTAGTGTCAAAGATTGAAAAATTATGCAACTAAATTAGTTCATTTGATAGTTATTCTCTCTTTCTTCATGGTATATATTCACGGAGAGATCGATGAATGCCATAGAGTTAATTGGATTTTGAATGTATTTTTTTTTTATTCAAATCGTCATGTTACTAATACGAATATATTTATTCATAATACAGAAAAAATGTAATTAAATTTTTTTATATAAAAATGATATTTTATTGAGTTACTTTTGTTAAATGTATTTATAATTTATTGTAGTCTATGTAACCCTAGAACCTAAATTGTTTAGGTGAGATAATATGACTTGAAATTTTTATCAACATTGCTATTTTATTATTACACATTTATTTAAATACATAAGCTAAATTAGATATTTAATATTTAACCCTAGAACCTAAATTGTTTTGTCATTTATATGCATTTGTTTACTATAAATTTAATTTATTTGTAATATTTTCTAACTATCTCATACATCATGTACTTCAATAAAAACAATTAAGGATAAAATATGTAAAGTTCTAAATATTTTTCTCTAAAATATTTTTCCTATTTTAATTCTCTAATTAAATATATAGTGAATTAATTTAATTCTCTATTCTTCCTTCAAGAAAGTGACATCTAAACTATTTACAGGACCAAAAGTAATACATTTAACTTTTAGAGAGGGATCAAAACTAAATTTATGATAGTTTAAGACTAAAATCACATTTTCCCAAATAAATAATATTATATATATATATACATAAAAAATTATTTTAATAATTTCTTTATGATATTTTTATATAAATAGTTCATTTCTTTGTTACTTTTGTTAATTAATATACATGTTTTTTTTTTCTTTTAGTTTCAACTTCGAGTCAAAGTGAATGAGTTTACACATCCAATCAATTAATCAATTCTTGCCGGTTTTCGAAACCATTTAATTACCATTTTTTATTTTCAGTTCTTGATCGTTATTAGTATTTTTATGTAAGAATATGTTTTTTATGTGACTTTTATTCATATGTGATATACTTTGATAGATTGGCCCCAATTTTTTTTTTTTAAAAAAAAGCCAAATTCATGATAACATTTTTATATAAAACGTTATTTAAATATTTAATTCCTTTGTTGGTTTACGTCATTCACATGTAATGTTTTATTTCTTTTGTAGTTTGATCTTTGAATAAAAGAAAGAATTTGCATAGTATTTTAAAAAATTATTTAACATTATTAAAAAAAATCTTCTCAAAGATTATGCAACACAATTTCATTCCTCATTTCTCAACTAAGCCATATGAATTATTAAATTAATTCACTACAAAAATAAATTACTCACACGTATCTTGGTAGTATCGAACTTACATGTACATGAAGATATACAAATGCACCTCTTGATTTGTTAAAATTATTTAACCCTTTCTAATCTTATATATTTATTCTCTTAATTTTGTTTCCTTAATTTTTTACTTTTATTTTAAAATATTGTTGGATTAAAATTCAAATAACTTCTAATTTTATTCACTGACTTAGAGTTTTAGATCCTTATTCGTCTCTGAATTGATTTAGTGGTAAGTAACAATAAAACTCGATTATTCTATTCATTCTCTACATAATTTAAGTACATGTGTGACATATCTCTTTGTGAATTAACACTCTTTCTTCAGAAGGAATCATGGAGTATGGAAGAAGACATGATTCTGATGAAAGCTCACCAAGAACTTGGAAACAAATGGTCTGAAATTGCAAAAAGATTACCTGGCAGAACCGAGAACAACATCAAAAACCACTGGAATGGTGTAAAGCGTCGCCAAGACTTGAAAAGGAAGAACAAGAACAGTGAGAACCCTAATTATGATGAATCAATGCTCCATGCGTACATCAAAAGGGTTACTGCTACTGAAGAAGCTGCTGCAAGAGTTCACAAGAAATATGAAAGCAAGAATAATAATAAGAAGGTGTTGGAACGTAGTAGTCATGATGAACAATGTTCATATAACATGCTTGGTGGAAATAGTTACTATGCTGCAACAAAGAGTGCATTAATGGCACGAAAATGATGCTAATTAAGGGAAGGCATGTTGTTTATGCCTTCATTTTGATCAGATAAATTGCTTTACTCATTCTATTTTCTTGTAATATTTTCCTGACTGAGCATTAGTTATGCTAAAATTTTTGCTTTACCATGTCTTGTTTTGTGTTTTTATGCGATTACATTTCTAACTAAGTTTTCTAATGAAAAAAAGTTTTTATTGTTGCAATGACATATAAATTGTTTGGTTTATCTATTCAAATTTTGGTATATACGTTGGAAGTCTCACATCGACTAGAGATAAGATCAATTCATAACATATAAGTGGATACAATCTTCATCTTACAAGTTGATTTTGTGGGACTAAATTAGGTTTAAAGTCCACTTCTAACATTGTATTAGAGCCAAGTTAGAACCTACACAGACTAAATCCATCTAACATTGTATTAGAATCAAGTTAGAACCTACACAGACTAAATCAATTTAGCGCAAATTTTGTAGGGGCTTTAGGTTTCATAGAGTTTTTTTAGTAAATAGATTTCTTGAAGTTGTTCTACATTTAATTATTTGGAAAAATCCTTGGTGTCATTTTTAAAGGAAAAACCATCTCATTTATCAATAAAAGTTATCTTTATATTATATATATATATATATAATCTAATTATTTAAAATATTTATAAACATGGGTTTTTCAAATGATAAAAAAGTAACAATTACAAAATTTAAAAAAGAAAAATAAGAGTCTCTTCTTACAACTAAAATTTACATATAGGAATTATCAATTTTATATGTTACTAAAAGTATTCATAAATTTATAATAAACATAATATCTATTTAAATTTTATTTTTGTTAAATATTATCTAATTTGCGTTACAAAAATCTATCAAATTAAAATAAGTTATGGTATTTACAGAAATTTGAACATTGATATATTTTGAATAGTTTCCTTCAAGAACAAAATCGAAGGGAATCTGCCAGATAATACCAAGAGGAAAACAAATTTAAAACTAGAAAAACCAAACAGTAGCAACAATGATAGAACGAAATATTAGTTAATGTAACACAATATTCAAATTGTAAATGTTTATAGTTTGAGTTTGTCTCATACCAAATATCAATAAATAATATTCATTCACCAAATTAAAATAAATAAAAATTAATATATTCATTTGATTGCAAATATAAAACCAAACAAAAATTAAAAAATACTCAAATATTTGATGAAATGAAAAAAAAAATATTTATTCTATTCACAATAAAAAATTATTTAAATAAAATCAAGGCATCAAGTTCGTATATCCCTATACCATGCTGTGATTATAAGAAACTATTTACCAAGGAATTTTAAATATAATGGAGTATTTCAGTAAGAGAAGTTTAGAGGTTCTTAAAGCAACTTTTCTATTGGAGTCTCACATAACATTCTAATAAAATTACTTTAAAAAATTATTAAACTTTTTATAAAATTGTGAATTATTTAAAATTTCTTACAAAGTATTTTATTCAAACGAAATTGAGTGCAAGTTATTCAGATATGGGATTCTAATAAAACCACACATTACATTTTCCAACATATACCAAAAGTTCCTTCTATATAGTTATGTCCTTACGTGCTTTTTTGAGAGAGACGACTTTATTTAAGTTGCTTTTATGACTTATTAATCATACCTTATTTTTGATATATTTTTTAGTGTTTATTAAGGTTTGATATAATGGTTTTTCCAAAATTCATTCTAGATTTAATTTATGATCTAATAAATGGATTGAATTTATAATTTCAGTTTAACTAGATTAATTATATTTGATATTTTTTTCAATTTAATTTAAATTAGATTAAATTTAGATTGAATCCATTTTATAAAATAGATTAAATTCGATGAGATTGATCTAATGTTTAATTAGATATGGACCGGGTCGATCTTCGATAGGCACCGACTTGGACCTTTATGACTGAGGTTAACTTAGGTCAACCTTTGCTTCAGGCAGACTTGGGATGACCTTTGCTTGGGGCTAACTCGGCCCACCTTCGATTAGGATCAACTCGAACCGACCATCGATTGAGGCCAATTTTGTCGACATCCAGTCTAGGTCGACTCTTTGATTCAAGTTGATTCGGATTGACTCAATTGACAATCGGTCTGGGTCGACTCGATCGACCTCTCGAGGCTAACTCAACTAGCACTCTTACCCTGACCAACTCAACGTGAACTTTGGCTCCACTATAAGAAAATCCTTGAATATTGATCATTTATAGTGACAAAAAATAATTAGTTACTATAGTGACCTATTTAAATACCAATTTATAAACTAAAAGTTATTGGTAACTAAAATACTCTAAAAAAATTATAGTTGGCCTCTAAATTGGTAATTAAAATAATTTCTATTATGAATTAGTCTCTATATTGGTCACTAACATTAGCTATCAATGTTTGGGCTACCAAAGGAGTTGGTCTCTAAATTGGTCTTTAATTAGGAAATTAGTTTTTAAATTGATCTTTAAACATGTTTTTGGTCGCTAAAATTGATCATTATTTAAGAGTCTTCTTGTATTGCTTGGGGTGCCTCGATCTGAACTCTGTCTTTGAATAACTCGACTTAACCTTTGACCTGGGATGACTCGGCTAGACCTACGACCTCGGCTAACTCGTCTCGATCTTCAGTTTATGTTGACTTGTCTCAATTTTTGGTCTAGACAAATTCATTTTGACTTTCAGCCTAAGCCGACTCAACTTAACCCTTCAGCCTAAACCGACTCAGCTTGAGCTTCGGCTTAGGGAGACTCGGCTCTTCCTAAATCCATTTGGCTTGATCTTCGTCTTAGCTTGACTTTGCTCGATTTTGAATCTAAGCTAACTCGGTTTGACCTGAACCACTTTGACATATCTTGATTTTTGTTTCAAAATTCAAAAATTGATTCAATATCTAAATATAATCCATTTCCAATTAGGTAAGTTGGATTTAAAATTCAAAAATATAAATTTTAATTTTTATAAATTTGAATTATTATAGACCGTATATATTATCATATTCATCTAATATTTTCTAAAAATGTTTAATCATTCAAGATTAATTAAATCCCAACATAAAAAAAATTATAAAATTCTAATATTTGAGAGTGGACAAATTCTCATATATTAAAGATCATACCTGATTATAGTATACAGAAATGTAAAAAGTAATATTAAATTAATTTTATTTTTTGACTAAAATAAAACACAATCCTTTCTTACCAGCTGAAATCAACTTCTCAAATAATGTTAAAGATTATTTTTAAAAATTGTTTTATTTTTAAATTAAATATATAAGTATTTTGTTCATATATTGTACAAAATTCATATAAAACATCATTTACACCAAATAAGTATTTATCACGTGACAAACTAAATTTTACATTAATTTATAATATAATCTCCATATACAATTAATTTGATAAAAAAAATTTTACGTTACTTTCACAAAATGATATAATTAATTTAGAAATAAATTTTGAAAACAGTTTAAAGAAAAATAATATATATTTAATCCTAGTATTAATTTGCATAAAAAAGACAAAAACATGCAGTTAAAGAGTTTATTAGAGTTTGATTTTAATTGTCCTCTCTTTTAAAACATAAACATTCCTTTTTGTTGGTATGTGCATGCTCAATTAGTTACATTGTTAAGAAAACCATCCTCAAACTTAGTTTCTGATCTGTGCCATACGTTGTTATATATATATATATATATATATATATATATATATATATATATATATATATATATATATATATATATATATCAAATTTGTTGATTACTAAATTTTGATAACTTTCTATTACGTAACGTGATATATTTTCACCAGTTCACTAATTTTTTATTTCTATTACGTAACGTGACATATTTTCACCAGTTCACTAATTTTTTATTTTTTTATTTTCAATATTTTAAAATTATTTAGAAAATGACATATCATATTATAAGAAAAAATTATTAAAATTTAGTAATTAAAATATCATTGTTAATATATATATATATATATATATATATATATATATATATATATATATATATATATATATATATATATTCACTTGTTTCTACGTACGTACAGTTTCACTTGAAGCAGCAAATTCAAATCTTGTTTTTCTCAAAGATTCTGAGTCCATCATCATCATCATGTTCCACCACACTAACACCTTCAACCTTTTTCAATACCCCAACATGAACATCAACATGAACATGAACATGTCTATTTGTAACCCTACTTCTATGATGGAGGCTCATTCCAATTCTGATACTATTAAGAACCTAAATATGAGTCTAAGTTCCACATCGACTAAAAATGAGAAAGTAAAACGGTTAACTGTTACCACACCTTTCGACGGAGGATCATCCCTTGGAGGCTTTGCTAATGATCACTGTCGCCATTCTGTGACGTTGGAACCAAACAAAACAACCATTGATGCTTTGCATGGGTACGAGAAAAACACCGTCATATGTAAATTTTCACAGAAAACCATGTTGGTTCATCCATCTCAAGCTTCATCTTCCAAATCATTACCCTTTTCTCTTTTTAACAAGTGTGAATTATTGATGAGTGAATGTCCCTGGAACAGTAATCAAAATGCAGAGGTGAAAAAGGATACCAACATTGCTAATCATGACATAATCAAAGGGCAATGGACTCCTGAAGAAGATAGGTATGTGACTTTTTTTCTTATTCTTGTTAAAAAAATGATTTGGTTTTTTCTGAAATAAATAAAAAAAATGTTTAGTGACAGATTTATATGTGATTTGAATCCATTTTAGTTTATGAAAAAAAACATTGAAAAATATTTAATTAAAAATAGGAATTTGTGGTTTTTGTAGAGCTCTTGTGGAATTGGTGAATCAATGGGGAACCAAGAAATGGACACAAATTGCAAGATCAATAGAGGGCAGAATTGGGAAGCAATGTCGAGAAAGATGGAATAACCATCTTCAGCCAAACATTAAGGTTTTTCTCATTCGATTCTTATTTCTTATGTGTACTTAATTTTGTGTGTGTCAATATTAACGAAAATTATACTTTAATTTTTATTTTTTTTAACTTTCATTATTTATTTTCTGACGTGATTTAGTGTAGATCATTAATTCTTTTAAAAAAAAAATAGTGATACATTACTCAATAATCTACACTAAATCGTGTCAAAAGGTAAAAAGTGAAAATAAAATATGGAAGTCATAATATCATTATTTCAATATTAATGAGATGAAAGAGTAAAGTTAAACGTAATTTTATAAAAGTATTCTAATATCACTTTTCATACTTTTCATAAGAAATAAGTGTATTTTTTTTAGTCTTATTAGATCTATTTTCTTTTTCCCCTTTCTCATCCTTCCATTTTTTCTTCAATGCCATGTAATAAATAAAACACAAACTTGTTGTCAAAAATATAAAAAAAGTGAAAAATTCAAGCAATTAAAATTTCGTTTATGCAAATTCAAGATGAAAATTATTTTGTAAGAAAATTCATGTAAACATTTTTTTTTTGCATTCTATTTACGCTTATGATAATATAATTGTTTAACTCTTTCATACATACCAATTAATCTTTTGCTGATTTTTCGAACTTGATATTTCTGTCTACTTTTGACAATTTTGTAGTACTAATAGGAACACTGGTCAGGTGAATTTATATTTATTTTTTCTCAAATCATTTTTTTTTTGTAGAAAAATATATTTGAAGACATTTTGTTTTATTACATACAATTGCAATTTATTTTAACATCATACATACTTTTGAGCGATATGAGTATGTTATTTAATTTGAATAATAATAAATTTTAATGATAAAAATAATTATTTTTATGATCAATTTAACTATCAATTTATAATTTAAGAATTATTGATAAGTAAAATATTTATAAAAAATTATAATTAGTCTCTAAAATAACCAAACTAATTTCTATCATGAATTGGTAATTAGTATTAATTACTTTAATTACTCAAGTCAAAAGAATTAGTTTCTCTATTTAAGAAATTGATCTCTAATTTGATGATATCTATACATATTTTTAATCATTAAAATTAGTTATTAATTAAGAATTTTGTTGTATTAATTATATTTAAATGATAGTTTTTGGCATTAATTTTTAATAATGATCGATCATCATATTAATAATGATCAATCATCATATTTATACATGTATATATAAATTAAAAGATGTGATTTGAATTTATGTGTGTGCAGAAGGGATCATGGAGTTTGGAGGAAGACATGATTTTGATCAAAGGGCATCAAGAATTTGGAACAAAATGGTCGAAGATTGCAAAGAGAATGTGTGGTCGGAGTGAGAATGATATAAAGAATCGTTGGAATGCCACCATGCGACGCCAAAACTGCAACAAGAACAACCAAGGTAACTACAAAGGCTCAATGCTCCATGCCTATGTTAAATGGGTCACTGCAACCCAACAATCTGCAAAACTTCTCTCAAACAAAAACAATCAAAATGTGCTTGGATGCAGTTGTGATGAGCTGGCTCTTTTGTTGACCTAGCTTCGGTGTTGAATAAAATAGGTTTAATTAGTCGGATGATAATCAATTTTGTTCGAATATGTTACTTTGCTACTCGTTTTTTAAAAATATGTCAATTAAATTCTAATTTTTGAAAAGATGTCTCAATTAGGTTCCTTCAACAAAAAAAAATATAAACGATGTTAACGATATTGATATTTAAAATAACTTACAAAATTAAGTATTGATATTTATATTAAAATTTAGTGGTAAAAGTCATAAATAAAGTTAACGACGTTCATATTTGTTTTTTTAGAAGAAATCTAATTGAGACATTTTTAAAAAAATTATGACTTAATTAACTCCTATTTAAAAGCATGTATCAATATGATACGTCTTAACGAAAATAAATATCATTTGACTGATTGAACCTATAATATATAAATGTTGTTGATGAAAACATTTACTGTGTGGTGCAGTGACAAACAATAACCAAGTGGGAATTCAAATTATGAAGTGTGTTTGGTTATATTATGTTAATGTTTGATCAAATTTTGTTCATGGTTATTTTCTTTGGCTGCACATTAGTTATATGCTATTATGTTTTAGAAAACAAAAACGATTGTTTGACAACGATTTAGGATTACAACTTTTTATACCCTCTGAAATATTATAATAATTAAATAATATCACAATTCTATAATGCTATAAGAATTGAAATAAAATGAAAATTTATGGTTTTTTAACACTAAAATCATATAAAAAATTAAATAAAATATGTTACCATATATTTAAATGGATAGTAACTCGGTATAGTTAGTATTAATGTATTAGAAAGGTTGATAGTGAGGATGTGAAGAAATTTGTGTTGTTGGAATTCATGTATGTATAGATGATGGATATGCAAATAAGCATTTGCTTAATTCAAGGGTTAAATGGATAAAATTTGAGATACCAATCTATAAAATAAAAAAATTATTAGTTACTTAAATAAATTTAGAATTATAATTGATTGTTAAATTGGTCATTAATTAATTAGATATCAGTTTAGAAACTAATTAAAAAGATATTGATAGTTAATTTTAGGTGACCAATTTATAAACTAATTTTTTTGCTTGATTACTAGATTTTTGAGACCAATTTATATATTAATTATAATTTTTTATTCAGAAATTATGTTAGTAATCAATAATTTTTTTTTTATAAATTGATATTTAAATTGATCACTATAGTGATTAACAATTATTTGTCATCGATATTGGTTGTTAACCAGGATTTTCTTGTAATGTTTTATTATGTTTATAGCAAATCCACCCGTGGTAAATTATCAAGTATAAAAAATAGTCACATTATTTAAAAAAAATGATGAATTTAATTGAACTTGTAAATTAATAATGAAACTAAATTAAGTTAATTAAATTAATAACGAGACAAAAAGAAAATTAATCAAGTCAAACTTTTAATTTTAATTTATAGATAATTTTACAAACTCATATCCACTATGAGTTTAAGAAACTTAAATATATAAATAGGACATAATTTTATTTTTTATAGATCAATCATTTATATTGAGTTAAACTTAATTTTAAAGATGACATGAAGGTTGATAATTATAGTTATAGTTAAATATATTGTTGTTAGATATCTAAATCTTTTCCAACTATAAAATTACCATTATATAATTTTTCATTGATACCTTAAAAGTGGAAACTCATACATTTACAACAAAAAAATAAATAATAACCCTACCAATTTCATCTTATAATATTTAAAAATTGAATAAAAGTAATTAATATTTTAAATTTTATCTTAATATTTTAACATTCGTAATTGTCTCCCTACACTCCAAAAAAAAAAAATTAATCATGATTTTAACTACGAAATGTAAGAAAAAAACGAGTTCTGGTTTAAATTTTTTAGAGTATGAAGATTCGTAATATTTATACTAACCCAATAAAATTATTTAACCATTTATTTTTATTTCTATTGGGCCTAAGAGGCCCACGCTATCATTTGTCATGGGTCATACTCCTAAACTTAAAACCCAACAAGAATAACCGGTATAGAACCGTTTCAATTTAATCAAAAGTTTCAAAATCAAATCTACCAAAATAGAATTTTTATTTTATTTATTATTCCTATTATTTTGTCCTACTATAAGGTTTTCCGATCAATTTTGTTTTTTCTAAACTATTTATATATTCAACCACGTGTTTATATAGATGAATAAATAATACACTAGTTTGCTAATAACTTTTATATATATGAACAAAATAAACTAACAATTAACAATGTGTAAAGCAGTTTTTACACCTTTTTTGCGTAATCATAAATATATTAATTTTTATAATAACATCCATTCTGAAAATAGTTTAATTAAATTTTAAATATTTATACATTTATGTATTTTTAATTAAATTTCTAATAAAAATTTCATTCTATTAAATGTTTAAAATATTTTTCGTTTTCATATTTGATTTTTTCCTTAACAGAATAAATCATTGTCATCTCCATCTTCTCGTCTTTAATTCATCTAAAATCATTGTTATATCCATCTTTTGTAATTCCTGCTTAACTTGTTTTTTGAGAAAGAAAGAACAAATTAGAATTGGAGGATATAGAAGAACGAAAGAGTAAGTTGATCAATAAATTGGAGTAAAAATAAAAATAAAAACAACAGTCACATTATTTAATTAACAACAAAAATCAAGCAACAAAATATCTAAAAGGAAAAAAATAATTTAAATATTAAGAATTCACTTAGAAATAGACAAAATTTTCTATATTCTTAAACTTTAATTAAACCTTTCAAAATTCATACCCTTTCATACAACATAATTTCTAATACCATACTTAATATCAATAAAATATTAGTGGAAGATCTTAAAACAAATTAGGGTGTCAAAATATTTATATAAATATATAAAATGTTTTGAAAATGTGAAATATATAAAATATATTATAGATATGTTAAATTAAAAAAATAATTTAAATTATATATAAATTTATACAAATATAACAAATTTGGGGAACCTTCCCCTTTTTGTTAACACCAAGTTTTTCTCCTAAATACATATATAAAAAAATAATAATTATTAAGAAATGATTTTTAATTAAAACTAAACCTTTCAAATTTGGTAATTATTACACTCATTTTATATTATAAATGTGACTTTATTAATAATCGATGAAAGATTCTCAACATGCTTTTTATTACACTAAAATATACAAATTACAAACATGAAAATTAAACATTAATAATGATAATCTAATAGCAAATAAAACAACAGATCCAAACAAAAAAATTACTAAATTGATTTTATTTTTGATCTAACATTAAATTAGAAAATTTATGATTGATTGAAGATGTGATTTACTGCAGTACACCACATCTATACTATTTATTAAAGTCGTGTATTATTATTTATTAAAGTTTGAGTTCATATCCTCTATTAATTTTATTTATATTATTCTTTACTGAACATTAAAAATACTGAACATTAAAAATACACTATATTGACATTTTAAATATCTTTTCAATATATTTTAAAATATTAAAATTAATAATAATTAGTATATTACAAAAATACAATAAAAGAACAGTTAAACAAAATCTCACAAAGAATCTATTCTTATTAAAATTTAGTCTGAAACAATCAAGATTATTATGATTATCGTGGGGGCCACAATACTTACTTTTTCCCTTTTTCTAAGTGTGTCCTTTTGGAAGGGTTAGTGTTCCCGAACATGCCCTAGAGTACAGAAAAACTCCAACAATAATTTGTGTGGTCACATGCAGACACCACATGCACCACAACATTTGTGGGACACATACCATTATGGAGGCCATTATAGCCTTAGCAAGTGTCTTAACACACGCCCACAACACAACATAACTCACCAAACAACTACCACCACTACCTTCACGTTTTCTAAAAATACTCACATTTCTTATTAGGTTTATTCTAGAGATATACCAAAACACTTAACATCTACTCATAAAATATCAAGGGTTAAATACATTTTTGTCCTTTAACTTTTCGTAAATTTTGAAATTAGTTTATTTCAAAATTTTAGATCAATTTAGTCATTTATCTTTCGAAATACGTAAATTTAGTCATTTTAATCAAATTTTGTTAAATTTATTTGACATTATTTTAAGCGCGTTTCATAATAGTATTTGACTTAACATTAAAACAAAAATGTGTCAAACGGTATAAATAACTCAAATACAATCCCGAGATGTATAGGAAACATTAAATAAACATAATAAAATTTGATTAAAATCAATAAATCCACGTATTTCAAAAATGAATGACTAAATTGATCCAAAGTTTTGAAATGAACGAATTCCAAAATTCGCTAAAAGTTAAGGGACGAAAAACATATTTAACCCAATATCAAAACATCAACTTCTACTCAAAATTTAATATACATATATAATTCTTATTTCATTTATTTTTATTTTATATAAAACATTTTACTCATGCTTAAATATTTTAGGTTAAATAATATATCTTTTTACCAAACTATTATAAAAATTTATGTTTCTTCTTCGAACTAAATTATGAAGTATCTAGTCTTATACTTTATAAAATTCGTATAAAATATTCTTTGCAACATATGATATGTATACTATTTTTCACGTGACTGACAAAGTTTTACAATAAATTATAATATAACATTTACATGTTAAAGTTGGGGAAACATTTTATATTACTTTTACAAGAATTAAATAATTTTGATTTAGAATTAAAATATTATTTTATAATCTAAGAATTAAAAACATATTTTGTGTAAATAGTTTAGACCCTTATATATATAAATCATTAAAATTGATTAATTTTTTTTAATATTTTTCATTATTTTATAAAGCAGAAACTAATAGTATCAACTTTATAGCATGGTTGTTTATGTTGAAATAAGTTATTTGTGTTTAACTTATTTTTAGCATTAATTGGAGTGAGCTGGTATTGGCATTGTTTGGAATTTGGATTCTTTGGGTTTTTTTTTGTTGTTGTTGTTTTTCTATTGTGTATTTTTATAATATACCGATTAGCATTAATTTTGATGTTTTAAAATATATTAAAAAGATATTTAAAATATCAACACAATGTATTTCTAATATTCAGCAGATGACAATACCAAAAAAAATGAATTTGGATTTCCGGTTGAGTTTTTGTGTGCTGATCCTTTACTCTGTATTTTCATAATATATTGATTACCACTAATTTTAACGTTTTAAAATGTATTAAAAAGATATTTAAAATATTAACACAGTGTATTTTTAATATTCAACAGATGAGAATATCAGAAAATCAGTAAAAAATCTATACTCCATTATTTGTTTGTGGTTAAATGACTCATAAGCTAATAATTCAATCGATCATGCATGCTCCTGAAAAAAAAAATGGATGACCCGATCTATATGTGAGTTCATTTATTTTTGCTTTTTTTATTTATTTTTTTATGAAAGCGTCGTTTTTTAATTAATTTTCGTGAATTTGTCTTGTTATGATGCTCTCCTAAAATGGGATATTTTGATTATTTATTGTTTATGGATTTGTCTTGTTATGATATTAAAAAATTCTTTTATATTAGATACATCGTTATCATTTCTAAATTTGGAATATGAATTTATGGTTATAAATATGAGATATCAGGTGTCTTAGCAAGTAGTGATGTATAATTTTTAACTTATATTAGATTAACCGACTCGATTAATACTTATATTATTACAAGAATATGTCTCATAATTTATATACTAATTTATAAAATAAAAAATTAAATTTTATTAAAATAGATATGATTACGAATAAAAAATTATAATTAATTTTTAAATTGATTTCTAAAATTTAATTATCAAAAGAGATTAGTCATTAAACATTTCATTAAACATTAGTTATAAATTTTTGTTATACAAAATGAGTTTTTAAATTAATTTTTAAATTAGTATTTAGTTAATTATATCAATTTAGTAATTAATTATAATTTTTTGTTTATAATAATAATTATTTTAATAATTAATATTTTTTTATTTTATAAATTAGTATATAAATTATTAACAACTTGTTATTATTAAAACTAATAATTAATGAGACATTTTCTTATATTGTGATTGATTCATTAACACATTTAATAAATAGATTCATCTTTATGAAAGTTCGCATTTAATATAAACATGTACGTGACTCAAAACCTTGTTGTTATCTTTCTGAATAATATCTTGTGTTAATATTTTTAAACAATTTTTATATTTTTAATTTACGTTGAAATTGTACACAAAGCTCGCCTCCAAATTCTTGATTATATGGAACGAAAAATGAATATCTATATTTTTGTTATTGCTTTTGAAGAACAATCCCCATCGTAATAATAAATAATTATTTTATTTTATTTATATCTTTTATCTTAACAAATAGTTTGTAAAGTTTATGTAAGGTTAGTATTAAATATCTTCTTTAATAGTGATCGTAAGTCATTTTTGTTTTTCAATATTAGTTTATATTCTTATTGTTATCTTCTTGAATAGTGGGAACAACTAAGAAATGAACAATAACTACTTAAAAAAGTATTAAATAGTGGCTATTATTTGACTACACGAACATGAATAACAAATCAATTAGCAATGCTGAATTTAAATAACATGAAAAGAGTTATTTCGAAAAGCATAATTGAATAAATATGCATTAAGTTATCTCCAAAAGTCATCATTAATTAGGCATGAATAAGTGATCAACCTTAGTCTTAAATTGTTTTGATAATGTTATAGAAAATTCTACGTAAATATTTTGGAACTTAATATTTTAATATTTTATATAAATTTGTTCATAATTCATTAGTACATTATCTTTCTTATTTATCTCCTAAAATTTAATAAAAATTTATTAGTATAAAGAACATCATAATAGTGAGTCTTGAACTCCAAATATAAACTCGAGCTTCTCTCTAATTTTTATCTTTAAAATTGTAAAAATTTGTTCATCTTCATAAAAAAAAAATAATAAGAAATTAAAACTTAAAAAAGTTATTCAACTTCTTACATACATACACACACAATCAATTTTATTGAAGATTCCACCTCTTTAAATATTTGGTCCGGAAAAAAGAACAATTATTTATGTGTGGTTGAAAAGTTAAATATATTAATACCAATAATACATAAACATTAAACTCTCGGTAACACTATGTTAAATATTTAATAATAGAAGTTATAGGGGCACCAATTGAACTCCTGTATTATTATTTACTAAAATTCAGTTTCAATTTATAATAGTGGTACCAAGAAAAGAAAAAAAAAGAAAAAAAAAAATCAATTGTTGTCATGTGTCTACAATATTTACTTTGGAAGGGTTATCGTGCCTCAGTTTGTCTTTTGCACCGGCTTCATCCTCTTTGCCCTCGAGTACAAGAAAACTCCCAATAGAGCTATGGCAGTTCCTGTTCTCACATGCACACCACACGAAAAAAAAAGTCATCACAAATAGTGACGGATCTTCATCAAATATTTTCACAAATAATGACGAATTTTTAACAAATATTTTAGAAATACCAAATTTTAATATAAATATATAAAACTTTTTAGAGATGTCAAATATATAAAATATATTAAAATAAAAAAATAGTTTAAAGTATATATAATTAAAAAGATACATGACCAATGAGACATAAGTCTAACCCACACATGAGAGATTGATACCACTTTTAAATTAAAACGTTAAAAAAATTTAAGATAGTAAATTTATAGGTCTTCATTTTTATATGATGTTCAATTTTTTTATTTTTACTCGACATTAAACTTAGATTCAATATTAAGGTGCGTTCCTAGTCACAAACCTACCAAGTGGTACCCATTTTGGTCCACATGCATGTGTTTTGAATGTTATGGCCATTGGAGACTTACCAAGTGCATTAACAGGAGAGACAGGAGTTTGGAAGAAGATGACGGAAGAAACAATGATAACCACACGCTTCACACTGTTTGCAACTGAGTGTGTCACAGGTGACACCATCTCCAATATCATATATGAAACCTGCCATCAATCGCACTTATTTAGCTCCAACACTTTTGGTGTTTTTAAAATAAAATAATGATATTATGACTCTATTTTTTAATTTTCATCTTTTATTTCCTGACGTGATTTAGTGGAAGTTATTAATTAGTATATCATTAGTTTTTATTTAAAAGAATCAATAACTTACATTCAGTTATGTCAAAAAGTAAATGATGAAAGTAAAAAAATAGGATTCAAATTATAATTTTTTCTTAAAATATTTGTTTCTAAAGTTATTAAACAACACAATATTTGAAAGGCCTTACCTGTTGGTATGCATGGAAGCAGAATGCAGAAAAAATTGATCTCATACATAACTCTCTAACATTCAGCCCTTGGCTTGCCTGCATTGGAAAGAACACAATACTGAATTTTTCTCTTTTTCATTTTCTTATCAGGGAAAAATAAATGGAAGAAGCATATGATTTAAAAAATAAATAAATTGTAGACACATACTGCATATTGCAGGTATGAAGGAGAAAACTTGACACCCTCCACAAGTAAGGCATATGGAACCAACAAGATGAAGGAAATCATTGTTAAAACTCCATAGAGATTGATAATGTCCAAACTTTCCTGTCAAGAACACGCTTCAAATCATGAGCCTCATTTTCAACACAATAATGTGAGAGAGTAATTAGTTTCAAAAAAAAAAAAAAAACTTAAATGGTATTAAGAAATTTAAATGTAGCATTTTTAATATGTGATAAAAACAACAAAGATTTTGCACTATGCAGATCTGGGGAAATTCCATACCTCTTCACTAGTCATCATTTTTTTGCTCAAAACGTTCCTTGATTGATTTGTAATGTTAGCTGCCATAGCAGTGATGAAGCCAATCCTGTTTAGAGACAGAACATGCCAAACACTTGAATCAATACTACACCACCAAAAAATATTGATATATTATACTGTGATCGGTTATAATTCACTCATACTTCAATTTATGTTACGTATCTGTATCCGATACATATTCATATCCAATATTTTAGGATATTCCACTGATACTTATCTAATTTATGAAGCAGTAATACTTCTATAATAAACATACTTTATAATTTTTTTAGTTTGACAACATTTAATACATTTGATTTTAATTTGTATTCACATAATAGTAATAATATATTTATCATAATTTTACGAATTGTGTACATTCTTCGATATTCATATATCACATATTGTATATTATTTTAAAATAAGTGTATCAACATATCATATGTATGTCATATCCGATATGTGTATTGTATCTGTGTATCATAAATGATCGGTACAAGAATTATTCAGCAAAGAATCTGCAACAGTTCTAGTGTGGTGATTACTTACCAATTGAAAGAGACTTCGGTCATTGATGCCAATGCCACTCCTCCAACTATTGGTATAAGGGAAGAAAACACCCATAGAGTAGGCATCTGTTCATTTAAGGGTCAAAATTGAAGGTAAGAACCTCAAAACCATTACATTATTTGAAAAATGCTCAAATACTTATGATTTAGTATGGCTGATGAAAAATATAATTAGATGACAATTTATATGAATAAATAATGTGTATACCCTGATATTATTGTCATATAAAAAATAAAAATAAGTTTATTCACTTCATATAAAAAATAAAAAAATAAAAATGACTTTTTGTAGCGATGATTGATGAATAAGACAAAAAAGAGACAAGTTTCTAAATTTCATTGGAACATGGCAATTCAAAGAAAATATGATGTGGTTAGTATTAAAAGTGTGACCAATATCAATCACTTTCCCTGAAAGCAACAAGATCATGATATTATCCCTTACCATTCACAAATGGGTGGTTAACAAAGAATCTTAACAGATAAGATGCAAGAAAAACCAATAAATAACAGAAAAAACTGCCAAATTAGGGTTGGTTAAGTAGTACCTAGAATGCTACTCAAACCTAACACTGAATCATTTGACAACAGTTGTTGTTTGCCTATGGTAAAATTCAAACTAGTCATTGACTTTGCCATGAGAATGGGTTGATGGGTAGGTCATATATTCAAACACATAATATTGACATGTTTGTTTGTGTTCATTTTTTATAAAGTAAGTGTTTATTTAATAAAATAATTTTTTTTTTTGTTTTTTATATGTCTGTTTAGTCTCCATATTTTTAAATGGAAAATGATTTTTTGACTACTAAATTTTGATAATTTTCTCTTACAACCTTAAGTAGCAGTTTTTAAGTGGTTCACTAGTTTTTCATTTTTTTCATTCTCAATATTTCAAAATCACTTAGAAGATGACACATCATGTTGTAAGAGAAAGTTGTTGAAATTTAATAGATAAAATATCATTGTTATTTCCAAAAATAAGTGGTTTTTCTATTTCTGCTAGGAAAATTACATCTACTTTCTAAAAAAGTGATTATTTTGAAAGCTATTTACTTTAAAAGCACTTGTTAACTGACGTATTATTAATTCACTGCATGAGTACATGAAATCACTATAAACTTGCATAGCTTCAAGGAAGAAAAAAATTTCAAACTTTACTAGAGAAACAGAGTGAAGACTTGAACATTACCTGACCCAAGAAAAGGGCAGAAAGAAGAACGGTAAAGAAAGGCTCCATAGCTTTGATTGTGTGAGTGAAAGATACAGCAACCTTGCAAAGACTAATGTTGGTCAAGACATTCCCTAATGTGTGAGCCAGAGCCAGTGGAAGGAGTGTTGCTAGCTGCAAGCACAGATATGATAATAAAATTAATGCTTTGAAACATAGCGATAACAAGTCCAGATTCTTTGTCGGATTTTATTGTGCGATTCTCTGTTGAGCAATAAAAATACACTATATTGGTATTTTAGATATCTTTTATAATCATCGGTGTATTTTGAAAGCTCTAACAGAGAATCGGCACAGAAAAATCCGGAGAATCTTGACCACACAAATTGATGGAGCACCCTTTTCCACCTCCCAAAGTACCTGTGAACCTCTGAGGCTGGGTCTGGGGTGGAGATTGAAAGTCCAGACTAAATTAATCACCAGTGACACAAAGCCAAATTGAAATGCTGTAACTGTTGCTGGAAATGGATAGACTTTTAGAACCTAATACACAATCATCAGTGCATTGCAATTGAGCAAAATCAAGAGTGTAAATAAAATTCAAGAAAGGAAGAAAAAAAAAATTAAAGACACCCTCCTGTGTCTAAAACTTCAAATCTATACATCTATTTGCAAGTCTATGAGCTTGTTAATACTACATATTCTACGTGATAAAACTTTTATCAGGTGCTTTCAAATCATTACGTGTTCATAGTTTGCCAGTTTTTTCATGCCATGTAGTCCAAATTTTATCATAAGAGATCTCTGTATGCAAAAATTTAGTCTTTTTGAAAAATGGTGGATGAAGGTGAAGAACCTGTTTGTTGTAGATGTTGAAGTAGATGTTCAAGAGGTACCAAAGGGCAAGCATGGCCCCAAGCTGAAGGGTCTTAACCAAGCCACTGGTTTTGGCTGGTTCATCACTTCTGGCATCGGAGATGGAAGCAGCAAGGAGCCTGAAAGAGGAAAGTTTGGGAGAGGAAATGAAGAAAGGTGGAGACTTTGTGGCAGTGAGGTGCAGAGGAGAAGATGGGGGCAAGGAGAAGGCATTGAAGGAGTGGTGAAGTTGAGGAAGGAACTTTGGCCTTGGTGTGAAGTTTGGAAGGTGTGGAGTTGAAGGAGAGTGTGATAAAGACACAAGGGTTTGCATTTTTGTTCACAAGAAAATATACAGAAGCTAATTGGGTAGGAGAATGGGGAGACCAAACAGTTGCATGAACTGAAACAGAATTCACCACTTTTGGTGTGCAAATGTTGCTTCTCCAAACTCAGAGCAGAAACACACCAAACGTTACTATATATAGCCAATTGGGTAGCCTCTCAGATCGGAAAATGTATACCTAATTTCACGAAAACGTGTTCAATAGTGGCCACTTCAAATTTAGAATTTTGAGACAAAGATGAATGTAAACTGATTCGGTTTCAGTTTATAAATAATATAAAAGATCTTTTAGTGAATAGACTAAGATGAAAGAAATAACTTGAAGATCTGTTTCTCGTTTGAGAGTTGCTTATCAAGTAACTTCTTATCCAAAAAATAAAAAAACTTATGTAAATTTTAACACAGTAACTTGATCTTATCTTATATCAGATGAAGATATCAGATTGTAATAGATAGTATCTGTTAAATTAACGGTTAAATACGTTTTTTAGTCTCTTCACTTAATTTTGAATTTTAGTACATTTCTAATTTCTAAGTTTCTGATCAATATAGTTTTTCATCTTTCGAAATATGTGAATTTAGTTATTTTAATCAAATTTTGTTAGATTTATTTGAAATTTTTTATGCATTTCAAGATTATATTTGAGTTGTTTATACTATTTGACACATTTTTTTACTTTAATATTAAGTCAAATATTATTATGAAATACGTTTGAAATGTTAAATAAACTTAATAAAATTTGATTAAAATAACTAAATTCACGTATTTCGAAAGATAAATGACTAAATTAGTCTAAAGTTTTGAAATTGACTAATTTCAAGATTCATCACAAGTTAAGAGACAAAAACATATTTAACCTTCAATTAATAATATATTATAATTTTCAGATCAGAGTTTTCAAGTTTTCTCATAGAACATTCTCAGGAATTTTACAGTTTATATAATTCTGATGTTAGGGTTTATGAATGGGACGGCTATTGCAGTTAGTGGACAAAAGTGTACTAATAGAAGTCATATTTTATTGTAGTCAAATTTTGTATTAAGCATGGAAAATGTGAGAGAAAAAGAGTGTCACTTTTTTTTTAATTATATTATTATGTATAATAGAATCTCATACTTAGAGATATTATATTTATCAGAACACCTTTTTATTGTTATTTTATTGAGTACGAGATTGATACCCAGTCTCTTATACTATTATTTTTATCCGAATTATTGATCAACATGGCTGTCTAAAATAATTTTGGTTAAAAAGAATTTTTTTTATAATGAATCTTTACATCTAGGATTCTTGATTCATATTCTATTAGTATAAGTTTATTATCAGAATCAGAATCTTTTGAGGAGAAATTCAGTATGGAGATTTATTACCAATAAATTCAACCCAGATAGAAAATTGATATTATTTTTGACCCAAAATTTTAAAAAGAAATTTATGTATATTTTAATTTTATAATATGCTTAACTTTATATTTTTATTTAAATTTTGATTTGAATTTTCAACGATTAACATTATTTAATATAATGTTTAGATGGTTAACATTTGAATTATTCTCAAATATCATGATAACCAAATGATGACCAAATTAAGATGAATGATATCTTAAGAAAGAAAAAAAAGAAAATATAAGTACGTAGGGATATAGAATATGTTCATTTTAATTTTATTCTTAAAAAATATTAATTAATTAATTTTATATTTATATATATATATATATATATATATATATATATATATATTAGTGTTTATTAAGGTTTGATATAATGGTTTTTCCAAAATCCATTCTAGATTTAATTATGATCTAATAAATTGATTGAATTTATAATTTAAGTTTAACTAGATTAATTATATTTGAATCTTTTCAATTTAATTTAATTAGATTAAATTTAAATCGAATCCATTTTTGTAAAGTAGATTAAATTTGGTGAGATTGATATAATGTTTAATTAGATATGGACCGGGCCGACTTTTGGTCGGTAGTAATTTGGATCCTTTCGGTCAAAATTAATTTAGGTCAACCTTCACTTTATGTAGACTTGGGATGACTTTTGGTTGGGACAGACTCAACCAACCTTTGATTAGGGTAAACTTGAGTCGATCATCAATTGAGGTCAACTCGATCCACTTTCAACTGGCGTCAACTTGATCGACTTTCGATTGATACGAACTCTATCGACCTTCGATCAGGACCAACTCATTAACATTGAGACCAAATCGACTTAGTCAACCTTCAATTCAGACCAAATAATATTGTAAAGATATAAAAGTATATTTAATTCCCTCAAATGTGTGTAGAACATACTCTACAAACATTATAAAGATTTTAATGACTTGCATTTATTATGATATCTTTTTCTTGATCAAAGATTAAAAGAAATACTTTTAAATATAATCCACAAGCATGAGAAAAATAAAATTAAGATGCATTTCATAAGGCAAATTTTTCTTACTTTCTAGAAAAAAGAAATGAACATTTGTTTTTCCAGAAGAATGTAAGCATTTGTAGCAGAATTTGAATACAAATGAAGTAATCTTTTCATTTTTATGGGAGGGTGACAAAAGGAATAATGGAGAACACAGGTCAAGTAACTCTCTCAATTGAAACATCTTAATCACACTAAATCAATATATTTGGTAATTTAAAAAAAAAATATCAGAATCAATTAAAATCAAAATTCACTTTTGACTTAAAAATTATAAAAAAAAAATCTTAAATTTAAGTTAAACTCGTCTTAATTTTCTAACTGAAATAAAAATTACATTAAATATAATGTTAAAGAAACTTTCTCAGTAGATATTAGTTTCTTTCTTTCTTTATTTTTTTTTCGTGTCTTTAGTTAATTAATTTTCTGTTTTTTCATTAATTTTTTATCTTTTATTTCATATAAAAATATTTTAGACACAATATTCAGGATAACATTCAACTTAAATTTAAATCAGTGGTGTAAATTTATTCTTCAATTATTAACCGCAACTTAACTTGCAGTTAAGGGACAGATCTATTAAAATATTAAGTGTTAATTAAGATAAAATAAGAGTACATTGTGCTTATTTGTGGAAAGATAAAAAATTAAATATCAATAAAATATTGCTTATTCATTACTTTTCGTGTTTTGCTTCAATTTCATAGAACATTACTTCTTAAAAAACTTTTTAGAAAGCTTTTCTCAAAAAATAAACTGAGTCAAAACATATATTCTTTTTTTTTCAGTCCATTTATTGTTAAAGAAAAAATTACTTTCTTGTCTCGAAAATCTCATATTTCATTTCTAAATTCTCATCAACTTCGTATGTTTATTTCAGTAAATTATTGACCCAACAATGCGAGTAAATAAACAACTTATTTTCTAAGAAATGAAAATTAATACAAAAAAAAAGGTGGGAAGGGATTTATTTTAATAAATAAGAAAATAAAATAAAACTGGTGTATCATAATGCAAATGCCCACAACCTCATAAATTATTTAATATACTGTTATATCTAGCGTGTATATATTATTTCTGTCTATGATTAATTTTGGTTAAAAAATCTAATTAATTTTTTTAATAATTTTTTATTTTATGTTTTTTTAAATGTAGTTTTGCCAGAAAAAAAAATATTTTTCCACAACCTCATAAATTAATTTAATTGCAGAAAATAAAAGAATGCTACAAGTGGACCACTTTTGAGTCACTGTGTTAAAGTTAAGAAAATAAAAACAAAATGTGATATGAGTCTCAAACAGGACCACATTTCCAAAATTGACCTTGTCTCATTTCCAAAATTACAAAAAATATTTGTATTTTAGCTGCTATTGTTTATGTTGGTATTCAGAATACTCAATTATTAATGAATAATAATATAGCCATGTGATACTCCTATTTCCTTTTTATATACTTTTATTATCTTTAGTTTTTTAATTATAAAATTATCATTGTATTTTGTATGCAATAATAGAGAAAACAATAATGAAGATAATCCATTAAAAATAACTTCAAACATGAATATTTCATAATATAGCTACTCTCTTTTTTTTCTCATTCACACAAATATGTAATTCATATGTTTGTTTTAATATTATCGTTATTCAAATTATAGATTACATATTAAATATATAAACAAATAAAATTAAAATTAATATAAAAGATAACTTTTAACTCATGGTATAATTAAAAAAATATGCTCAAGTAAATCCTATTGTAAATCTAGAAAGTTTTTATTTATATCTTATTCTTAATTGTATTTAAAAATTAAAGAAAAACTAGAACAATATATAAAAAAGGAATACAAATTAACATTTTTGTTTTACTCTTAATTATATTTTAAATTACAAAATAAAAATAAATTATTCAAAAGAAGTACCACTTTGTTTTATATAACCACTGTTACTATAATGTTATTTTTCTTCTTAAAATAGACATAAAGTCTCTTTTCTACTACTAATATTTATATACAAAAGAATACATTGTCTTCATATATGTTATATCTTTTATTTAAACTTGTAACGATCAGTACTATTTTTCTTCTAATAATTTTACATTATTGTTTATGATTTTTTTTTAATTATTTAAAATAGTCTTTTATCACACGAAAAAAATATAAAAAATAATTTTATCTATAAAGAGTTAAAAATATAAATGTGAGTCTTAGTTTCTTATAGAATAAAAATAAAAAAAGAAAGTTTGTAAACTTAATATCTTGATATTTTAAGTTGAAAGTGATGTTAATTCTTATATAAGCTAAATTGGTATTTCATTGTCACTGTATCTCCTCATTAAATTTTTCTCAAAAAAACTCATCAAAAGGTACATTTTACAACAATAAACACTTCTTATACAAAAATACTTAAAAATGTAACTATAATTTATTACTTTTGAACAAAACAAAGTAATAACGAAGAGGTGTTGCCTTGAAAATGATTATTCAGACAGCAACAATGGACGTACATATATGAATACATAAATTAGGTAACCAAAAATTCAGCCATTAAAATAGGCACGAGGTGCTTTCTTTTGATCTCACACATGGTAGGCCATTCCTGTAAGGTGATGATAATAATGGTGGAGTGAAAGAAGACACAAAGAGATTATATATATATATATATATATATATATATATATATATATATATATATATATATATATATATAT